>Ga0209700_103228_pt1 | contig 31602 bp, 11 predicted proteins | sample SiratroredBW_FD_187528 | JGI IMG/M metagenome (GOLD analysis project Ga0209700, IMG submission 187528) | Root nodule microbial communities of legume samples collected from California, USA - Siratro red BW (SPAdes) (version 2) | ecosystem: Host-associated > Plants > Roots > Nodule | place: USA...
AAAAATAAAAAAAAAAAAAAAAAATTGTTGTAAGATTGCATAAGAAATCTTAAAGCTAAAAAAAAATGCTCTAACACAAACCTTGTTACGTGAACATTCCGTATGATATAGTCAACATGTGAATATAAGAAGTGTTCCCATCAATATATTAAATAAGTACCTATCTAAAAGATAAACCATGCTCTATCACAATCTTTTCAACTAAATAAAACTATTACAAAATAAGAGTGAAAATCAAAACAAAATTAAGCACTTTGAAATTGACTTCAATATTTTTGGTTTAAGCCATAAGGGACAGAACCCCTCAGTTCTGTGATGACCTTTTACCTACCATCTTGTGTTGAATGACCTTAAAAAAATAGTGTCTATAATGACATGATATGACAACAACCGAATGCAAATAATGTGGCCGTCTAATAATAACTTGACCCCAAAGCTAAAGCTTGCAAAACATTTCAGATCTTACTTGCACTTCACCAACATGCCACATCAAATTCGTCAAAGTTAATCATCATTCTCTTGTTCTATTAAAATCATGAATTTATCACCAAATTTTGCACTTCTCATCAATGAAAACCTTGAAATCTCTCCATGTCTCCTCAGAAACCAACCAAACACAAGCCCCCACCGATTCATTTTCCATGCAAATATTAGATTCATCAGTTCAAAGTTTAGTAAAATCATGGAAGAGAAGGCAAAGATGGCTGCTTCTATTCAACACATCTAGCCAACAAGGTTTGGATAGTAGAGCATCATGGCGCACCCATTTGGCCAATTTCCTTGATTCAACATGGATTCACGTGCTCACAATCTTATTACTTATTGTAGACCTCATCATCACAACCCTAGAGCTATCGTCATCTCTAGGTTCATGTGAGAGACACATAAGCAGCGTAGCAGAAGAATGTTTCCATTGGATTGGAATTGGTATTCTGAGTGTTCTTCTAGCCAAGACAATGGCTCTACTAGTGGGGTTAGGCTCTTCATTTTTCCAGCATGCGGGGTATGTTATTGATGGAGTTGTGGTCATAGGGGCTATATTTTTGGAAGCCTTTGTGGTGGGAAAAGGGGGTGGTTTGTTGGTTGTAGTGAGTTTGTGGCGTTTCATTAGAGTGGTGGACAGTGTCTTTGAGTTGAGTGATGAGGCCATTGAAGCTCAAATTGCAGGAATAATTTGCCAGTTTGAAGCTCTCAAAGAAGAAAATATTAGGCTCTTAGAAGCAATATATGAGAAGGACAAGATGATAGAAATGTTGGAGGAAGATTTAGATAAGTGTAGGGATGAAAGCCCTTACTGAAAGTCAAAAAGATCATAAAATTCAAATTTTTTAGCCTTTATTCTGCCCACTTTTATTGATGATGACGATCTTTAAACTAATTATTTATGGTTTCAATATAAAAAGAATAAATGGTCAAGATATGTGCAAATAAAAATTTGGGTATATATCAAATGCAGATAATAATATATCTGAGTATCTTGAACCCTATGAATGTATCCTCTAAATGTGAAAAAACCTAAGTAATATGTATGTTACAGATATTGGGCGGTGCAAACATCTTGATATGAATTTTTAAGGTATATCTCAATTATCACGACTTTTACGTTGAACTCTTTCTACCACATATATTTTTTTGTCACAAGAACTCTTTCTACCTGCTTTTTCCAGCACTGAGTTTTCCTTGGTTATTGTGATTAGTTCTTCATTCAATCGATACAGTAATCTTGTGGGACGATTTATGAATTTGAGTGCCTTTGTTTATACCCAAAGAGGTTTACTCTTTAAGAAGATCTTCATCCCAAAAATCCTTCATAAGTTGTTTCTTTTTTTTTAATAATTTTTTTGTGGATTCTACTGATACATGTCACTTCCTTTTTTTTTTTTTTTTTTTTTTTTTTTTTTTTTTTAATCTTTTTTTTTTTTTTTTTTTTTTTTTTACATTTTAAGCAAATTCTATTTCACTTATACATATCTTCTTCTGACTCAACCACGCAATAGAAAGTAAGTTGCTTCTTACAGCAACGGGTGTCTCGAGTATTGTAAAACAACTCTCCGCCTATCTGTAATGCCAGACCAGAAAGCAACAGATGCTTACAATTAAGCACTTGTGGAAGCACTTCCATAGAAGATGTTCTAATTATCTTATGAACAAGGAAAGAATTTATTATATAATTAAGCACTGGAAATCTATTATTTATTCTCTCTGTAAGAGAATCTATTTCTATAAGATTAGTTGGCGCATTAAGTTAATTTGAAGATTGTATTGAGAGTTACTGAATATTTAAGTCATTTGATTTCACAACAAAACCATGATACTAAAAAAACGATGACTCTTTATAACAAAGATCGATTCGCTCCAGTATGTTACAATTTGTTGATGAAGAGTTAAAGTCTTACAAAGGTTAATTGGTAAATAACTATAATTAATTTTGTACCAAATTTTAACTATGTCATTGAAAGATTTTTTTAAGGACACGAATAATTATGATGTTACACACTATCACTAAAAATAATGCACAATAAAAGACATAAAATAGAATTAAAATTTTGTGATGAATAGTTAGTCCTTTCAAAGGTTCATTAGTAAATAACTATAATCAATTTTGTCACAGATTTTCAACTATGTCATTGAATTGTTCGGAAAGAATTTTTTTTTTGTCATAAAAATTATGAGTATTAAAAAATATTATAAATTTCATCACAAAAACAAAATATCACTTAAGTGTGATAATTATATTTTAAGTGAAAAAATATTTAAATTTTTATAACATATACTTAAAAACGAATATATGATCAAGTATAATATCGTATTGTTGTTATAAAATTCAATCATTTTTAGACAAGTTTTAAATGACTAAATTTTTGTAAATTGCTTACAATGAAACATTTGTCATCCTAGATGATCATGTTTAAATGTTATAGTTTTTGCTTAAACCACTTTAAAGACCATTCACCAAACAAAAACAATTATAGTTCTTTTGCTTTGATTGATCATAATTAAGTGAATATTACATTAAGCTTAATCAATTTGACATGAGCTAGCATAATCCTAGAGGGTATAATTAATCTCTTGATTATCACTACATCATAATATATATAGACTCCACACATAAAACTCATTTAGAGTAATGAATGCAATTCTTTATCCTCTCTTATTTATCTTATATAATTATTTGACTATGTTTTTTCTAGAATTGATGTTGGGAATTGTCAATTCATTTTCCTCATATCCATCCTCTAATAGCTCTATCTTTCTTTTAGATAAACTTTCTCTTTTTTATAAACTTGTATGGAGGCTCAAAGTGTGTATAATAGAAAATAAATCCGTCAAGAAATTCAGGTTACTTCTTAAGGAGTTCCCTTTCAAGGGCATATTATTGACCAACTCAGTGACTTTTTCAATAATCTTTGTCATGGTTTCTACCAAAAGATAACAATGTCAACAAATGTCACTTAAGAAAAATCTTAATCACTTGAAACAAGTCTCACTTCAGTCACACAAATATACAACTTAAACAACAAATAACACACTTAAAAAATAATAATTTGAGTGAGTAAGGATGTTTATACGAATTCGCTTAAATTCCTTAAGCATACTTAAAGTCATTGCTCCTTTAAACAGAAGAACTATCAAGTAAAAAATATTGTCATATTTTAAATTTCTAAGTAAAAGGAAAGAGAAAAAAGATGAAAAAATCAAAACTAAATTAAAATGTTAAATAAAGAATAACAAGATAAAAAAAACTAATATAAAGTTATTGAATGGAGTATATAAAAAAAACAGACAGAACGTGATTAAAGTAAAAGAAAATTACTAAATAAAAATAAAAAAAGAGTAAAAGTGTGTGGTGTAAAATGGGTGGTGAAGACCTTTTATAAAAAAGTGGAGAACTATTTGAAGTAATATGTATATATAATAGAGTTATTTCTTTGTCACAGAAAGCTTTAATAATGACTAATGATTAATCTTTGTCTTTTTGTTTAATTAATGAAAGAAAATAATCAATGACCTGATTCAACATTAACAGACCATATGATAAAAATACTTGTATTTAGAACTAAAGTAACTTATTATTTAATTAAAATCTATTAGCAATGTTGAAATTTTTATACTATTCTCCAATTATAAATGGTCATCTATGATAAAAAAAAAAATCGTTTTTATAATAGTTACTGTAAAAATTATATTTAGAATCATTTTAACTAATTAAGGAGACTGTTCTCGAGAAATTGACATCCAATATATTATCTCTGTCTTCTGTATATTTATATTTTTTATGTCTCAAAAAATGTACAGTAAAATAGAAATGCAACTTGTATGCTCATATGGTTGCTGTTTACAAATATTTTTCATAGACAAACTCATTGTTATGTGATTTCAGGGATATATTTGGCTCCCACTCATATCTATGTTCCTTCGGACCAAGACCAAATAATTGAATGCCATTTTCATTCAACAAAACACTATTTGCACAGCCAACATCTTGTACATACTAAGATCTTGTACATAGGCACATGCTCATATTTTCATTCTGGATAACTTAAGATTGACACAAATCTGTTCAACTCCTTAATTAATGTGTATTTTGCTAAACCCTACTCCTTTTCCTGCCAATGTTTACCTAAAGAATTTTAAAGCTTTATAATTCCCTTTCCTTAATAAAAATCATATTTTCTTCTTCAATCTATGTAAAAAAGGTCCTAATAAAAGTTTTCAATAATTAGTTATATCAAAATTTATAAAATCATAGAAAATTTCATTAAATAAGAATTGAAACTCAAATGTTCTATTAATAATAAAAAGTAGACTAAATTTTAATTTCAGCCCCCAGTTAATTATTGGTCTGCAATTTTTCTGGATTTTAGTTTCTATATTTTTCCAAAATCAGTAATTTTAGACAATTTCTGAATTTTTTTATTTATTTTTATTACTTATATTTTAATTAGTTAAATTACTTCTTTATGGTACTCTATAGATGAATTCGTTAGGTTAGAATAAAAGAAATAAAATGTAAAATGAATGCCAATTTAAGAATCAGACCAAAATGGTGAAATTTTTAGAAGATGGTTACTAAAATGAAAAAAGTAAGAAGATCAAAATCACAAATAAAAATAAATAGGAAAAAGATTACCATTTAATCTAAAAACACACATCTAGAAAGAGTGTATGAAAGAAAAATTATTAGAACTACCAAATGTGCTGTCACAATATTTTACAATTTCAATAACACTAAAGTATATAATGATAGAGCAGAAACATAGTAATCCTAGCATAATTTGTTGTATTAAACAGGTCTACTAATATAATCTCTACACTTCAACAGCTTTATGATCTCCTAGTTGATGATGATCAACAACACGAGGATTTGTATTTGCATTTACATTGAGATTGGATGAAACATCCTTGAAGTTCTTCTTCTCCCTGCTCACAAATTTCCTCATCAAAATCTCTCCCCACTCCCACGCATGCATCACAACATACGTTCCAATGCCCCCTATCAACCCATAAGCTATAGAGTAGGTTAACGGCATCAACAAAATCGTCACAAACGCCGGTATCGCTTCCCTCATCTCCTCCCAATCAATCTCCGTTACACATTTCATCATCATCGCCCCCACCAAGATCAACGGCGGCCCCACCGCCCACGCCGGAATGGACGCCAGCAACGGCGTGAAGAAGAACGCCAACAAAAAATACCCGGCCACCGTTAACGCCGTCAGCCCCGTCCGTCCCCCCTCGCGTATCCCCGTCGAGGACTCCACAAACGCCGTCACTGGCGACGTGCCCAGCAACGACCCCACCACGATCGACGCCGCGTCGGACATGAACGCAAAATACTGACCCTCGAAATCACCGTTCACGTCGAGAAACCCCGCGAATCTAGCCATCGAATACAAAGTCCCAGTGGTGTCCAATATATCAACGTACAGGAACGTGAACAGTGCCTCCCAAAATGCACCTTTCCGCATGTGATCAAAACTAAGCGCCCCAGCCGTGGATTTAATCACGTGCACGTCGACAACCTTTTTGAAGTACTTAAAACCCGCGTCGCCTAACTTTGTGTTGGGGAACACCGTAAGTGGCGTGTTCCTGAACCACGAGATCACGGTCACGAAAACGATGCCGTATATCATAGCGCCCTTTATGTTCTTCATTAGACAATAAGCTATGATGATGAACCCGACAAGACCCAGCCATAGGGTGGGGCTCTCCATGCGGCTCCCCGAACATAGTATCTTGTCGGAGACGGCGCCGCCAGGGATTAAACTAACGGTTCCGTTGATTGTTGTGACGGGAGCTAACGCCGTTAGTTTGTCTCTCGGGCAGGCTCCGAGTGTTATGAGTGTTGATGGGCTGAACCCGACGAGGCCAATGCCTTCGTTGCTTTGAAGCCCAATGAAGGCCAGGAAGAGCCCGATTCCGGCGGAGGAGGAAACTCGGACGGGTTTGGGAACGAGTTTCGCCAGTTTCGCGCGGAATCCAACGGCCGATAGTAGAAGAAAAATCAAGCCTTCTAAGAAGATAGCGGTTAAGGCGGCGCGGTAGGGTATTGAACCCGACCCGTGAAACCCGACCACTGAGTAGGCGAAGTATGCGTTGGCGCCCATGCCTGGTGCGAGCGCCAATGGAAGGTTCGCGAACACACCCATTATGGTGGACCCCACGAGGGAGGATACGATAGTGGCCACGATGAGATCACGGCGAGTGCGTTCCACACACGCCGCGTAACCCGGGTTGACGGGCGGGTACTTGCATGAGGAGTCGGGTCGGATGAGAAGGTGTGTGGGGCATTGGGTGAGGGCAGTTTTGGGGTCAGAGCATAGAAGGGTGCAATCGGAAACGGAGCAAGTGCCACCGGAGTCAGCTATGATGGTGGCGTTGACGGCGAGGATGTAGGCCATGGTGAGAAAGGTGGCTGTACCAGCACGTAACTCGGTTGTAAAAGTAGAACCGCGTTCTACAAGCTTAAAACGCTTGCCCAAGCGGCTTTCTGCCACCACTAAATTTAACCAAGAGGTGAGTTGACGACTCGGAGTGTGACTCGGAAGTGGTGGGTGAAGTTGTGCCATATGAGAAATGTGTGTATGGGAAGGTGGATGAAAATGAAGAGAAAAAGAAGAGGTGGTCGGGAATCAGAGAAGGTTGATGGGGGTTACGTATGGGGATCTATTTTCATCCTATTATGTACCTATCGTATTTATATTCCCTCTTAGTGCTATTGGACCTCGTCTTCATTCCTCCATTTCTTTTTTAAATTCTTCTGTTTTCTTATTATATATACTACATATGAAAACATGTTATATCATACATCAAGTAGTCACAAAATTCAGTGGAAGTGTATGATTTATGGTGGTTTGGTTTTACGTAGAAAGATAAAAAAATCAGAATTTTGATTTCTTTCTTTCAATAATTTTTAAATTTTCGTTTGTGGAAGGTACAAGATCAAATAATTAAAAATTAAAATTAAGGTTGTGATATTTTCATATTATACACAGTAAAATATAATCATTTAAATTATTATTTTATTGTTATATAATATTTTATTAAAATAATAAATATTAAATGAAAGTAATTGATGAACAATACTCTCAAAGTAAAATTTTTTATTGAAATTATAATTAGGGTTAGGAAGAGTGCACCAAAATCAAAATCATGAATTGTCCAATTGTAAGTTTCACAATATAAATTTTTCTTTTTAAGATGTGCTATAATGACTTGGGATGTGTGAAGTTAAAAGTATCTTAATTGAGTTTTATTTTAGTTGAAATTCATTCTTCTAAAAATGTGACTAGTGGTTTCATTCTAAAAATGTGACTAGTGGAAGAACATCCTCTTAATTTTTAATTCGTCTTTTATTTATTTTAATTAGTTTGCTCTTGTGTAATGGAATGTTAAAACATGCTAAGGTGAACTTTAACTAATATTATGTTTGATTTGAACTGAATTTATTCGCCCAATCTATTCACCCAAAAAAAGTAAACAGTTGGTGTCAATAATTAGAAAAAAAATTACAATCCAATTATTTTTATGATTTTATTTGACAATTCCTACAATTTTGTTATGCAGCAATCATACATAAAATTTGATGGCAAATAGTATGTAAAATTATAAAATCTTACAATTTTATTGATTAAAATATCAATTTTAACTACCTTAAGAGAAACACAACGAAACATAATTTCACTACTAATGCATTTCGAAAAACTATATTAATCATTGGATGATTTAACTTTTACACTACACAATAAATTACTACTTAAATCCTAAGAATATGATTTAAACTCTACTTCACCAAATATGTTAGTCATTTAAATTCTTTTAATAAGAGATTTATTAACAAGGTAGTAAACCACTTTAGTATGTCATAAGTTAAAAAAAAAAAAAGTATCTAGCTACTACTAAATAAATAAAGACTGAAATAAGACTTAATACCTACTCATCAGTCTTGAGTATGCTTATATTCTTCTTGACGCATAGTTTAATGGACCTTGCTTCTATTTCATTCACTTTTTCTCTTTTCTTTTTTATCTTTTCAAGAGTTCTCTTTTATTTCAAATGAATAGGTTGTTCATAAATACATTATTGGCATATGGTTGCTTTGGTAGTTGTTAGGCCAATTCATGTAGTTAGATAATTAAAGTCATTTATTAGTCAAATACTAGTGAATTATGTGGTGATCAAAGTCAAACTTTGTTGTTTACCTAGTTAGTTTGATGTCACTATTATTATTGTTTTTCTTTAAATTAGGATTGACTCCCTTGTGACATGTCATGTGTAAGTCCCTCATTTTTTTTAAATAATATGAACGAAACTATCCAAATATTGTGCATTCTATATTATAGGAATAAAATTCAATCTAGCTATTCTATCAAACCCACATGAGCCTTATACTTTCAGAGTATGAATTCATTTTGCTAAGAACACATATTAGAAACATATATATATTACGTGCCATTGAGAGTTCTACGAAAAAAAAAATGTAATTAGTGTGCTTTTTATACGGAAAGGAAAAAAGTATAAGAGTTTTAGTTCCCAAATTTTGAAATTGATATTTACCTATTATTTAAGGAGTACATTTCTTCCCAAAAAGACTATTATATGGAATTTAAAAGTTTGATCGTTGAAAACATTTTAGTTTGGTTTTATATGTAAGAAAGAAACCAAAAATTATCTATATTCCAAATTTTATAGCTCCAAAATTATTTTGTCCTAATTGAGTTTCCCTTACATGCATTATTGCTACAAGACAGGGCTAGTTTTACATGGGTGTTTTTCTTTCTTTTCTTCAAAAGTAAAAAAAAAATACTTTTTTGAGTAATGAAAATAAAATTTAAAATAATACAAATCTTAAACGAGTCGTTTCATGATTTTTTTTTTCCAATGTATTTTACACCATCATTTAATTAAAAATCAGTATTATTTTAATTTATAAAGCGGCATAATTATTGCATAACTCAATAAACTTATTGTATTTCGAATTTTGATGGATGATGTATTACCAAAGTTATGGCTAACTTCTTGTATAGTAATGAGGTAGGCTATATTGTCTTGCCGAGATTATTATTATTATGGAAATTATTGATCCGTTAAAATAATAGTAATAATTCTTGATTGTAATATAATAACATTTTAATTCCGAGATATAACTATGCTATAATGGATTAGTTTATTTTAAGGAAAAATATGTCCTTTATTAATTATGATGAACTATTTCGTTATGAAGTACAAAAAGAATATTTTTTTAATTATCTCTTAATTTACATAAGATATATCTGTTTTATTAGATACATAGATATCAGCAGGTATTCTCACTAATTTGTTCAAGAAGAGAGGTCAACATTTTACATTTTTGTGACACTAGACTAATTATCAAATTCTTGTAAGTGCAAAGTAATACAAGCTTTTTACCATGTAAGGGCATATATTTTTTATCCTTGTTTTACATTTGGTACATTCAATAATATCATATTACATATAGAAATTAAGATTAAAAATAATTTAAATATATTTTCTCTTTTAATTTTTTGAGATGATATATTTTAAGAAAAATTATATGAAAGTTCCAAACTTCAACGAACATATGTAAATTAAAATATTAACAATATTTGTGAAGATGACGAAATGATTTAAAAAACAAGTCCTTATTCTCCTTGTACTGCAATTGAGTATTGAAATATAATTAAGATTTAGTCTCAAGTTGTTTTAGAATGCAGGATGTAGAAAAGTTATATGATATTACTTTTTCATGTTCAAAGCAGCAAAATCCAAATTTATGTTTCTCCCTTCGTTATAACCAAAATTTTAAGCTGATTACTGAATTTCTAAAAGGAAAATATAAAACAAAAGGACATTAAATTTTGGAGGGGTATTCCAGAATACTTTTTCGTGTTAGTAATTAAATTTGATTGAAAAAAACTTTTTCGTGTTCGTGATTAAATTTGGGATACTAGTTATTGTTCGTGGGAACTAAGGTTTCACGTCATGCTTCGCATATAATCCATCTATCAAAAGAAGAAAAACATATACGATAATCGAAGGAGGATAAGGACACAAGAATGAGTAATCAGTGTGCTTTTGAAGGTTGAAATTTGTTGAAAAGCAGAAACATTAAACTTTCTTTTATTAGTTAAAAACTATACCAAAGTATAAGATTTACTTCGTAGGTAATAATTTTTTTTTTTTGCTAATTTTATAATTTCAACTATTAAAAAATATTCCTAACCCATATGATTTAAAAGAATATATAACAGCATGAGGTTGAGAGTGTGTGAACGTGTGAAGGGAAAAACTATTGTACGTGGAAGGCATTATAAACTACAACAGCATCCAAGGTTCCCTCGTACGAGTGACCACAATCTAGTAACATCATGTTGTCCATTGACAACCGTATTCCCTCCAAAAATGAACAAAGCTTTTTGCAAAGAGTTCCATTTTCATAGGTAGGGTTCCTTGTCTTGTACTTTTTCTTTTCAACTATATCTTATTATACAATGTAGTTTTAAGTTTAAGGGTTATGATAGATGATTCCTGTGGTCTCTAAAAAAATTCTTTAATTATCAGAAATCTCAAAGTGCAAGCTTTTATCCATTCAAATAAAAGGAAAAACTACAACCATAGATCATATAAAGGAAAGAAAGAATGATGTTGATAAGTGGAGAGGATGAAAGAATAACGAAACCCTTTTTAAGGGAAGAAATTAAAGTTACAATAAGTAGCATGAGGGGTCTAAAATCGTATTTAATTCGCTTAATACTTTTTTACATAATTAACCAAATACTTACTAACTTTCTAAATATTTTTAAAATTTAATGATTAAAAATATTTTTTAGACCTAGGGGATTTAGATGCTTTACCTTAGGTCATAAATCTGAAAAAAAAAAATGATCGAGTAAGACAGAATCTGATATATATTATTCTCAATTATTCATCTCCTTCTATTCTATGAAAGTCTTATGTGGGTATTTTCTTTTAGCCCAAAGAACTTCCTACCTCAAAGAAGAATACCATTCCCTTGCCTCAAATTTCATCTATAAAAATGTTTTTACATTACTCATATTCAAAATTACTTATATAAAATCCTATGTTTAATTAAAAAAAGTGTTTTAAAATATTATCATAACAATAACTATTTTGAAAGAGTAAAAGTAATAAAAACAAAATAAAGTATATTTTAGTGTTTTTTATCGACAACCAAAAATTCTAAAAAATCTAAAATTTCTCAAACCTTATTTTTAAGTACAGTTTTCAAAGATGGTTGGCTATGAAAATCTAGAAAATCAACTTATGTTAGTTGAAGAACACATGACAACGACATAATTTTGTATCCTAAACTTTTACACACAGGCACAAGCAACGCAGATTCCATTAACTACAGAATCTTCTCCTGCATTGATTGATAACCACAAAAAATTGTTGAAGCAACGTTACTTACGTGGAAAGAATAAGAACTAATTGATTGAGAAAAAGAACAGGAGATAAAGGGTTATTATTTTTATAGAATTTGTATAGACCCTTGAATCTTTCTACCTAGCTCATTGAGTCTCTGAAGAAGTGATGATATATGAACTCACTCATATGTTGCTTTCCAGGTTCTATGATCCCAACCAACAAGTAGTGGTAATTAATAAATCCTCTGTATGCCACTCAATTCCACCACCACCATCCTCTCTTCCTTTCTTCTTCCTTTTTCTATTTCTCTTAGGTCAGAAGTTCAACTTTTAGGTGTGTGGTGGGGGCACACTTTTTTTCTTGCATTCACTAAATTTATCCTTTCCAATTCTTTTAACCTAAATTTTATGGTTTCCTTTGAAGTATGTATATTAACAAATTAACTTAATGTTAATCTATTATTAGATATTTAAATGTAAGTTAGTGTCAAGATTGAAATAGGCAAAATTATCTTCAAATATTGGATTACAAGTAGTATTAGTGATTTTTAATTTAGATTTGTTCATATCTCATTAATATTAGATCTCTTTCGCATCTTTTCTTCATGAATCCAACATGTATTTTATGAATAAAAATATAATAAAACTATTAAAAAATTTATGAAGATAAAAACAATAACATTTTTGTTTAGAAACTAAAAATGAAATTTACAAAAAGTTTATAGATTAAATGCATAATTAAATTTTATTTAATTTAGGTCAAATTTATTTACAAAAAAAAATATTTTTTTCATTTCAGTAGTAAATACCATATTCTATTGTATGGGAATAAATCAAATATATGAACTTTTAATTGAGAAAGAAATTATAAATGTAAATTATTATTATATAAATTTTTTCACCATCTTCAAACAATAGAAGATATTGACAGATAATTTATCTAGAAAAGGTAAAGATTTAATTTTTTTTTTAATTTATGTTAAATTTTATTTGGAAATTGTATTTAAACCAAAATTAGAAATTAAAAATAAGAAACATATGTATAAAAAAATCATTGTAATAAAATTATGAAAAGAAATAATTTAGTAAAACATATTCATGTACATTGTAGTTCATATACTAAATCATTATATTTAAAATTAAAATTAATGTCATTAATATGACTTAAATCATAAAAATGCATATTTTATTTTAAGTTTTATTATTTAAAAATATTTTTCTTACTCTTTTTAAAGCGTGTCAAAATAATCTGTTGACCCGTTTTAACATGATATAAAGTCAAAATGAATCTAAAAATTACAACCTAATTAGAATAATATCAAGTCCACACAAATTTATTAGATGACTTATTGAGTTCTATAAAACTATCCATTCTCTCACACCTCTAATTCTAGGTTATTTTTATTCCTTAATCTTCTACTTTAAGCTTCGTCCAATAAATTCAAAAGTTTTACACCACTCAAGAGTTTTAGTGAAAGGTAGACTATAACATATTATTTCTTAATTCATTGAGACATCTTTCAAAAGCAAAATCATTATAAAACTATCAAGCTTCAAAATAAACTATACATAATTGATTAACAATCTTATTTTTCTTTTACAAATTTATTTCAAGACCATTTTAAGTAAAATTTGAGAAATAATGAAGCAATTCAATTCAACACTTTTAAATCATAACAAAGCTCAACACTTAAATGATAAAGAGTGTAAAAATAAAGCTTGAGTGAAGAATATCACTTTAAATCATAGTAAAGCTCAACACTTAAATGATAAAGAGTGTAAAAATAAAGTTTGAGTGGAGAATATCACTTTTAAATTACAACAAAGTTCAACACTTAAATGATAAAGAGATACATAAGTAAGGTGTCAAAATTTGGTTCAGAAACTTCTAGCTCAAGCTTTGAAGAAAACTACTAAGTTAATTTGTTAAAGAAAAGTCTAACATTCTTAATTTTAATTAAGTGTTAAAAATAAAGTATAAAACATTGTCATACTTCATTTGTAAAATACAAATGTTTGTTTAAATAACGGATCATGTAAAACGAAAGTGTTTCCTCTACCAAACATACAACATTTAGCAATTTTATTTTTATGTTTGATAACTATTGTGATGATCAAACAATACACACGTAATCCTAAACTAACATACATGAATATTTGTATGTTTATGTTGTAAAGAATATTTGTGTCTTACATCTGACTAGAGAGATCCAAAAATAAAGCTTACATGACATCAATGATCTCTTAGAACATTAGCTAAAGCTACTTTTCTTCATGATACTATCAAGAGTTTACTTTGTCAACCTGGAAAAGTCTATCCACTTCATACAACTATGTGTTGTTTACAAGTTCAACAAAAGACACTCTATCCAAGAAAATATAAGTATCCTGGATGTTTCTTAAATAATAAAAGAGCATTTAATGCATGCATGGAGTACATTTAATACATTTTCACCATCCAAGGTGCTCACACATAATGAAGATGTTCAAGTAAATTTGAAGTTGTTCAACAGCTAGAAAAATGATTACGGTGACTCTTTTTCTTCTACACTTGTATAAAACCCTTCATCAAGAAGATTATTAGAAGAATTCGAATTGCAAAAGTGATAAAATGTTGTCAAAATCTTTCTAAAATGTAAAACAACTATGTAAGAATACTATTGTTAATTTAGCAAACTACAAAATAGTGTTGAACCTTGTAAACATCTAAAGACACCACCCCTCTTTAGTGAGCAAACCTCGTGATCTTTTGATCACAACCTAAATAATTTTTTTTCGTGTCTTAGTCAAGAGTAACTTGTTGTTAAAAAATATTAGTGTTAGTCAAGAGTGACTTATTATTAAACAATATTTGTACAGTTAGTTAGAAGTAACTACAAGTTGAAAGAATACTCTTATATCTTACAACATTATTTTGTTAATGAAACTCAAAAAGTTATTTTAAAAACTAAACTTAGTATGTGCTATTAGGCAAACTAATATAAAAATTTCTTGAAAAATTTCTTCCTTTCCTTATCTTATAATATTATGTTATATTTGCTACACTAACTTAAGAAGGATAAGTTTTTTAATCTATTTGTAAAAATTTGTCGCTTCACTACATGAAATATTAATAATTAATATTATTATTATTATAATTAATATTATTATTAGTACTATTATTATTAATATTAATATTATCGATTTTATTATTAATATTATTTTTAAATATTAATATTATTTTTAAATATTAATATTATTCCTATTATTAATAAATATAATTATAATAAAAATAACAGTAATCAAAATATAATAAAAAGAAAGTTCAATTAGCAAGTGATTGTAAATTTTATAGAAATCTATAACTTAACTCAATTAGAAATCTTTCATTCAACATATTTGAATATACATATTCATCACTGGAAAGAAACTATTAGTATTGTCTAATAATCAAATTAAAAACACCTTTTTTTAGGATCAACGTTATCTAATGGAGAGTTTAGTTACACGTTTTTTTTTAAAGGAATTTACTTAGACACTTGGACAACACTTATGTACTTTAAAAAAACACCAACACTTATTTGGTACATGCTTTGTTCTGGATCTTATCTTTTAAATTTATTTTTATTGATTTATACTTACATTTGGCATTTACACGATTTCATAATTCTTTCAACGTTTTGTTGTTTTAATAAACCGCTATAATAACATTCAATTTCAAGACTCCATCATCAATGAAGGAAATGGAGAATACGTCAGGTTTCTATATATATATATATATATATATATATATATATATATATATATATATATATATATATATATATATATATATATATATATATATCGTGATAATAATGTTTAATTTTGATGTATTTTAATATTGACAGCTAATTAACATTCATCTTTAAGTATAGAATTTAATCATTATTAAAAAGTTAATAATTTTTATTATAAAGGAAAATCCATAATGAGAAATAAAGTAAAAAAAACTACATTATCATTGATTTTAATTAATTCTCTTAATTCATAGTTAAGGATTTTTAAATAGGTTGAGCATATCCATTTAACTCATCAAAACAAGTTGAGTGGATTAATTAGGTTATATAATTCAACTTTTCAACTCATGCAATTAAACATAGTCCATCCAAATAGATCAAGAGACAGGTTGAGCTACACAAAATTATTGTATTGAATTTTTATTTTGTTGGATATTTTAATAGATTGTTTGGTTAATATAGTTTTCTTAAACATAACATATTCAATTATTTAAACAAACAAGCAAGCAATAACTTTTATATTTATGGTATAGTAAATATGTGTAAAGATTAATGTAGGGATTGACCATAAAAAAAATTACATCAGTATCCAATATCAAATTCTCGTATATATAAATATGTTTATAAATATATATTAAACTTTTAATATTCAATATATATATATATATATATATATATATATATATATATTTGTATCCCCTGAAGCACGAGATACATGATAAATAAATCCAATTAGCTTTTGTTTCTTGAAAAGTTGCATCTAATTAATTACCAGTTGGTCCCTTCAACATTGTTAATGGATTACAGTTGAATGCAACATAATTAAGATTTTATATTATGATCTATCTATCTATATATATATATATATATATATATAAAGTATTTAAAGTCGAAAACCGTCCATGAGAATTAAGTAGTATTAACTACACTATCACAACAACTTTATATGTACCTAAATTTGCCTATGAACTTGACTTTCAAGAACAATCCCTTTTCTTTGTGTGTCAAAGCTCACCTTATTATGGTTGTTTGGTTGGTTTTCACTCACTATGAATGTGACTAGCACCTTTCTGGTGGGATTTCTCTTGAAAAAAGATGAAGATAATTTCAAACACGTAGTTGGTACATATTAAATTATCATTTATCTGTATATATTATAAAAGTTCTTTTAGTACCTTTTTGCTTATGATCACTTTTAAATTTTTCTTTTTTATAATTTTATTTTGCCTTTTTCCGTTTACAATCTTTATCTTTTTTAAACATTAACACTAAAATAAAGTTAATGATTCAATCTAATCAAATTAGTAGTAATAAAATACTAATAATAATAACAACTAAATAACACCTAAATATTACTGTATCATAAAAACATAATATTACAACTTTACAATACTAAAAACTAAAAATAAAACATTGTGTATTACAAATAAATGTCCAAATCAAATGTATTATAATTAATATATATGTATATGTGTGTGTAATAATATCGTATAAAATAGTATTAATGAAAATATTTGTTGAAAAAAAAAACAAATTTATAAATACTTTAGATTATTTTATCTTTTGAAAAAATAAAAGTAATGTTGTATCAAACACGTTTCATTAATACGTTTTGAGATAGGGTTTTTTTTTATCAACTTTTAACATTTTTATTTTATAGAATTTCGATCAATTTTTAATTCTTTATTTTCAAGGTGAATTTAATGGTTTATTTGGACTAAATAGTCTAGTTCACCCATTTTTTTAGTCTAATTTGTTTTTTTTTATATCCGTGGATTCTTTAAAAACCACATATATTTAATATAGGAAACAATTTTACTTGGTGCCGATAACTATAGCGAAATTATCTCCCTATTTAAATGCAAGTCGAAATCATTTGTTATACATTCTTGTTCTACACGCACTTGTTTAAGGTTTTCTCCTTGAAGAATCCCTAATTACTTGAACAAGTAAAAGGAATATTCAATTAATATAACGCATTTATTGCATTTGTGAATGTTTTATTGGCGACATAGTTTTATTTTTATGCCAATTTAATATTATCATAAAACACGTTAAAACATGTCTGTGGGAGACAAGAGAATATAGTAAGTAGAGGTTTTGGTAAATTTTTATAATTTTTTAACTTACATGAGGACCAAATTAGTTAAATTGAAAAAAAAAAGCAATAATATTATTCTATAGTAACAAGCCAAGCTTTTGGTAAACTTTTATTTCTACGCGTTTGATGTATTAGTGGAAACCTTCATGAAAAAAAGAATGAGAAAACGATGGAAATGTAACTTGTAAAGGTTATGGCCGACACATTGTGAAATGTGTTCTCCAATAAGACGGTGCTTAGAGTTTCTAAGAATCAATGTATTTGGTATGAATCATGTTCTCTTTAAATGTGGCTCAATATTTTACACATTTTTATTTATCTACCTTTTAAAATTTAAGATGAGTTTTATATGTTTGCTTTATTTTCCGTTCATATCTGTAGCATAAGTTAAGTGAATTTTTCATTTATATGATAATTAATATAATAATAATATTTTGAAAATTTAATTTGTTTTTTATTTTATTTTAATAACTAAAAGTTAAAAGTATGTATAATTAAAAATGACATGAAAATAATCTATTAAGAAGTAAGTTTAAATATAACGTGATATCATAAATTCAGTTTAAACTTATTTTGTAATATATATATATATATATATATATATATATATATATATATATATATATATATATATATATATATATAATTGTTTTAGTGATGTTTGACAAGTTTATTGTGTTATTCATTATCGAATTATTATTGAATCACTCATAAATATATATAATTTTATGTTCAAATGTATATGTATCGACGTAAGAAAATATATTGTAAATCTCACATATTTTGGTAGCTCCATATATAAACTTTCTTAAACAATTTCCTGTATGAGAAACATTCTTTACTTACTCAAATTGTTATTAGGACTAATCAAGGTTTACAATAATCTCCAATAATATTACCTATATAATATAAAACTATTCTTTTAAGACATCAAGAAGACAAAAGAGTTCATTCTTATAAATCACAAAGTGACTCACAATATGTTAAAAATCTTATATTTATTAAAAATCAAATCAAATTATATATTTATAATATATAAGTGAAGATAAGCTTCAGCTAACAAATAATTTTATGAAGTTGAATTAAACTTAAACTCACTTCTTATTATAGAATAAAAATTTATCCTAATATTAAATTTATTATATCATGAGTAATTACTAATCCATATCTTCATAAATATCTAGTTTTACGATATTAATTCCAGTAAATTTATATATCATGAATAATTGGACTAATACATACCTTCAATATTAAATTCCAATAAATTTATCATGGGTAATTGGACTAATACATATCTTCATAAATATCTAGTTTTACGATATTAAATTCCATTCCAGCAGTAAAGAGCATATTGGAGATTCATATATCAACTTATAATATATTAGTAAAAACAAGCCTCATATAATAATAAATTTAGTTATATTTTTAAAAATTAATTACAACTATTTTCTATTAATGCAATTCTTCCCGTATTGTATTATAGTATATGATGAATATGATATATGTAAAACTTTTTATTTAAGTATTTAATACATATATATTTTTAGCGCAAATTTGGTAAGACATTTCTAATAGAAGCACAAGTGAATGAGCGTTTGCAATTTTGATTACTGAAATTCATTATACATATATACAAAATTCGACTCATATAACTGGGTTTAAAATGAGCTTCCCATTACCCAAAACTATTCCAGAAAAAAAAAAAAAAAATTCTTCACCGTACAGCACTAAAACCAGCATCTATATGCATTTTGGTATACATTGTATAGACGAGGTAGGAAATAAAAACTTTTTCAACTTTTTAATATTCCTAGCAAAAAGGAGAAAAAAGGTTGTTGAAAGAGTTAATGCACTTTAACAATATAAAAGCCTCATAAATCACCTAATAGGATAAGATAGAAACATATATAGGAAAACAACAAAATAACATAAGAAAAAATGTTTAGTATACACCGTAATTCCATAACAAAAATAACAATAAATTATAATGAGAACGTATAATTATAATAATAACTATAATAACATCAAGACAACAATTAGAATGATAATGACAAAAGAAAAAAATTTTAGTGATATTTGTGATAATGTAACGGCAGTTACAGTAATAAAGATGATAACTATAATAATAATAATAATAATAATAATAATATTGAAGGTGAAAAATTACAATAAAATTTTTCATATTAATTATGGAACTAATGGTGATGATTATTATAACATTCATATATGGTGGTAATTTAATTAAGTGATTGCTAAGTCAAATAAAATAATAATAATATTAATAAATGTGATATAAGTGATAACTATAAGGTCATGGAGTGACCAAAAATAATTAAAATTGAAATTATAGAAGAGATTATAAAGAATTAACAAAATTATAAATGATACTATTATAACATAGATAATAAATTTTATTTTTAAATTGAGTTTGAAATTTATTTTAAACTTTAGTTACAGTAATTTTAATTAATTAATTGGGTAATTTTAATTAATTAATTGAGTGATATTACTATTGACAATAACATATAACAACAAGATAAACTTTCAATTACATTACTAACTACCTGATAATATAGTCCGAGTAAATTAATTATAATTGTCTTCTAACTCAATAAACAATACACTACATTAATAAGAATGAATAAATTATAAAATAAAAAAATATAATAATAGAATTGTCTTATCCTATCTTTATTTTATAAAAACTTATCTAAAAATAAGTTTCTATTTTTATATAAAAATAATAATTATTTCTGTGATAAATAGAGACTTGTGTAAATTTGTGTTAGTAAAATGTTAGTTGTTAAATATTGAATTTAATCTTGAGTTGAGACAAGTCAATAAAAAAGGCCTTTATTTGTATTTATTTTTCTTTTTGCAAGTTTTTAGTGTTTTCTCGACAAATGAATTAAAGTTAAACTCATGATGATAAACCTTTTCAATTTTCAATTAGAAAATCAATACTAGTTTTACCTGATTTGTTGGAAGACTCATTAGTGCCATACGCAATTGAGATTTGTTTGCAAATTGATTGGATATGGTGATTTAAAATTCAAAACCGACCATGAGAATTAAGTAGTAGTATTAGTTATATGATCCATTATACTTCACAGAGGACTAGTGAAATTGTCTTCATATATACATGAACTTTGACTTCTGATTACATAATGTCAAAATTCATGGCTCAACTTTCTCTGAATATGACTCAACTTTTTAGTGCGATTTTCGATGGCTCAGGAATGCTAAAAAAGTTGAGGATTATTTCAAACACGTAAAAGATCATAATAATTATTTTGGAAAAAAAAAAGTAGAAACTGGAGTTTTATTCTTCTTCTCTTTTCACTGGCACTTATACCTATTGGCTATTTCTATAGTGGGGGGTAGGCAATGCAAAAGCACAATGACATGTATCGTGTATGGTCGGTTGGTATTTAATATTACTTCATCAAAGTTCAATGGAAATTATTTTACTACTGTTCCAATCAAAGTCTCCAAGGGGTAAGGATCAAATATCTACGTGTTATTTTTTATTCTTTGCATTTCAGTCACAACTTTTTTATTTTTCATATTTTCAACCTTATATAATATTTAGTGACGAGACTAAGTGATAGGCTAGAAGTTGTCGAAAACATACCAAATAGGAGCACCTTTACCTGGAGTAATACACAATAAAAAAATTATAATATTAGATCAACCATCAGCGGTGGCTTAAGGTCCAAATAAGTAAAGTTACTACTTTAGGCCTCAAAATTTCAAAGTCTTAAAAAAAAAATTAATATGCTTTAGGCCTCAAAGTCACGGCCCCAAAAAAATTTAATATGTTTTAGGCCTAAAGGCCTAAAAAAAAATTTAATACTCACATATTATTATAAAATAAAAAAAATATTTAATTTTAAAATTATACTAACAAAATTTTAATTAAAAATTTAAATATTTTAACTAACTGTAAGCTTACATTAGTGCTATAAATATATTATTTAATGGCTTTAAATTTACATTGGTACTATAAATACTATTTAATGAATAATATTCTTGAAACTTTCTTATAATAAATTAATAATATTAAAAAAAATTGAACAGTCAAGAAAAAAAATCTTTGTATCAAAACTTTCTAATTTATCTCTAAGAAAATTTGAACAGTCAAGGAATCTCTCATATCAAAACTTTCTAATTTATCTCTTTCCTATATTCTAACCCATTGATATCATCTCTCTTGATATGTTCTATCATTGTCTCACTCTTCTTCCACTTCTCTCCTTTTTTCTTCACTTATCTCAGTTCTTCCTATGTCTCTTTTGTTCCTTCCATAATATTATTTTAACTTGTTTTCAATTTAAAATTTCTTTCATTTCATATTTCATCATTCTATATTATGCATTTATGCACATGTCTTTACTTGGAGACTTTGAGCAATAGATTGATTGAGGAAGAGTTTGTGTTTACTTTAGCTCTTTTGAGGACATCAATATTAGGTAAATATAATATGAGATTGATCAATTGATTCTAATTTTTTAATTTTTATTTTTCATTATTGTTTAATTAATCTTAAAATAATTTGTGTAGATTTAAGAAAGACAAGTTACAAATTATATTTAAATACATATTAAAAGACAGGATCGAAAAATAAATATAATAACATAATAGGAGACCTGAGACTCTACGATCAAGATTATTGTCTTGACAAACATGATTTATCTTTTAACTATACTTATAAGTTATGTTCATAATGATATATATTATTTGCATTTAACTCGGGTAGTAAAAATTTACAATCAAAAGATATGTGTATTAATATGGTAATTGAACAATTAAAAAGTCTTCTTTCACTTTTTGAAACATATAGAAAAAATGGATTTGAAAATGCATTTATTTGAAATTGCTTTTGAAATGGATGTAGAGCCTAAGTGGTAAAAAAAATATTGAGAATGAAGTTATTAAATCACCTCAAGAGTCATTTAGAATTGATTATTTTTATTTTTTTTATATATTGTATATAGATAAAGCAATTGTCAAACTCTAAAATAGATTTGAACAATTTAAAATATATGAAAATATTTTTGATTTTTTGGTTTTTTATTCAGTATTAAAAATTTAAAGTTATTGGATTGTGTACTTTTGAAAGAAAAATGCTTAAATCTTGAAAAAGTATTTGAAACATGATAATTTATTAGATCTTGATGGCTTAAATTTATTTTCAGGATTAAATATCTTAAAGAAGGTTATAGGATTGGAAAATGATAAACCAATTGACATTCTTAATTATATAAAAAAGAATAAATTTTTTTCTAAATACATATATAACATATAGAATAATATAACAATTTCAGTATCAATTGCTTCAACTGAAATGAGTTTTTCAGAACTTAAACTAATAAAATCTTATTTAAGATCAATAATGTCAACAAAGATTAAATAGATTAGCTTTATTGTCTATTGAAAAAAGAGTTTTTATATAAAATTAATTATGATAATTTAATAGATAATTTTATATCACAAAAAGCTCAAAAAATAAATTTTAAATAAAAATATCATAATTATAATTATTTTATTAATTTAAAAAGACCTCATTTTTTTATTTGCTTTAGGCCTCCTAAAGCCTTGAGTCGCCACTGTCAACCATTGGCAGAGCATTATAGTGTCCACTACATCAAACAATACTTTTAATAGAATGTACAATAAAGAATTTGACCTATAAGATATTTGACTGTTTTGCAAATTTTTCATGTTCATTGTAATACATCATTATACTCATAATAATATTATTGGCATCTTCAAGCATAGCTGCTTACATATATAATTCACTTAGACAATTTTCGTTACGTTTGCTTTAAATATATCATACATATATCTCATAGGAATAATACATGTATCACATATAAATAAGGTAAATTATTTCTGGTCTTAGTTTTATTCTATATGTTTTATTTGGTTATAGTACTAGGAAAGGGAAGTATTTCATTAATCACTTCCTACCACACTCTTTTATATAAGAAGAACTTGTATATTTATTTTGATAATTTTGTTCATAATGTGAATTTATTTGAATAAATATTTTTTAAGGTGGCCACATCCTATGTGGTTTGTCTTTTATTTTATTTAACTTATGATTGGTGATGTTTTGGAGTGATTCTAAATTTAAAAAATAGAGTATTTTTCTATTAGGTGTATTATCTTATGAGTTAAGTCATAAGTAGTAATTTTTTATAGTTTTTTATCTTATGAAATTAAATGACACGAGATTCTTTTTAATTCCTAATATTTTTAATTTTTATCTTGTCAATAACATTAATTTTTATCTTGTCAATAACAAGTGGTGAGTTATCATCTAACTTATATAATTTGAGTCACACAAGTTGTTTTATAATTTCTAATATTTTCTTAAAAATATTATATATAATCTTTATTTTCTAACATGATCTGTAGTTTTGTTGTCTATAAAAACAAAATATATACTTTTTCAATTGTTTTTCTTAAAGTAGGACATATTTGCATCTTATTCCTTATTGTTTACATTCACATATTAATTTCCCTATTTTCTATTTTCTAAGGAAACCATATTTTTAAAGAATTATAATTTGATTGTAGGATACTTGGGTATCACATATAATACTTAGTCCCTTATTATATTAAAAAATGACCAACCATTGAGTAATACAACAATATTCCTAACTTTCATAAACCACCAGTCTAACATTCAAAGAATATATAAGTTAATCATACTAAATGGTAAAATTATTATCTTAATTAGTAAAGTAATATTCTATATTTTTTTTCTTTACTTGCAAACTTTCAATGGGGGATTGGGGTGAGAGGATGATCAACTAAATCCTCGTGAAAGCGAAAGATAATTTAAAATAAATGTTTTTATTTGTATTTTCTATTTGTACAAATTATTTCAAAAGCATAACGTTATTTTACGTGTTTTATTTTTCAATATTTATATAAAAAGTTGTAAAATATATTATACAAAAAAATCAACATTAAAAAACAAGAAAAAAATTCGACCTCAATCAAAATTGTCCTTGAAATATTGAGGAAGACAAATTTCTACTTATTTGCCTTTAAAAAATATGCTGGCAGAAAATATGGATGTCGAAAACCATCTTTTGGGATAATAAAAAGTTTAAAAACAGTGCCAATTAGTATAGTTTAATTTGAAAAATATTAAATACAGATTATGAAGTGCCTTCTGTGAAACTTATTTATATACGATGATAATTCTATTGTATTTGTTAAATTAGAACTACTTCAGCCTTATTAGAATATGAAGGCCCAATATATCGTCGCAAAACAAACACGATGGGCCGACATGGCCCATTAGGTCATAGCTACCTTACGTGTGATTATTTAATAGTTGAATTCTTTTTCATTCAAATTGTCTCACTTTAACAAGTGAGAATTATTTGCATCATGCTTTGTACTTGAAGACACCACAAATACTACTCTTTTAAAATAAGTTAAGATGAAATAAATATTTAAAAGAGAATAAAAAAAATTTTCTCTCATCTAAATTTTTCTTTTAATTTAGTCAAATTTAAAAAGAATTTTCCTAAAAAAAATTACTTTGACATCTTAGAATATCTCCAACAAACTGGATTTATAATCACTAATTTATCATATTAACTTATTCAGTTTAATGATGCAAAATTAATATCATTAATGTGAAAAATATTAAAATTAGAAACTGATATGACAAGTATAATTTGTTATGTATGTATCTGAACATAATAGTAATCTCTATTTTTTTCTAATGAATTAAGTTACTTAATCAAAATGTCAAACTTCAATCAACCACCCAATCTTGAAATTCAACATCTATTTTAAATTTCCCTTGTGTGGGTGGGTGTATTACAAAGCAACATCATCCATTCAAATCAACATGTTTAACTATAGAGGGTTGAAAATGCAACACATAAAAGAGATTCATAAACTAATAAAGAAAATAAAAATCTATTTAAATAAAAAAAAAAAGTTTAGCTTTTTAGATTTTTTTTTTCAACCACGGGATTTGGTTTGGATTGAAAGTAAATAATCCCATCAAATTGTTTATTATATTTAACTATAATATTTCATGTTTATAATTAATTAAAAAGCTAATAAATGCATATAAATATATATATATATATATATACATATATATATATATATATATATATATATATATATATATATATATATATATATATATATATACATATATATATACATATATATATATATATATATATATCTTCAACATTATGGTATGATTATATTTTATTTTCAAAATATTTATATTTATTGAAATATGATAACAATTATTATTATTACTATTATAGTTTTTTTTATAACATACAACTTATCTATTAATATAACAGAAAATTAAAATTAGGAATATACAATAATATAAAAAATTGTAAAATATTTATGAATTTAACAATTTTTATTATAATTTTTTTAATATTTCACATTTTATTTAAAATGTCTAATAATTTTTTGGTGACAAAAACTACTAAAATCAATTAAAATGTAATTACAAAATATTGATTTAATTTGATTCCGATTTCACATTAGATTAAAACTAGACTAAATCAAACACTGTTTGATTATAAAATTATATTGCGGTGCCTATTTAATAAAAAAAACAAACTAAACTCAACAACCAGCATCTCTAATTAATTATATTATGAATTTAGTAAGAAATTGTTAAGGGTTAATTAATATCACATTTAATTAGCAAAAATATAGGTCTAATGTGTGGTCTTTTGAGGTTTAACTTGTGGCATATCCATGTTTGGGAGCTTAGTGCCTGGTAATTAAGTATTCCACCCTAAAACCTAACCTAAAAATTTGCCATGTAAAAGACATTGCCTTACTTGTTGGGCCCAATGATCTGCGTAAGTGGACAACCCAAAATTGAGACGGTCCATAATCATCCCAGCCCAGAGGATGTTGAAAAATAATACATTTTAGATTTAAATATTTTATTTTAATTATAGTTGCTACTAAAACGTGTGTTAGTGTGGACATTGGATAATTCAAATAATACTTTGACTAATATTAAAAATCTAACTGATATTTTGTATTTATTCTAGTGTTAATTCTTTAATACCATTTTATCCAAACATATTATTCTGTTTGATTGAATAATACTAATTATTTATTTGAAAACCATAAATATATAATGATAAAACGTTATTTCTACCTTTTCTTTAGACCAAAATATAAATATTTTAACAACCCTTCTTTTGATATTAGTTTTATCAATATATAGTCAAAATAATTTTAATTACTTAAATGAACACAATAAATGCATTACAATAAAATACTATTTCCACCTCAACCTTTTTTGAAAAAATCATCTCTCTTTTATATATATATATATATATAAAGATTTGTGTGGACGAATACTTCATAATTTAAAGAATATTATTACAATTTTAAAGCCAGTATCTCGTGTTTATTGTATTGCTAATACTTTCTTTATCATTTTTATAATATATTAATTTACTTATCAACATATTATTAATTATTTATTTGGACACAATAAATGTTTAAGCAACCATTCGATACATACACACGATGTTTGGTTACGTATCTTATAGGTCTCATATTCATTATTTAGTTTTGGAACAATATTTTGTCACATTATTAAATTGTTCAGTTTTTTTTTTCTTTTAGCTTTCTAAATGATTGCTTCATAGTATGGTATACTTTTCTTTTTTTAGATGCGAATTGAAGTCTGATCATTATAGTATTGGTTTTAGTAGATCAACCTTAAATATCCAAGTTTGATACCTAGGAGTGTAATAGTCTTAATCAAAGTCATTTTCAATATAGGTTATAAATATATAAATCGTTTATAAAAAGTATTTTTTCTAAGCAAATGAAAAATGTTAATGACCATGAATGATAAATTGACTATCTAAGTTTGATTATTTTATTTATATTAAAGATAAAAATTTGTCTTTATTTTTTAATTCAATGAATATAAATATAAAACTTTTATTTTATTTTTATCTTTATTAATGAATAATTATATCCATATATATTGAAAGTGTTATTATTCTCACAATACTAACGGATTTGTTGAAGTCCAGTAAGCCAAAAATGGAAGTGTGTTATAGGCTTTGTCTTAGTGTAAGTGAGTGTGATTGGTTGTGAAAGAGAACTTATGCACATCTAAGGAGAAATTCATTAGCACATTATTTAAATCAAACTATAAAAGGTTTAACTTTGGTTAAAAACAGTTTTGGAAGATAAAGTACTGAACTATTATAAGTTGATTTTAGGTTTAAGCCGAATCAACTTATTCGTGTCTGAGCATAACTGAATTAACTGTTTTCTAAATTTGGTTTGAGTTTTTCTTTTATGAATACAGTGGGCTTTCAAGTGTAAAAAACATATAGAAAGAACAAAAACAGATACATTTTTTTTACGAAACACAATCTTTTGAACTTCATTTTGTGAGAATTACTGTGAGAGAATTGCTTTTTCATAATCATTTTTGAAAGAGGATTTTTACTTGAAGAATCAATCTTGACTAAGGTGTGCTATTGAGTTTCTTCAAGACTGTGTACAGGCCTTTCTTTCTGTGCCAATCAGGGAGTTTTCTCAACCCTTCTTGATCCTGTTTGAATCAAGATTTGTGTTATGTTCATTCTAATTTTGTGAAAATCATTGAACAATTGTATTTGTTTGGGCTATAGGAGTTAGTCTGGTGTTTCTGCTGAAATTGATTGGGAGCTACGGGGAGCAGTTGATCAATTTAATAGGGTTCTTGATTTCTATGGGGAGTAGGAATTGGTTGATTAATTGTATGTGAACAATTAATTGAGTTAGTGGAACTTTCTTTGCGAGTGGTGCAGAGAAGACTGGACGTAGCCCTTGAGGAAGGGTGAACCAGTATAAAATTGATTGTGTCTCTTCTTCTTAATCCTTCTCTCACCATCTTGATTTGTTCTTGAGCTGCATACTGCATTAATTAGAAATTGATTTGAAATTGATTGAATTGATGAAAAATTTAATAATCTGCAATATTGCATATCTGTTCTAATTCTGAAAAAATCTGATCTAGAAGTTGTTTTGTACTGTTAGGTATCTGTGTTTCTGCATACTTGAGATTTCATTACTGTAGTGTGATTCTTGACACTCTTACTGCAAGAATTATATTTTGTTCTTGTGTTGATATTGAAATTAATTGATAATTAACTTTGGTTTGATTAATCTGCTGCAAACTGAATAATCTGTTATACAACTTATCTGTTTAACAAGAAGTTTTCAAATTGAAATTGACTTTAATCAAATCTGATTTAACATCAATTTTCTGCACAATCAAGTCTTAAACTCTTGTGTGACATTCTTTATAGTTGGCACTTTATATTGATTCATTTCAGTATATGCATTTGCTAGTCTAATTGAGTAATTCTTATCAGCATTAGTTACTTCTCATTGACTGTGTGTACTGCTTTCAGTTTCATATTGTTTGTGCATATATACTGCTCTTATTGGTTTAAAAATCTTGATTTTGTTAAATTGTGAAAATCATTCATTTGCTTCTTACTTTGTATTTTAAATAAATCAATTTATTCGTACTAGAAGCCAATTTATTTTCTGTTGTACCATATATTTTTTATTATTGAGATTCAGTAAAACTTTTCTGTTTGCGAAAACTGTTTTCAGCTTTAAAAAGAGAAAAATCTTTCAAAGTTCAATTCACCTCCCTCTTGAACTCAACCAAATACGTTTTCAGAAATGATATATATTTTTTTTCTCTGCAATGTCAAATATAAAATAATAAATTATAATTATATAAATATCGAATAAAAGTATCATATAACAATTAGATAAAAGTCAAATAATTTCATAAAAGAATATAAATGATTAAATATATGGCTAAAAATAAGTTATAAAACTAAAAATAAGTTATCATTTTTTTATAATTCAAATCTTTAATAACCACAACATTCTATCTTGAAAGCTAAAAAGTAAATGATTGAAATGTTTTCACACATGCTCACCTATAACAAATCTCATTTTACACATTTACTGATAAGGGAACATTTATATTGATAAATTAGTTAATATTAGTCTAAATAAGAGACTAACTTTATTTAATGGGATGAGTTGCCTAATTTTTTAAATAATACATTTTCTAAGTAATAAATTTTGTTTCTCTTAATCTTACTTGTTTGTAATTTTTATCTTAAAGAAACTTGGCTCTAAATTACAAGACCTTAACAATCATAAAATTTTTCATGCTTATTAAATCCCTGTCATCTTTTTCATTAATTTTCCCCCTCTGAAATATCTTAAAAATGGTGTGGTCAGGTGTTGTAGATATTTGATGGTGATCCAAAATAAAGGCATACGAATTAATTTGACTCTTTAAAGGCGATAAAATGACACATATTTCAACGTTTTCAAAACGTTTACCAATATCTAAGCACAGCTATTTGATATGTTCTTGACGTTGCTTCTTAAGTTCAAAATCATTTTCAATAGATAAGTCTTTAAGAAAAGACGATGTAAAGAAAAAAAAAAACTATGATAGAACCATCATCTCTTGACGTGACAAGACCTAATTCCAAATGCTTGGCCTGCTCAAAGTCATAAACGTATGAAAAACAAATTCAAATATTCATACTAAAAGACAATAATCATTAATATTTATAGTTGATGTTGGAGGAACATGTTCATAAAGACTCTCCATCTCTTAAAAGTGTTGTAATTATAATTACTAGCTAATCATCTTCAACTTGAAAAAAAATAACGCACCTCAGTGGTTCAATCTGTTTTAATAAAAATAATTTATATCGTGAAAAAAGGTTTAAGTTATATGAAATATTTTATGCAGATTTCTAATACAATTTAATCATTTCATTACATCCTCTAATGTATCAATAAGACAAAACATTTACATTACTAACATATATAAATTAAACTCTAAATAGGAAGTGACCATCAATTTCCAAAATAACGTTTGTTATTTGATGTATTACGAAATGCTCTTCTATTTTTCTTTTTTTAAATTTGTAGCGAATCCTTGTATAACATAAAGAAAGTTGCACTACTTTAAAATGCATTCAAGACAAAATTAGATAAAAGAATATTATTTAATGGAGTTGAGAACAAGAAAATTGAAACCCTCCCTCAAAACATACATTATCGACTACAACAAAATCGAATTTACATGTGAACAATGTTTTGTTGGCAGTTTTTTTTACAAGGTTTAGTGTCTGTTAGTATTTCACAACCTTACTTTTAGTTTTTAGCTTAAATTATAACACAAGATTTATTTATAGCCTACAAGGTCTCCAATTCTAACCATTTAATTTTTTTTTTAACTCTCATTATTAATATTTTCTTTTACCTATTCAAGCCCACTCTTCTGAAAGGATTTTGGTTACATAGATTACAGGAAAATATTTTAATATATATTAATTTCACTTATAACTTCTTTTCCTATTTATCATTTTATTTTTCTTTTATATTCTTTATTGTTAAGGTAAACTTTTTTCTTTCTTAAGATAAACATTCTATTTCCATTTTCATTCGTTATAATGGGAATATAATTGCACTTTTTTAAGACAAAATACGAGTATAATTTTTTTTCTCTTTAATAACATTTATATATATTTTTTCATATTCTATACTATAAATAGTTTCATTTGCAAACAATTTTTTATTAGTATTCTTTGTGTTGATTTAGTTATAATTTGTTGGAAACTGTTTTGGCTGAAATATAAGAGGGGTGAATTGGATTTCAAAACTTTTTGAAACAATTTGATATTTTTCAGTAAAATGCAATTCTGTTTCACAGACTGGATCTTTATTTGAATTTACTGAATCAGAACAGTTGCATGAAACAGTAAGC
>Ga0209700_103230_pt1 | contig 31594 bp, 11 predicted proteins | sample SiratroredBW_FD_187528 | JGI IMG/M metagenome (GOLD analysis project Ga0209700, IMG submission 187528) | Root nodule microbial communities of legume samples collected from California, USA - Siratro red BW (SPAdes) (version 2) | ecosystem: Host-associated > Plants > Roots > Nodule | place: USA...
AAAAAAAAAAAAAAAAACTGATCATCATTTCTGATGTTTTAAAGATAACTTTTATTCTATTGCATCATTTTGTTGTACTGTATCTGAATTAAAAATTGTCTAATAATACTTCTTTACTTGTTATTAAATGTCAAAAATTAATACTTCTTTACTTGTTATTAAATGTCAAAAATTTGTTTTTTACGTGTTCTCCTTCATTATATTACTTCAAATACTTAATCTTTATTTCTCATTTCAAGTTTTATGGATGTTTTAAATTCTTGAATACTAAAAACAAATTTTACTTATTTTTTATGAAGTATGCCTACAATCTCTTAAAATTATAATCAATAAATAATACAAAATATTTTACTCTTCTTAAAAATAATGTCAGTAATTCTCATACATAAAAATAAATGAAGTTTAAAATATATTTGCTTCTAGTAGTCACTTTAAAGCTATAGTCTATAATGTTTGCTTATTACATAGCTCAAATAAAGATAAATTAACTTCTTTAATCTTTCTTTACATTTTCAATTTTTTTGAGATCTTGGTTCTAACATATAATCAAGTGAGTAATGTAATGTCTTGTCATCATTTTATCTTCTTGACTTACAAATATAATTAATTTACTTCCTGTAACATATTTCTTTAAAGTACATATAAAAGTACATTTTTATTTTAACAAAATTTATTCAAACAATCTATAAAGATATGATCATTTTTACACGAATCCTCTTTAACATCGGTTCATAGATATAAAATTAATCTGGATGTATAAAAATGACGATTTGAACATAAATCTATTAAAACCAATCATAAAGTAATTTTTAGTTTTTAGAATTAATTTATTATTTTTCTAATCATAATATCTGAGAGTTTTCTTCCTTGACTCTTCCTTTGCCACCGATCTTTTCACTATTTTCTCTCCTATGTCACAACTATAAAATTTCAGATTCTTCCGCCTTTGGGAATTTAATTTATCATGATATTGACTTTTATTAAAACTACATTCCATTAATTTATCTCTCATCAGCCTTTGTCTGCTTCAAATTTCCATCATTTCTTATTGTAAAAGTATGATTATTTTTTTTTTTCTGTTTGTAATATTTGGAATGTCAAGATCCCCTCACCAGAGGGTAAATTTGTCTTTTCACATATACATTCGAATGTTTGAAAACAGGGAAAAATGTTTCATCAAACAACAAAAATAACAGCTGTGAAAAGTGAAAGTGATAAGTTACACGAGACAGTAAATATATATAACTTTCGGAACACAATATAAGTATTATAGTGGGCAAATATCAGTTATTTCCTAATTATTGTAATGAAATTTATTTAAATATTTTTTAGAAAATAAGTAACGAAATTTAATTTATATATTAATTTTTAATAAAAATAATAAATTATTATTGTAAGTTATATGAATGATTTAAGTTAAAGGAAAGCAGACTGTGAACATACAAAGATGGAGTGAAACATCTTTTAAATGCTTTATTTAAGTGATCCGAAACCTTTATTGAAAAATATAGAAAAAAAAAACAAAAGTATTTTAGAAATTGATTGAATGAGTGGTGAAAAGTTAATACCTAAAGTGAAAATAAACCTGAGTTATGACACAATACCTTATTCAAAATCAATCATTTCACAAAATGTGAATTAATATTCTGAAATTTGACTTAATTGAATAATAACATATTCCAAAGTGCACATTGTATCAGAAACAAACACAAGAAGATATACATAGATTTGGACAACTCACTGAAGACGGAGCAAAGGGACCAAGTACGTCATGTGTGGACATGCAACCAAGCATCGTCTGTTACTTGGTCTCGTGAGACTTCTGAAACAGATAGTGTCGTACTTAGTAAGTTGTCACACTACCTAACCACAGAGATAAAAACCCTAACTGACATAGTTATAAAATAACGAAGTTGGATATACACAACATATTGTAATAAGAACTAGGGTTTTTGGTCAGTAAAAATTAAAAACTTAATGAATTATTTACACCAGGACAATTCTGTAATATAGAAATGATTTTAGTGTAAACAAGTGTGAAGGCCTTTTTTTTTACTATCATTTTGGTGATTACAATGTATTAAAATTAAATTCACAAATTATCATGAATAAGTGTGATATATATAACTTTTACGGGATGTTATACTGATTTTTTAATGGTAATGTTATTTGCTTATTTATTTAATAACACAACAAAAATTTGGTTAATTCCGATCTCAAAAAAAATGTTTATTTCATGTTTATATATATTTAAAATGATATTATATTTTACTAACATAAAAAAGAAAAATTGGGCAGGTTGTTGCGTATATTGTTGGTGATTGGTGAGTTGAATCGCTCAACGTTCCTTTTTGATACACGAGAAAAGAACTCGGTAGCTGTTCCAGACATGGTCACGTGCCACTTCATGTTGGTGATCATGGAAGAGAAACAAGGGAATACAAGCCCTAATTGAAGAATAGAATAAAATAATAATAAATAATATTAATTGTTGGGGTGTTTAGGCTCCACATACTTTTATTGTGTTCCTCTCTTTTCATTAATCAATTTCTAATGGATCATGAATCTGTTTAATCTATTTGTTTCATCAACTTAAGTTTTTTGATAAGAAGTTTGACATTTAATAAATAAATTAGGTACTAATTAGTCTTCAACCAAATAACATATACAAAAATTAAAATACTATCTTTAATCTAATTTATTTAAACAATAAGATTTTGAATTTTCTTTTATTTATGTATTCTTCTTCTTACTAATTTCTACTTAATATATAACTTCAACAATTTTTTTTAATGAATTTCTTCTATATTAATATACTTTTTCAGAGTAAAAAATTTAACAGAAATGTTATAGTTATATTTAGAAAAGAATAGATTAAAGGAATGAAATGATAATATTCATGAAGGATGTGGACTTTTGAGTAATGTAAAATTTTTGTATATATCAAAATAAACTAATAATCAATCCAAAATAAAAATAAAAGTTACCTAAACTTTTATCCTAATTTCAATTTATATAATTAAAATTATGATATCTGAAATATTGTCTATTGTAATATGCATTAATTTTGTTACAATTTTGTATTGAAAAAGTATCTTATGAATTAAGGATATGTTCAAACAAACCTCTTGAAAATAATTTTTAGAAAGAAAATGAAATTAACTTTTTTATAAATTAAAATTAGTTTTTATACAAGTGAAAAAAAACATGTAAGAGAGAATTTATTGAATTTATACATAAACTAATTTTCATTAATAGAAAAATTAAATTTATTTATTTTTTATATTTTCTTATAAAAAAAATATCTACAGACCATCTTTAACCACTATTTTCAGAGGTGTGTGATTGCAGTTGACTTGTGTTGAAACTTTTAGTACATACTTAAAATAAGTTCAGTTTTTATACATGGATCATTGAATGAGTATTTTGTATGTTGGACCAAGACTCACATGATTGTTCAAGCCTTTGTAACTCCTCGAAGCTCTTTAGTAATTCACCATCACAAATCCAATTGACAACAACCTCATAAAAAAATAAGTTTATATTTTTCAAAAGTAAATATATAAATTAATAATTAAGACTAGTATAAATAAAATTATTAAGAATATTTGAAACAAACGGATTAAAACAAGTGCTTCAAATTAAAGGAATTAAATTTAAAAGAGCAAAAATAAATTTAATTCACATTTCAGAAATTAAAAACACATGTAAAACTTTTTTAATATTTCTAAATATGATTAGATTTTGATGTTTGAAAGATGTTTCTGAAAAGATAACCAACACTCCTCAAATCAATCTTCTAATTCATGCTAACCTTAAATAACATTGCTAACACTATCATATGCATGCTGCAGCAATTGAAGACATAAGATATAAAAAGAAGCATGCATGCAGAGACAGTTTCTCTCAATCAGACCAAATTTTGCAGCCTCAAAAACTGTATTGTGTGATCGTTTTCCTAGTGTTTTTCCACAAACTGCGAAAATCTTCCTCAGTTTGTTCCTTGTTCTGGTCCCTGCATTAATTCCAAAGGTGCTGCACCACCAATTTCTGTATATAGCCACAGCTTTTATTATCTTCTTCTTCTTATTATTAAATAATGCATAATTATCCACCAAAGGAAAGTGACTTGTTGTTCTTGTCGCCATTTTTTCTCTCATATATATATGGTGAGATGTCACCTCTTGAAATAACAAATTAACATGCCAATGTGGAAAAAGTAAAACATGAAATGCTGATTTTTGTGGGGACGTGTGGTGTGAATGTTTGAATTTGATGAGAAGTTTCATAAGCCAAATACCTAATTTTTTGGTCCAAATAATAGTTGAGTCAAAAAAATAAAAATAAAAAAGTGTTGCCTTCGTTATTATCTATATATAAATAAATAAATAAAAACTAACTTCACATATATTAAGAAAAATAAATTTGCAATACTTTTGAAGCTAGCTTTTAAATTTTTCAATTATTGTAACGAGAGAAAATATGTTGCTTTTTGTTAAAGTTCTTCAAGTTATTACTCAATCCACCAACTAAAGGGATGGATTGAATTCACTCACCATAATTTTTTTTATTAAATATTATTTTATATAAACAAAATTTATTATCCAACTTGTGAGTTTCATGTTATTTTGCTGTTCTACTCATCATGATATTTTTAAAAGTTATAATAATTTAATTGAGTCGGTAACATTATTAATAGTTTTTTTCTCAATAAATCATCGCAAATAATTGATAATTTAAATGTGCCACGGATTGAGACATTAGTAGAAAAAAGAAATGCAGATTAACGTCCAAAATCACGGCAAAATTTTAGTAGGTGGCAAAATTGCGATTGAATTTGTCACGGATACCGATATTCATCAAATATATAAAATAGTAACTAGTTTTGTGATTTATTAGGTAGCTCAATCAATCACGATTACAATTATTTTTTAATATATGCTTTTTCATAAATTTTAGTGATCGAATTTACGATTGAATAGTATTTTCAACGACCAAATTTAGTTAGGTTGACAAGTTCAAGATGTTAAGAATCGTGACTTCGTTTTTTTATTGTAGAAAAATATAAAATAGATTTAAGTTCTATCTATATAATTTTTGGATCGTTTTTGTTGTAGTGTATTTTTAATAATAGTGGATAGAATATCTCTTTATATACTAAATGCATTGTATCTATTTAAGCTTTTTATTCTAATGGAATATTTTTGTGTGTAGGATTTAGATTTAAAATAAATATATTTTTTTATTGTGTTTTTTTATTAGGATTGGAACACTCCTTAAATATTTTTATTAATTTTATTTTTCGTTATAAAAAAACTTAACTATTAAGAGTAAAAATATAATATAATATAGTATTTAGTTGTTGGAGGTTAAACGAGAAAGAAAATGTGTATCTATTTTGTAAATTGAACAAAATGTTTATGTTCAAAAGCTACCTAATCTACAAGCTCAAATCAAGTGGTAAATTAAATCAAAAGTGTATTGGACGATTCAAAAGTTATAGGATAAATATTTGATTTAAAATACAATAAATATTAATATATTTTTAATATAATAAGAAAAAAATATTTTTATTTGAATTCCATTAATGATTGAAGTAATTAAACATATGTTTAATATTTAGTAATTATCTCATGTTTTTATTAAATAAAATCAACATTAATATACAATTATCTTAAATAAATCACTAAGAATTTTAAATTTACAAATGTAAAAAAAAGTAAATAAATTAATTATATACTAATGTTAATTTATTTTAATAATTGTGACATTTGAACTGATACGTTTGTATGTAGAAAGAGTTGATTTTAACTAATGATTATAATTTTTAGTTAAGAATTTGATTCTAACATATTTGATTCTAAGAATTATTGAAAGAGGTTGATGACATCAATTGTCATGAGAGAGAAGTCAAATGAGCCAAATTACAATAAAATCATAGGACTTGAGCTGCTATAATATTAAGTAGAAAAAGTTATACCCTAATTAGAAGTTATAACTTTTAGCTTAGTTATAAACACTTATCCAAAACAATTACTTCAAGAAAATAAAAAACAAAATTAAAATTTTTATACTAAAACTATAATTTTTTTCCCTATTGTATTAAAAATAAAATATATCAATATTTATTATACTTAACTCATTAATTATCTAAATTTAAATGAATAAAGGAAGATGACACTCAGTATAATTAATGCAACATTAAAAAAAAAGTATAACTAAAAATTTAACTATCAAAATAAGTAAATATAACTTATTTTGCAACATTTCAATATTAAGTTTGGATCGTCAAATCCTAACACATCCATTATTATTTTAGATTACACTAATCATTATATGACCATAGAATTAATTCAGATCATAATACTTTTTCTCATATGTTTATTTTGATGTTATTTATTGTGAATTTTTTATGTGAATACTTATTTATTGTATGAATATGCACTTAATAATGTGTTTATGTTTTGGAGCTTATTATTACATTTTATGTATTTTTGATTGGTACTTACAAGTTATCAATATTCACTTTTGTTATATATTGTGTTTTTTTTTTCTTTTATAAGTATTAAAGTTGTAATTGAATTTATATACAAATTTTATATATCTTTTTCTTTTACTTATATTAAGCATGTCAAATTTTGAAAAGAACAAAATAAAAAAATAAGAGAACTAGTTTTTTTTAATAAAAAAAAATCCGTCACTAATGAGTGTTAATAATAACTTTTTAATAACTAAAATGACGTCATAATTTTTTTCTTAAAATTATGATTGATTTTTTATTATTTACTTCTCTTTAACAACTAAGATTCTGTGGTTGTTATTTATTCAACAACAGCCACCGATAACACTTTTATTCAATTTGAACGTATATATGTGAGTGAATTAAAAAACATTTATTTTTGTAGTTAAATTTTTCATAAGAAAACGAATAAACAGTCAATATAAAATTTGGTCATAATGATAAAATTAATTAGTGACTGATTTATGAAATATAGTGACAAATTTCGTCCGTCACTAAATGATGATTTTCTAGTAATGCAATTTGTAATATATTCAACATAATATTTTATTTAACTTTCAAATTAAATAAATTTTGAATTAAGTTTGATAGGTAAGGATATTAGCTGGAATTTCTATATGTTTAAAAGAAAAATATAGTCTCGTAGCATTAATGAAGATAAAATTTGGTTCAATAAAGATGTAACAAATAGCTTTCTATTAATATATAAAATAACCTCAGAAGTGGAGCATGCACCTTTCATGAATAGACATACTTTTTTTCTACAAACAATAACTTTATTATTTAATGCATTGGAATTTGTTACTATTATGCACTTTAATTCATAAAAATATATATTTTTTTAAATTTTAATCCAAACATGAATATTCTGTATGTTTGAGGAATGAAAATCTGTTTTATCGCACATTTGGTTGGTTAAAGCAAGTTTTGGGCTTGAACAGCAAAAGAGCCTTTCTCATTGAAGATGACGTCATAAACTTAAACCTAAAAAAGTATAAGAAAATTAAAATATATACTATTTTTAGTTTAGTCTTTAAATATTTAGACGATAGAGACCAGAACAAATTAAGATGGTATGTATATACAAACTAATGATATCTGGAAAGACTAAATAAATAATTTTTAAATACCAAAAGGTTAAATTTGAACAAATTTACAGCTTAAATAAGCAATTAAATTTAAAAAATAAAATAATTTGAAAGATAAAATTACTTTTTATGTAAGTTAAAAAAATAAAAAAAATATTTTTGTAAATAATTCATTTTAGTTTTTGAATATTTTATTTTATTCTTTTGTATTTATGAAAAAGTTTTTGGAAACGGACCTTTAAAGAACTTACTTTTTGTTTATTTAACATTTCAACGATTTTCAAATACTCCTTTTAACAAGAACAAGTACTTATCTGTAAACAAAAACTATGAATTCTAGAGCTTGAAAATTTCAAATTTATACTTTTGAAACTCCAAGTTTTTGGTATTGATTTTTATTTTTGAAACTTGATATTCCAAAAGTATATAAGTGTATTTTAGAAATGAAAAAATATTACAAGTTATAGGGTGTTACATTAATAAAAAAAAAACTATCGAGCACTAAGAAGGTGAATGATAAACATAAGAAAAGATTAACCATACGTTCTTTTCTTAACATTACATCTTATATTACTTCCATAAAACCTAATAACAGGGATTAAAATAAAAAAAATGTAATAAGTAATGCATTTCCTTACTTATTCATATATATTGCATACATGTAAGAAGATTTTCTTTTTTAATCGTGAAGCTAACTTTCTTGACTATCTCCTTATAACATCTTCTTATTCTTTTATAATGAAGGTACTCTTATGAGTTATGTGTTGTTATATTTGACTGTTACATTAATAAGATACATTTGTTTTTCACAAATTGGGAATTTTTCAAAAGGTCACAGTTGGACCCCTTTGTTCTAACAATAACCACTGCAAGGAATTTATTGTTCTACACATATTTATTACACATATTTATGTTAAGTTTAAAATAAAGCTCGTGTTTTATAAATCCTCTATGTATATAATTACATTATTTTGAAAATATAGCATGAAAATTATTATATTTCAAACAAACATTACCTAACGACTCTTTATTAATAAATGATTTTTAAAAATATATAGAATACTATAGAAAATATAAAAGATATTTCAAATATTTTCTTTTGTAAATTTCTTTTTTTAACATGAAGAAAAGTGTTAAATAGGATAAAAACCAGAGATAATCTAAGATACATAAAAGTTCTTATTAGAAATAAATTGTATATTACATGTCACTGTTACAATGAAATAACTAATTATTTCTTCTTTACATGTACTATTGTTTCATAGATATGAATTTATTGTAACAATTTGATAGAAGTAAAATTTGTTTTGCATATTCAAGCTATTTATAATCCGCAAAATTTTACTTTACCTGATAGAAAATGAAATATCTATAAATTCATATGCAATCTCTTTCAAATACCATGTATTATAATAGAATTATGTTATTTATCAATACTTTAAATATTTTGTTATTTTAATATAAGAACTAGAAAATAATAATAAATAATAAAATTACAAAAAATATATATAAATACCAAATAAATACCAAATTGCATATTATTAAAATTCAACAAGTAATCATCACATGGTATTTATATATACAAGTGTCGATAATAAAATTAGTAAAAGAAAGAGTAAATGAAAAAGAAAAAGAGACTCTTGATCATGTTGGTAATCAGAGGTAAGTATTAATTATACTATCTTATTTATCTATTTTATACACACACAATCATCCAAGGAATTGACTTGAATTCAAAATAATTAAGAGGTAGATAGAAGAAATTTTTTAAGATGTCAAGTTAAATCTTTTGAGTGGTAGTTACTAAGTTTCTAATGAAAGCTGAGGGAAGATCTACTTATAAAAAAATTGTTGACACTCAAGTTATTAAGAGTTATAGAAAATATGAAATATATGAGTATTGAGTAAGTGTGAATTAAGTAAATCTCCTTGTTGGGTTGATACATATTTATAGGTTTTTGGTCGTTGAATAAAAGCTAAAAAGATAATCAAAATAAGCAAAATAGTTGGTTATTGAGTATTTGCATTTTGATACACAATATATCATCAATTGTTCATAACTAATCGTTCTTATCATATTTATATATCTATATGAGTTATTTGCATATTATATAATATTTTATGTATTATCTCTGAATATCTTCCAGACGAGTGATACATAAGATTCCTAAGCTTAGAATCTGTGAATGAGATGCACGAGATATGATGGATGAACGAGCTTAATTATTAGCCAAACATAGATCAAACTTTGAATGTTATGGTGTCAAGGTCTTATTTTCACAATACACTTTTAAGGTAGAAGCTTTGCTACCTTATGTAGTATTTTCACTTATACTTTATGACAGGTGTGATAGACTATCATTTGGTAGTTTTTCATTCACATTTATGAGGAGTTTTCAACATTAATGATGAGCTTTTACTCCTTGGAGATGTTATGTCCTTTTGGGATTTGATGTTTTATTTTTTAATGACATGTTATCCTAGGATGTGACTTTTGAGTATCTCATAGTTTGGCACTCAAAAATGAAGTGTTTTAAACCCTCCACTTTCCATTTCTATAGTGTAAAAGTCCTTCACATTCCTCTCTTGGGAGTTCATCATAATATTCCTGCATTTCCCTTTATTTTTTGTTGTCATTATGCCTTATGTCTTCTTCTTCTAGGTATGCTCCAATAACTTTCTCTTTTCTTTTATATTTCTCCAATGAGAATAACCCTATGGTAAACACGAAGGTTATTGTCACTAGAAAAAAACGTCTTTGAGTTGTATCGACTCATTTTTTGTGGATAGGTTGAAACATTGTCATGGAAACGAAAAAGATATTTCAAAGATGAATCATTGTTCTCCTTAGACATCGACTGAGGGCTTGTTTTAGTATGCTTAATAGTTCTAAATTGCTTAGCAGTCGAGACTAAGGACAATTTAAATACAATTTCGATGTACCTTTTAAAGAAAAAACTGTGATATAACTTAAGCTCCAAAATAAACAATATTTCAAATATAGTAATTGACCTTAATAATGTTATCTCAATAAACTTGTGGTCAAAACAATGATTCTGATTTAGTTTTCATTATTGAATGTTAGTATAATTGTCTAATGCAAATAAAGTGACATGAATTAGATCTTTTAAAAATTGCAACAATTCTAATGCATGTATTTGGATTTGAAATAATGTTTCACATGTCTGAATCCTGAATCTTAAATTTTTTTAAATCAATATTTGTTTTGATATGTTTATTTGTATTCTTTTACACACAAAACCACCTTTCCGAACCAATTCAAAAAGATTGGATACTATAATTTTATATCTTTAAGAAATATGATCTAGGTTAATCCTTATGGTCTACAAATAAGAAAAATCTAATAAATTTTGGTAGCATTATGAAATCGTTATCATTATATTATTTTGACATCAAATAAACTCTAAATTTAAATTGAAGTTGCCAAAATGCCTTCTAGAAAGTTTTGTTAATGAAGTTTCAAGAAGCTATAATAAAACAAGTCAGTAGAAGAAATATAATATTTGGATATATAATGTTGGAAAAAAGAATATAGTTGCTCAAGAAGATAGATTTTTGTAATATTTTTCTTATATTACAGGAGAAAAAGAGTAGTTGTTTAAGAAAAAAAAACTAAATAATGCACCTCATTTATTGTTGCATGAGGGATATCCATTGTTACATTAGAGACTTATTAAGATTAGAGAAGAAGTAAGAAGATATGAAAAACCACTTAACTCTCCATCTCCACTAACAAAATATGAGATATGGAAGATTACCGAACAAAGTCTCTTGAGCAAATGACTTCTAAGTTAGCATGACACATTACTAATAAGATTGTAAGTGTTACCTTATGTTGCAAGGTATATTCTTTATTCTCCATGATTGATATATGAAGTAGTTATAAGTATACTTTATTCGCTATTACTATGTCGTATGGTTCTTTGGTAGAGTAGACTACCTAATAAGGCTCTTTTGTTTCTTTTTTTCATGGGCATTATGATATACTAAAAGTGAAAATTTGAAAATTAAAGTACTCACTATGCATGTGTGTTATTAATGGTGGTTAATCTCTATGCATAACTCAAGTGATAACTTGTACCTTTTCTCTGAATTAGATGATGCTCAAGCAATAACTTGGTCATTAAAATGTAAGTCATAGTGGTGGTAGGGGATTCTACAACATGTGATATTATGCAACTATGTGTTGACATTTCATAGTCGCTCAAGTGTTAGTTAAACAATGTATTATATGTTTTTGGAACTTGTTCTTAGTTATACAAGTGCATCACTTAAGTATTGTGAAGATGCTTAAGCGATTAATCACTCAAGCATGAAGTGGGCATTTAAGTTAGGGAGAGTCAAAACCAACTATGCTTTCTGAGTCATATTACTGAAGTAATATGATATTGTTCAAGTTAGGAGGTCTTCCTAGTTGTACAAAGCAAGACCATTCAAGCAAGACTACCTTGAGCAGACGATACCTAATTGATGGTGGTGATGATGTTTTATATGTTTTTATACATGAGTCATGTGTGAGTTGTGTGCATGATAATGTATGGATAAAAATATTTAAATGTATTCATTGTTATGATAGATATGGTGACATAATATTATGATGTTGATATAACATATATTACTCTTCATGAATGTGACATTTTATGAATTTGTTGTGATGAGGATACCAAATATAATATTTAGTTCCAAAAATTATAATATTAATCAAATTCATTAAAAAATATTTTATTAATGATTATAATTATGTATAAGAGTTTAAATGATGAAATGTTAAGTATAAGAAGATTTTTCTATCACCACTTTCTATAATAAATATAAGTAATTATTTTCATATAAGACATGGAGATTAGTTTTTTTACCATTAATATGTTTTATATATGACTATATACTTAACATAAGTATTCCATTGAAAGTGACAAATTGAGATGTAATTAAAGATTTAGTTAAAATTAATTCATTGTGCACTCTATTACAATGGAATGATGTGATTGAAGTATTATATAATATATACATAACTACCATATTAGTAGATAATGATAAACATTACAAAAATAATTAATAAAACTTTTTTATGAGCAAAAGAATATAATAAATGAAGAACAGATGGACTGTTCTACCCTCATAAACATAATAGTGTCTAACTATACAAAAACACTCATGAGTCGTCATTAAAGCACAAACATGCACACATTAGCTCATAAACAAGGCCCAAGGTCCCAAAAATGCTCACAACTAGCTACATTTTTAAAAAAACCCATATTTTTTTAACGGCATCATTCGGCTCAAATATAAAGATGTGGTAAAAAAAAACTTGATAAATTGGTTTCAAGCTCCATCCAATTATTGTATTTTTCCGTTATTATCTTAGCAATTCTTCAATTAAAAAATAAGTGCATTAAAAAATAAGTGTTGATTCTTCTTCTTCATTGCCCTACCTAGTTGTAGTTGGTGTTATTTATGAACACTCCTTCTAACTAATTTTGCCTTTAATGAATAATATATATTTTTTATTTATGTGAAAAAACAACAGATATTTTCAGAGAAACAATAACTACAGCACACAGTTATTGACGCCCACCAGTTTCATATTATATGCCTTATCCATTCCATTGGTGCACACTGTGTTTCCTTCATTTGTTGGAGACTCTGCTTTTTGTTGGATATAGAAGCTGAATAAAATATTTCCCTTATGTGAACCAGGAGAAAGCACCACTTTCTTTTGCCAAATTAGTTCATCTCAAGTTATTCTCAGAATCATTGTATAAGTTCTTAATTTAATTTATATGAATTTTATTATGTCACATTATTTTTAAATTTTTATTTTAATACAATTATTCTAAGATCTTTTTATAATTTTTACTCCAACATGATACTACATGTTTAAAAATTAAAAGAGGGAGAAGAGAAACAACTGAGATAAATTTAAAGATAATGTTAAAGAGTTAATAAGTTGGAAACTAATTAATAAATTGATAAAATATATAAATGCTAGCAAATAATTGGAATCATGAAGACTATTGATAAAAATGGAAAATAATTTAACTAAAAAGAAATAATAAATATTTATCACTGGTACAGATTGGTGTAATTAATGTTACACAGGTATAGCATAGTGTTTCAATAGAGAAAAATATCTCTATTTATTCATTTTCGCCTTAATGGTGAAATATATAATATGATATATATATATATATATATAGGTATTAAAATATTTCTAATTTTAAATATAAATAAAATTATCTAATTTTATATAGATTAAAAATAGTAATTAAATTTATTTAATATATGGATTTCATAAAATAAAAAGATATATTTTCTAAATAATAATATTAATTAAAATATTAATTAAGACTTACTTATACTTAAATCTATTTCATATCATTTTCTTTTTTTTTATATTTGAGTCCAAAAGGGTAAGTAAAATATAACTTGAAATTTTCCATATATTTATTTAAAATTCTTTAGTGAAAGCCATCTTCTTTATCAGCATTATAGTCAAAGCCATTATGGACATTGAATAGCATAATAAAGAATCATCAATTTTAATACATTAGAAAGGCTTATCAGTGATACTAACCACAGCCAATTGACATCTAAGAAGTTTTTCAAGAGATAAAAAATTAAAGTCTGACAGAGAGAACAGGAGAATATTTGCACACTGGAAACAAACCAGATGATTTTCACACACAAAAGAAATTAATAATATTAATCCAAAATTTTAGTAACTTCAAAATTTTAATAATTCAGCACCTTTTTAGACATCACCTAATGTGCACCAATATCTTGGATAACTTATATTCAAGCTCCAGTCAATATGATTAAGAAAAATAAAACTCTCAAATTTAACAAAACTACAATCTTAAATTTCACCTTTGAACCACTAATTTAGATAAAATAATCCTCCATTATATTTTCTTTTTTAAGGGACTGCTATTAGGTCTAAAGGAGACCCGATGAAAGTGTGTGGATGAATGAAATTATAAGGCTATTTTTTTCTTCATTAAATAGCTCTTTTTAAAATATTTTTATTTCTATTTAAAATTTAATTTAATATTAATTTTTTTTCATTGGTATTGGTATACTTCATTAAATTTTTAATTAGCCTTTATATATGTATTTATTGTGATATAGAAATAAAAAAATTACTAAAATAAAAAATATTACATTTTAAAGTTTTTTCTAAAATAATTTTGAACAATACTTAAAAAAAAAACTAACAGAGGGAGCAAATAATAATAAAAAAAACAAAGACAGACATGTAAATTTTTTTGTCAAGCTTATGCTACGAATTCTCTTATCACATTAATAAAATCATTTGTACAATTATCATATTGCCATATTCGATTTGCAAAGACAACACAAAAGTTAAGACAGACACGGTTTTGTAATCAAATTTAAACATTCACTCACTATCTCTTTTATTTTTAAAAATATAATTTGGATTAGTTGAGGCACGTATCGCAATCACATCGAACAATTTTAAAACCAACTTTATTATTTACATTAGAGACCAAAGAAAAACCTAAGTTTCGAGCTACAACTATTTCAGATAACTACAATACAAAGTATAAACAGACAGGAGAACGCAGATATTAAACTTCATCCAATGGTGGAATAGGAGTTCACATCAGAAGCAATCATGGAAAGTTGGTGATGAGACGAGAGTGTTCTAAAAGAAGAGAAAAAGCATAACACAGAAGAAAAAGCATAACACAGAATATGGATCACGGAATTTTGATTTCAAAACATTTACCAACCAACCACTGCTACCTCCAACATATTCATACAGATAAGGTACCAAACTCCTCTCATGTCCCTATCCTTCAATCTAATCACAATCCACATATTCACGTGCCCTAATTAAAGAACATCAAATAACCTGATATTTTTTACATTTTCATCACATAAGTAAAAATTTATTGTATATATATATAATATAAAAGTCTTATCAGAATCTACTATTCTCCCCACAGCACTGTCAAATAATGTTAATATCATATTCCTACACATAAAATATCTCTCACCCGTAATATGCACCTCCCAAACCTTTTCCTTTGTCATCATTGGAAAAGCGAAAAGAGAAGTAATAACTATGATGCAAAGAAATGAAAAAAAAAAAATTGCTTCTTCCTTCATTGATATGCATGCACAATTTCTTAATATCTTCTGATATAGGTAGAAGATTTTAGTTACAAGCTCTTAGCAAATAAAGAAAACTTACATGACACGAATTAGAGAAAGATCAAAGACAAATAAATTGGAAATGAAAATGGGGTTGGTGGAAAAGGTACACCAAACATTAATTTTCTTAATTTTGTGCTCTTTTATCATCGTCATCACCCTTACATGCTGCTGCATCTTCTCTTTGGTTTTCTGCATGTGGGACCACCTGTGTGGGGACACGTGAAATCATTTATTAGTTTATCTCTTCAACAAAATATCCTTATCTTAAAATTCCAACAATGCATGCACAAAACCTTTGAGAAAATCATGTGATTATAAATAAGTTTCTTATTCAGTATTTCCACGGTGGATTATGATCCAACGGCTGGAAACACCTTTACTCTTCACAAACCTAAACACATGCAAATTTATTACACCTGGTCCTGGGATGAGTTGTAGGGCTTAGATGATCTCCTCCTCGGTCTTCTCATAGTTGGACCCATTGAATCTACTGCAAGAAGCAACACCAAATTTAAACTAAAAAAGGAATTGGAAAAGAAAAAAATAAAGGTGGTCAAAAAGTGATCCATCTTAAAATTAAAACAGGACACAAAATAAGTGGATTGAGAGACCTTTTTCATTCCGAATAGGTACATTCAAGAACATGGCTATAAAGTTTAGGAGATTTTTTTCTGGACAAAATCTTTTAATGAATTGACACAATTAAAAAATAGACTAACAATATTTAGTTTGCTTTAATCAAATTTTGAGAGATAATATCTCTTCTCCCAAAAAATCTGCCCACTAACTGCAGTTAAGCCAAAATAAGCCTGCATTAAATGTTTAACTAATTGAGTAAATATAATTTTTATTCAACAACATTGTAAATAATTAATTGTTAATACATAACTTGTACCATGAAGACAACCCTTTCTCTATATCCAGCTAAAACTTGCTAAATCCAATAAAATTGTATTAATGTAAAAAAAAATGATAGAATTAAAAGAGAAAAAATAGAATATAATGAATAATGAAAGAAGAGGGAAAATGTTGTTGAATAAAATATTGTATTAACTGTTATAATTCTAATAATTTTTGTTATTTTTTTTTACAGTGTATAGTTTTTATCTTTAATGCAAAAAATAAAAATAAAAAATGTTGGTAGTGGGGCCAGATCCCAAAGGAAAAAGATCTACAAATATCTAAGAGGCATATTCTTTGTTTTCGACACCGCTTACATGCTTGGTTTGGGACTTGACATAGTCAACCACCGGTCCACCGCCACCACCGTTTCAATCAAAATAAAAAAAATTAATAACTTGCAGCCAAACGCTGTCTTATCAACACCCACCTCCGCTCAAACAAACCCAACCCACCGAACCCAAAGCAACTGTAATAACAAACCAGTGGTAGCTAAAATGCACGGGTGGTTTAACTTATGAGGGGTGCGATCACGTACCTGCGGGTGCATGGAGTTTTCTAGTGCAGCGGCGAGGGTGCGGTTTCAAATCCAACGTGGAATCAGAGGTGTCCGGTAGATAGCGATCCAGCGGCAGGGAGTGGCGCGTGGGGTTTTCGGCACCTTGGTTTTCGAGCATTGCACGCACGAAGGAGGCTTCCATGGTGTTGAGGAAGTGCACGTGCTTCTCGTTTGTCCAGAACGGCGGCGTTTCGGTCACCGGCACGGTGGAGTCCATTGCGGCAGCGACGGTAGTTTGTTCGGAGATCCCTATGAAGAGGGCTTGGTGTTTTATTGAGAGCTTGGGAAGAAGTTGTATGGGTTAAGGAGAGTGGGAAAACAGAAATAGCAAAGATCAATCCTCTTTTTAATATAACAAAAATGAACTTAGGTAATATCCTACCATACACATGGAGAGAGATAAATACATTAAATCAATTAAATCAAATGTAGGTACGATGCATTATATCATATATTATTATAAGAAAAATGTTATTCTCAGTATTTTGTTCAAATACTCTCTTTTAAGTGTTGGTTAAATTTATTAAATACTGCAAATTTAAACAGGTTATTTATTGTTTAATGAATACAAGTGAGGTGAAATTCATTAAAATTTATGTATTTAAAAAGTTTAATTAACAGTAAAAATAGATAATGTTGAAAAAACTATGGTTGCTCTTCCCATAGAAAAAAATTATGTTATTTTACTGCATTGTTGTCTTTGATGATGCAAATTGGCATATTATTGAATTAAGATTTTAATTCTAATGATAAAAAACAGAGAAAAAAAGCATCTAAGTTGTCCTTGTTTGACCAAAATTTCATCTTTGTTAGTGATGATACATAATATACACGATAATTTTGTTAACTTATTAAGTAAAAACATAAAATGTAGCATTCAAAAATCTAAATAACATATTATTTTTTTGTAAAAGTGAATTATTCTTAAATTTAAAATTGTTTTTTAATATTTATATTACTGTTGTGGAATATGACTAATTTATTGATGACTAATTTTAATCTTCTACCTGATTAATCCATCTTTAATTTAATTTTCAATCAATTTTTTAATTAAGATAACTTCAACTGGATGGGTTCGGTATTACTCAAATACCATAACAAAGCATAATGGTTAAAATTAAGTTAATTTAAATAAGCTTGTTAATTTTGTAAAAACATTTAAAAATAAACCTGAGATGAATGTTAGAGTTATACAAATACAACGTATATTTTGTCTTTTTAAATTGTATATATTAGATAAAACAATTAATTCGAAGTATTTGAATAAACAATAGAGTAACTTTTTGTGCACGTGTAATAATTAATTAGAGTATTCTTTTGATGAATGTAATATTTTACTTTTGTAAATAAATATAAATATAAATATAAAGTTATGTGACATACAAAATATAAATATAAATTATTATGATGAAATAATTTGGATGTAATTATTGATTAATTAAATACTTCTTATAGCTTTATTTGCATTAATGGGTAGTAAGTGGTAGTCAATAGAAGCGCGAGTAGAGAAAGCCACACCATACTCGAGTGGGTAGGGTTTTCTGAAATGTGCAAAAGTTACAAAATATCTCTGACCTAATCAGCGTGATAGAAGATATTTTGGAGATGAAAGGAAAGGAAAAAAAAATATTTAATATTGTTAAACTTAAAATTTTAGATTGTAAAAAAGTTGAAACAATAATATCATGGTATATTATTCTTAATATTTAAATGATAAGAAGTAATACATTACTTTTACTGGAATAGATATTAATGAATATATTTTAAACATTAGTTGAGAAAATAAGAATAAAAGTTTGTTCAGTAAAGTGCAAACTAAGAAGCATATTCTAACACATATAATATAATAATTGAAATGATGGTAAAAATCATACCTAAATAATAATTTTTAAAATAATTAAATATATTTTTAATCATACAAATATCACTATTTTTTTATTTTGAACAAAAATATTGATTAGTTTTAAATGTCTATTTTTAAAATACTTGAAATATACTTTTAATCATACAAATATCACTATATCTTTATTTTCAACAAAAATATTGATTAGTTTTAAATGTCTATTTTTGTTCCTTAGTCCTTATTCGAAATAAAGGTTAGTTTAAGGTTAAAAGTGAAAAAAAAGTTTAATTCAAATAATTACACTCTTTATATATGTAATTTAATTAAGTAATATAAATAATATAATTATATATAATTTATATTTTCGTTAAATAATGTACTTTTTAATGTTATATTTTTTTATTAAAAGTAATTATATCTTTTTTTATATATACTAGTTTTGTTATTTATAATTTTGAAGGATTCTAAAATAATTTATTTTCTAATGTCATACAGAATAATTTTTATCACTAAATAAAAATAATAAAATATACTTTATATTTGTAAAATTGCTAATTATTAATATTAAATTATATGTAATACAGAAAAATAATTATTAACGGTTATCTTTACACAATTTAAAACTAAAATAAATTCATTTTATTAATATATTGTATCACTAGTAATTCTGTACATATGAAATGATAATTACAAAATAAAACTATATGTAATAAATTTTCTTTAAATTAAGTATTTTGTTAGCAATTATTATAAAAATAATATTTTTGTTCTCATGATTTTTTTATTAATATTTTATATTTTAGTACCAAATTAATTATCTATATAAAAATTAATAAGAAGTTTCGTTTTTAATTATATTTTATGTTTAAAATTGTTTTCGATTTTATTCTTTTATACCTTTTAATAGTATTATGAATATTTTATTTTGCCATAATATAAAAAGTGTCACTTCACCAAATAATATAAATGTTTTGATTTTATTTCATTTTTTATAATGTAATAACTCTGTCTTTCTCTTCCTTTATCTATTTTGTAACTTAAGGTGAGCTTTATGCAAACCTGATGCATCATACATTCAATATTAATATCATTAATACTTTAGCTATATATATATATATATATATATATATATATATATATATATATATATATATATAACATACTTAAATTATGTATCTAAAAATTTTTATTCTCTTAATTAATATATTTCATTTCTAGGTATAGTTAATAATAATGACTAAAGAGTTACAAAATTTCAGAATTTAAAATTAATAATTGTTTTATATTGACTAAAATTACATGAATTCATATTTATATAAAATAAAATATATTTTAAGCCATTTTAAAATATATAATATTACATAATAAATTTAATTGATTTGTCTTGCTTTCTTTGCTAGATCTTATTAACAGAATCCTTTATATTTGAGTATAGTCAATGTTTAAACTTCACTAATCAATGTGCTAAAGGTTCTATAAGAATCTATCAATAATTTGTTTATAAAATACATATTTATTAAATATTTTTATTTTATTATTAATTTTATGAATATCTTTTGAAAAATCTTATGTGCTATTGTTAGATTGCGACAAGTGGCTACATAGTATTTCTTATGTTGTGGTCCACTTTTTGTTTTGGATTGCAAGGAGCCCATAACGGCCCACTTTCCAGTTCTAGGTTCACTCTGTCACCATCCTCTTCAGTTAATAAATTTGGCTAACCTACTATTATATTTATTATTACTGAAATTGCCTATATGTCCATATTTAGATTATATTATGATATATCTTTATAATAATATATAAAAAAGGATAAACCATAATTAAAATGCAAAAGTGTGTTTTTAAAAGAGATACACTGCATAATAGTTTTAAAAAAATGATTTTCAAAATTTTCCCTTCTTTAGTTCTGTATCTTGTAACTTCAAATTGATACTTATCAATGCATTACTTTGGATTTTCTTTTATCAATTTTTAAACTTCATTACAACTAAAAATTTTCATGTTGATTAATTTTAATAAAAATTGTTGTTATTATCCTTATGTTTTTAGGAAGTGTTCCAAGAATTCGTTGTTGATTTGATTGGAATGGTTAATAAAGTTATTTCAATTATTGTCAACAATCCAATAGTTTCATTTAAAAACAGCGCATAGATGAAGTCATTAGAACTCTTTTCATCATTATTCTCCACCATAGCTTGAGACTCTTCATTACTTTTCTTTAGTTTTGATGTTTGCGTGTTTAGGTTGATTCAGAGAGGAGGTAAAATGAAAGACTAACTTAAGGAAATGAATAAAAAAATAAAAAAATAGAGGGTATTTAAATATTAATGAATTCAAATGTTGGGAAAAGATTAAAAGAAAAGTAAAGAATAATATTGGCAACACATTTTTGTACTGAGATCAACACATATTAATTAATCATCTCATAATTTTCATTATTTTCATAATTTGAGTGATCTCGATGATTATCAAATAATTTAAGGAGGGATATCTTTTTACAAAGTTCGTTAGCTTTGCACAATCACTCAAATATTCTGGGTATTCTATCGGCAAAATCACTTCTTTAATCTCTAACCTTCTCAATCATTGAACTCCTGCAATGGGCTGGTCTTATAAAAACACAATTATAGCAATAATTTTAGACTTCTATTCCAAAATTAACTATATAACTAAGAGATATAGAAAATGAGAGAGAGACTAAACAAGGGTTTTACACACATAAATGTTTTGAAGGGTAAGCTTAGGCTATCATATCTCATCTAATTGGTAAAACCATTTATTTAGGATAATCTACACCCTCAAATAATAAAACTAAAGTTTACAGAGAATGCTGAACAAATACATAAATAGTTTAGTAACTTTTTCTCTTTATACTCTATATGTGTAAATTGTACTCTCTTAAATATTTTATTAGGAGATTTAAAATATCTTTTGGATTGTAATATTTCAAAAATTTGATATAGTTGATTTTTAAATGCTTCTGTTTCATAAATTAGTCATATTTTAGTTTATGAAGTATTTTGCTTATCTATTTCCTTAATGTGCAGAAGTGAGGATATTTAGAATTTACCTCCAAGTATACTAGTTTATTGATGTAGTGTCTTCTGTCCTTTTACCATCTTTTCACTCTTGTGACGATGGAGTATATAGTCTTTTAATAGAAGTTACTTTTATAAGAACTCTTTATTATTTATTATATTAATAAAATATTATTTTAATATCAACTCCATAAATATATATTTTCTTAAAACAAAATAAGTAGGATTCATCTTAAAATGAAGTTTTTATTAATAAAAAACTTGTTCAAGAAACTTTCATTAAATATACTATTAAATCAAGAAAAAAAAAAAAAAAAAAGAAACTCAACTCTTACTTTTTTCATCTCTCTCTCTCTCTATTAAACCTTTAATAGACTAAAATCAAAACTCACTAATTTTAAATAGACTAAAACTTTAGAAACCAATAATAGATTAAAACGTTGAAGTAATGTTTTAAAGTTACTCATTATATGTATGGATAGACTTTTATCAAAATATATATATATATATATATATATATTAGTTTCCTCAATACGATAAATTTTAAATTAATCTCTATTTAAAAGTATTTATTTTGAAATTTAAAAAAAAAATTGAAATTGTATAGTTCTTGACGACAAACTAATTAAAAATATATTTCTTTTGTTAAATGCAGGAAATAAATATAAATAATTTTAAATCGAGGAAAACAAAATTCAAATTTCAGTTTCAAGGTTAAAGAAATCGTATTTTTTTAAAGAATTTTATGATATGATATTTTCTTTGGACGGCACACACAAAACTTATGCCTCAAAACAATTTATTATTATTCCATTAATAAAGTTAATATTTTAATAAATAGATCCGTATCGCTTCATTTACTTTTAAATAAAAGAATTATTCTTCGCAATTTGTTTTTACTGTGCGCATCCTAATTTCAGAAAAAGATATTAACTCTAAAATAAGATGATTTTCTCCTTAGACGCACGCACAAAACTTACGTGTTAAAAACTTATCAATACTATATATTATCTGTAGTTGAATGATTAAGTTTGACCTAATTTTCTTATTAACACCAAAAAAACATGAAAAGTTTCAAACTCCTTCGAAAATCACGGAGTTTCGAAGAAGTAAAATACATCTTTCGCATGCACCCACTTAATGTTTTTGGTAGGGATCATGTATCTATTTTTAGTTTCAACTTCGTCAAAGTTAGATAGAGACGATGGCCAATTTTTTATAATTTTTTTCCTATTCCAGATAAGGTAAAAACTATTTTATCATTATTTCGGTAAACTTTAACATCAATTATTGGAATTTAAAATCGAAAGAAATTCTGATGAGAGACAAGGCCAACTTAAAAGACTAATAAGGATTATAAAAAACTGTTAAAAACGTGTCTATAAACTCTTTTTTTTTTCGAATCTTTCAAGAGATTATTATTATCGGTGAAATTTTGATAATCTAAAGTTAATTATTATAACTAAAAGTAAATATATTTCTTATGGGTTCCTTTGTTTATCCTGAAAATTTAGACAAAATTTTAATTAAAATGCATTAAAGTAATTTTAAATATTAAAGAATGTCAAATTAGTTGATGCTCTTAGAAAATAGTTTTATCATTATTTTTATGAAACAAGATTGATCTGTAAAAGGCTGAAAATTATAAATTTCATATATTGTATTAAAATAATAATAATAATAATAATAAATAATAACAATAATAATAATAATAATAATAATAATAACAATAATAATAATAATAATAATAATAATAAGATGAATTATAGAGGTGACTGTAAAATGAAATTGTGCATTATTCGCAACTGTTGTTCATCGCTATCATGCTTTCAGAAGAAGGTGTTTTCACTGCCACGTTGTTGTGAGTTGGAAAGTTCTAGCAAATAGTATTTTTTATGCAAATTGATTTTCTTTCTTACCTCAGATGTTATCATAACGTGATAGATGTAAAAAAAGGTTTTTAGTAACATCACTTGACGTAAAATAAATTCTTTTTTTAAGTTATCCACGTTTACAATGGTCTCAATATGATGTAATTTAATCTAAAGAATCGAAGTAAAAATGCTATTTTGTGACGAGGTGAAAGTACATTTAAATATAAGACAATTACAAATGAAAATCAATGCGAAAAATAAAACTTAAAAAGTATAAACGTAAAATATATAAGATTAAAAGGTGAAAATAATTTGACAAATTAAATGAACAAGAAACTCAATGAAGAAATGAAAAAGAATTATTACAAAGAATAAAACAAAAAATTATAAAAAAAATAAATAAAATTGAACACATATAAAACACCATTATTTTTTTGTTATTCCGATGAATAAGAAATGCAATGAACAACGGAAAAAACAATATCAAAAGATAAAAGAACTAGTGGATATGGATGCAAATACTTTTTCTCTTCTTTCTTTTTTTCATTATTGAGGTAATACTTATTTTAAACTTGTTGAATGCTCAATTGGTGTGGTTTAGACACGTCTTAAAGAGTTTCAACTTTTTCATATCTTTTTAAATTATAACGAGTGATCACCACGTTTTAATTCGGTCGACAAACAATTTCTTTTAATGATTAATCTTTATCTAGATAGATAAGTTCTATCTCCAAAGAAAATAATATTTTTCAACCATTTTATAAACATTAAAGAACACTTAATGTAATCTTTTATATTGATACATTCATTAGAAATCAACCATAAACATATGGCTAAAAAAAATGAATATTTTGTATCAAAATATAATTCGATTCAGATGAAAATTTACTGCATGTAACAATTATATTTTATATTACTTAAAAGTTAAGATAAATGATAATTTGAATATAATTTTTCGTTTTTAATCCTTTAAGAATTTTTTTCAAACAAGGAATCTAATGAAAATTTTGACTTTCAAATTGATAGTATCTCATATATTAACTTTAACCAAGATGAACTTGAAGTCGAAATATTTACTTTTAATTAAAAAAATAAAAAGGTGATGGTTCAATAATCCTATATCACTTAAAATTTAAATTAAAAATAATTTAAATATACTTTTTTCTGTAACTCTAAAAACTTCTAAGTGTAAAATATCAAGTTCTAACACAAAAATTACCTTCTAAAATTTAATTTTTATAATATTATTTCAAGATACTTGAACAATATAAACTACACTAACAAATTGAGGATAAAAAAAATTGGAATAATGAGAAAGTTTGAGTTCGATAAAAGACTATTAAAAAATTTGAGACAAAAGTTGAATGAAGATTTTTTTTTTTAATTAATGTATAAAAACCATGCATTTGCGTAATCTCTCTTAAATAATTTTCCTTTTACGCTTAAACAAGGCTAAGTATCATTCTAGATCATTGAAGTTCCATTTAATCGACACATTTACGAATAAAAAACACACACTCATAAATATCAAACTAAAACTCTGATAAAAAAACACATTATTCATTAACATTTTATTTACAAATTAGCATTTTATTTACAAATTAGACTTTTGTTATGAACTCAGCTTTGTCAATAAATAACTTTTTTTTTATCTAATTACGATTTTTAGTTGGGTCTTACTATTTAATCGTCTTTTTTATTTTATTTGCAAACTAATAACATAAAACCTTGTTTAAAAGATTCAAATTTAATTTCACCAACAATATTTTTACATGGTAGATTTAATATTTATCTTTTTTAGTGATAAGTAAGCTCATTCGTCTTCATAATCCACAACGATCAACTGTGGTGAAGATTTTATATGACAGAGAAATGATAATCATATTTAACATGGCGAGTTGGGAATTAGAGACAAAAATATTTAATGACATCACAGACAAATTGGGTATGACAATTAGAATAGGAACAACAAAGACTATGAAAAGAGATAATAGTTTTTAAATATAGTATAAGGAGAAAACTATTAAAAAAAGTAGAAATAGGTGTGATCATGGTGGTGGCGAGATGTTTGTGAAAGCTGTGAGGAAGGACAAACTAAAAACTAGTTTTGATAGATCTATTCAGTTGAAACTTGGGTTAGGTCATAAAATTAATTTTTGGGAGGATGTTTGGGTAGGAAATCTTCCTTTAAACTAGTTTTTTCCAAGACTTGCTAATTTGTCTAGTTTAAACTATAGTGTTATAAGAGATCTGGGTGAGTGGAGAGATGGAACATGGAACTTAAAAATTCGATGGAGAAGAGATAGATATGTTTGAGAGGCTAAGTTACTATAATTAGTGGTTGAAAAAATTCCTAATAGAAATAGGAGGACAGAAGAATATGGAGAGAAGAAATTAATGGTCAAATTTACGTTAGATCTGCGTATTGTGTGTTGCAAAATCCTGTAAAGGGGGATCATGGAGTGTTTTCAAAGAACTCAGGATTTTAAACACTATCTCTAAAGCCACAATTCTTAGTTGGAGAGTTCTCTTAGATGCAATCACCACAAAGGTAAATTTAGTTAATAGATGAGTAGGGTTGGTAAATAAAATGTGTGAATTATGTCAAGAAGAGGATGAGACTACTAGTCACTTATTCTTTGATTTTAAAATAGCTAAAAATTATGGAATAAGTATGATAATTTGGTGGGTGTAAGCTCAGTGCATCATAATCGATCCACGACAAACTTTCAACATGTTCACATTCACGATTTAACTAACAAACAGATCATTATTTGGAAACATATGTGGGTTGTAATTATCTGAAGAATATGAAATTATAGAAATATGATTATTTTCAATCAAGGTAAGATTGACAAAGAAGAAATATTTAGCACAACTAAACACATGGTTTTGACTGAAATGCAAAAAAAGTGGAGTTGTTATTCTCTTTCTCTGATTAGTATCAATTGATGTTAGAGTTTCTAAAAACACTGCATTAACATAGAAATGCTAATGTTAGAATACATTTTTACATAGATTGTGGACACTCCCAAATTTTCCCTTTATATTACGCCTGCATATATAGTTTTACTTAACAACAGGGATGTATCTCTTGGAGCATCACCTATCTAGTTATTCACACTGTAATGGAAGAAATACTAGAAAAACAAATAGAAAGACAACATATAATCAACAGATAGTGCTCTAGATATATGAAGTGTTGAAAAATGGCCTTAGTGCAGGTCACCTTCATGTAATTCTCATGGTCTAGAACTCAAGTAGAAGGAAACAAGAATGAATATTGGATGTCAAAATCTGAATCCTCTAAACGAAACGATAGTATTAGAAATACTCAGTTCATTAGTGTTGTTATTGCTACTATTTTGTCTATTTTAGTTAGAACATGAGATAACTCAAAATATTTAAATGATATTATTTTTTTGAATTGATAACACGGTAAAAAAATTGATAAACTGACTCTTTTTATATATTTTATTTATTTTTAAAATTATATAAATGGATGTAAACTGGTTAAAGTACTCCTTTGTGTCTCTTATTTAATATATTCTTTTTGTTGAAAAAAAAATCTTTTAGATATGTAATGTATAAGAGATTATAAGTTTAATTTTAGTATTATCATTTAAAAAGAAAACAACACACTAAGGAATAAAATTGTAAACAATTTTTTTTAGTTCCGCCACTTTTGTTTTCCAATCTTATGTGGTAGGTAACATTTTGAAATGATATTTCATTAGCTATTTGATTTAAAATTGATAATTAGAATCTAATTTTCTATATTTAAAAATATTATAATTTAAGTTATATGACTTGATTTATTTAGCCTTTGATAGGAAACTTGATCCATTAATCAGAAGATAACTATGAAAAATATTGATCACCCTACAACATAAATTATTATTTAACCCTGTATGGTATAGCTAGGTTTTATTATTCTTTCTCTATTGTTTTATATATTTTTACATTATATTATTTATATATTCATATTACACACAAGACACGTGCTCGCATATATATTAACGCTGTGCTTTAAAATATTTATTAGCCCGAGAATATACTAATACACAAAGATATCTAGATATTATTATCATATCAATCAAGATATGAGAGCATGTTTAATCTTGTAAACCATGTTTCATGTGTGTGCAAGCTGGTTTTTTCAAACATCAATCAGTATTATAAATTAAAGAATAAAATAAGTATTGCACACATCATGAGACTTGGTTCTTCAACAAATTCTCCTCAAACACGTAGCTTTGAGGTGACTTGTAACCAATATAAATACTTGAATCTGCATTGATAATTAAGCATCAAACTCAACAAAACACACTGCCACTGAAGCCCAATGTCGACCTCTATGCATGAAAACTCTTCACGCTTGTTGTTCCTCCCGTTGGCTACCTTCATTATCCTCTTTGTTTTACATACTCTCCTCAATTTTTTATCCAAATGGAACAAAAAATCCATTGCTGCAATAGCAAAAAAATCCTCACTACCATCTCTTCCAAAGCTTCCAATTATAGGAAATCTCCATCAACTTGCCACCCTCACTCACCGTACTCTACAATCCCTAGCTCAACCCTATGGCCCTTTAGTGTTACTTCACTTTGGAAACGTCCCAGTTCTCGTGGTCTCAACAGCTGAGGCAGCTCGTGAGGTTATGAAAACCCATGACCTTGTTTTCTGCACTAGACCACATCGGAAGATGTTTGATATCTTGCTGTATGATTCCAAAGAAGTGGCAGGTGCTCCATATGGTAACTACTGGAGGCAGATAAAGAGTATCTCTGTGTTGCATCTTCTCAGTAGCAAAAAGGTTCAATCCTTTGGTGCACTGAGAGAAGAGGAAATCTCCATGATGATGGAAAAGATTAGGCAGTGTTGTTCATCTTTGACGCCTGTGAATTTAACTTCTTTATTCTCTACACTCACGATCAACATAGTGTGTAGAGTTGCACTTGGAAGAAGATACAGTGGAGGAAGTAAGCTTCGGAAGGCATTGAATGAGTTCCAGTTGCTCCTGGGTTTTTCGGTTTTGGGGGACTATATACCTTGGCTTGATTTTCTAGGAAGGGTTAACGGAATTTCTGGTAGGGCAGAGAGAGTGGCTAGAGATATTGATGAAATTTTGGAAGAAGTTGTTGAGGAGCGTATCAGTAAGAAACACCATGATGGTGCTAATGGTGAAGGCCAGCAGAAAGATTATGTGGACATTTTGTTGTGGCTCCAAAGGTCAAATGCTGTAGGGTTCCCCATTGATAGAACACTCATAAAAGCTTTGATCCTGGTAAGTAAAATGAAAAGAAAAATTGTGTTTTTGAGATATTAGTTTTTACATAAATTGCTCGCATTAGTACATGCATGTACAAAATCCTTATTCACGTTGAGGTTATTTTCTGCAATATAATTCAAAAGGTAGAGCATGAAGTGACAAACAATGGATATTTGTTTCAGGATTTGTTTGCTGCAGGTACTGACACTACCTCCGCAGTCTTAGGATGGGCGATGGCAGAACTATTAAGACACCCGAATGTGATGCAGAAGCTACAAGGTGAACTGAGGAGTGTGGTTGGTGATAGAACACAGATAACTGAGGAGGATTTAAGTAGCATGCATTACTTGAAGGCAGTGGTTAAAGAAACTCTTCGATTGCATCCTCCACTTGCCTTATTGCTTCCAAGGGAATCCATGGAAGATACCAAGGTAATGGGCTATGATATTGCAAGCGGCACACAAGTAATAGTTAATGCTTGGGCAATTTCCAGGGACCCTTCATACTGGAACCAACCTCATGAGTTTCAACCAGAAAGGTTCTTGAATAGTTCAGTTGATACCAAAGGACATGATTTTGAAGTGATCCCATTTGGAGCAGGAAGAAGAGGTTGCCCTGGAAGAGGGTTTGCCCTTGTGGTGGGTGAGTTGGTTATAGCAAACCTTGTTCACCAGTTTAACTGGGAAGTGCCTGGTGGAGTGGCTGGGGATCAAACATTGGACATGACAGAATCTGCTGGATTGACCACTTATAAGAAATTCCCTATTGTTGCACTTGCATCCCCACGCACATAAGAAATGAATTGTTAAATATGAATATAATAACTTAGAAGAAAAATAAAGGTATTAGATATTGTTGAATAAAGTTGTTCTAGAGTAGGTTTAGCTGTAGTTTTCTGTTTCCTTATTTCATGGATAATAGTTCCTTAATATCAGCATTGCAGTTTGACTGTTTTAATTGTTCTGTTCTGAAGTTAGCTATATATTTTGTATAGCACTGTGAATAAAGTAAGCAATTATCATTTTTCTATTCACTTTCATTTTATCTTTCAACATTCTGGTATCAGAGCTTCATCACGGGGCCTGATCCAAAACCGAAGCAGCAGTCTTCCAAGAACAATACATTATGACATCTGAAAGTTCATTTGTGCAGCCTATTATACCAAAGTTCGATGGTTACTATGACCATTGGGCTATGTTGATGGAAAACTTTTTACGCTCAAAGGAATATTGGGGATTGGTGGAAACTGGAATTTCAGTTTCAACTGATGGAACGACAACGGAGGTGCAACAACGTCAAATTGATGAACAAAAGCTTAAGGATTTGAAAGCTAAGAATTATCTTTTCCAAGCCTTTGACCGTTCCATTCTTGAGACGATTCTCAAGAAAGATACTGCCAAGGATATATGGGACTCCATGAAGACAAAGTATCAAGGTTCGACATGGGTCAAGCGAGCACAATTGCAGGCATTGAGAAAAGAATTTGAAACCCTTCATATGAAGGCTGGAGAGACTGTGAATGACTATTTCGCACGAACACTTACGATTGCGAACAAGATGAAGGCTAATGGTGAATGCAAAGGTGACACAGAAGTCGTGGAAAAGATACTGCGATCTATGACTCCGAAATTTAACTACGTGGTATGTTCAATTGAGGAGGCACAAGACACTAATTTATTGTCTATAGATGAATTGCAAAGCAGTTTGTTAGTACATGAGCAAAGGATGAGTAGACCAGAAGAGGAGCAAGCTTTAAAGGTGACTTATGGGGAATCTTCTAATCGAGGAAGAGGCTATAGTGGATATCGAGGACGAGGTCGAGGACGTGGAAGGGCAAACTTTGACAAATCCATAGTTGAGTGCTTTAATTGTCACAAACTAGGGCACTTTCGGTGGGAATGTCAAAGCAAAGAAAGCAATCATACCGAGACTTCTTCCGAAGAAATGTTGCTCATGACTCAGGTTGGAGATCAATCAATCCAGAATGATGATTGGTTTCTTGACTCTGGTTGCAGCAATCATATGTGTAACAAAAAGGAGTATTTTATAGATCTTAATGAACGATTTGCAGACAATGTGAAGCTAGGCAACAATGCAATATTGGTGGTAAAAGGAAAAGGAAATGTGCGACTGCAGATTAATAATCAAATATAGGTAATTACAGAAGTTTTTTATGTGCCTGATTTGAAAAATAATTTACTAAGTATTGGACAGCTTCAAGAGAAGGGTTTAGCTGTGCTTATTCAACATAACAATTGCAAGGTTTACCATCCTGAAAAGGGTGTTATCATGAAA
>Ga0209700_103231_pt1 | contig 31591 bp, 21 predicted proteins | sample SiratroredBW_FD_187528 | JGI IMG/M metagenome (GOLD analysis project Ga0209700, IMG submission 187528) | Root nodule microbial communities of legume samples collected from California, USA - Siratro red BW (SPAdes) (version 2) | ecosystem: Host-associated > Plants > Roots > Nodule | place: USA...
ATATATATATATATATATATATATATATATATATATATATATATATATATGCATGCTCAAATGTAAGAATATACACAGAAAATTATACAAAAAAAACCATTGAAAGATCAAAGAAAGATCAAAAGAAAAAGAATATTCAAGATGAGCAAGTATTAAAATTTATTCAACTTCACTGTTCATCTTTCGCACTCTTAAGCATGCACTATTAGGCATGATGGTTTAGCATTTTTATTTTTGTAATTTTCAACCGTATGTTCGTGTTAGGAATTTAATTCAAAAAATTTACTATTTTGTTTAGATATTGAAATATGAAGCTTTTTTTTCAAAAATATACAAAAATATTTAAATTTTGAGAAATATAAAAATATAAAATTTATTTAAATAGAAAGTTTAAAATTTATTTTAAAAAATTAAGTAAAAATAAATTGAAAACATAATTTTATCTTAACGATGTATTTTTAAGAAATTTTATTGCAAGTTATATACACATATGCTAACAAATCCAAAAAGGTTTTTTTTCAGGTGTTGTGCTTGTTTAGGACCTTGATAAGGTTTGTATGAACAAAAAGACTAAACGACTGAAAACAAGTGTGAGATAATGAAATGTTTGGGACCAACATTCATTAAAAAAAACAACTGTAGCATAGGAATGACTATTTTTAATCAAAGACGAAATGTCTTCACATAGGAACGACTTTTATCTACACACGTATAAATCAATTTTGCATGCATTTTATTCCATAATAATGCCTCATAAATATTCTTCTATCGTACAATTTAATAATTAATATTTATTTTGTTTGCTATAATGACAGAAAAGATGTATATGATTGTATTGTGAAGACACACGTATAATTTCTTTTGTTTGAATGCCTTTATGTTTTAAGATGAGGATCACCTTCTCGTCGACATCCTTTGAAATGAAAATTTGTGATTTTTAAATATAACCAAAATCTATTAATAATTTTTACAATTTTCCTATGATACTATTTTGAAGAAGAAGAAACTGAAAAACAACTAAAATATATTTAAATCAATTTTATCCAGATTAAATTCTAATTTTAGTCATTTATTTAACTTTTTTGTGGTGAATTTATTCCATTCACTTTTAAAAAGTTTTGTTAAAAATGTATACTATCTATTTATCTTAACGTATATTTTATTAATCTTAAAAGTTCTTTTTAGATGTATTACTTGCTCCATTGTATTAATAGGTATTTTACTTCAAATTGTTATTACTAATTGGCTTCTAATTTAGTGCGCAAATAATTAGTGGGTGTCAACTAAGATTAAAAACAATATTTTTAATTTTAAAAGGATTGAAAAAAAATAAATGTTTCATATAATACTAAGAATAAAAACAATGTTTTTTTATTTTAAAAAAATAAAAAAAAAATTATATTATAAAAATAAAATTAAAATTTTATACGTAATAAAATCATAATTAACCTTATTAAACAATGTTTTATGTACTAAGAGATTAACCATCATTGAGTGTATGAAATCACATACAACACAAGGTAGAAACTATGTATCTATTTAGTCTTGGGTTCTTGTCACTACAAGAAAAAGTTAAAATACCGATGAAACATTATCGACGAAATTTTATTTGTCGGTAAAATACCATTATTGACGGATTTTACCGACTGATATCGTCTCTCGTTAATTATCGTCAGATTTAACTTTGTTTGTAATTAATATTTACTGATTTTTATAGTATAATTAATATTTTTTATTTATCGACAGATAAATCCATTAGTAATTACCGACGAACTCAAATTCTGTCAGTAAATTTACATACAACTGATTTACCGACTAATTTTGAGTATTTTGGAGGGATTTGCCCTGTTGATAATTTTGGTTTTTTTTGTAGTGTGCTTTGTTTTTTTGGTTCGTATGGGACACTCTTTGATGTGAACCCGGTTAGGAATAACCCCCATAACCCACAACAAAGAGTATTTGAATGTCCCAATATCTATAAGTATTCAGATTTAGGATAATCTACTTAAAACCCTTGTCTTGCGAAAAAGAAACACAACAAAGACCCTAAAGTATGAAAAGCGCCACAAGGATTATTAGCCCTTGATAAGTTGCAAGTCCAATGAAGAATTCAAGAGAGAAACTCTCACTTATGAAATTTTCAAAATCAAATTCGTATTTCAAATTCAAAGTTGTTGTTTACATGTTTTTCTGACTTAAGTAGACTTTTGTTAGCTTCTAAAAGCTAACCTATCTCTTCATTAGCCTAGAAGCCTCCAAATTTAATGTAGTAGCAGCTTTTTGGCACACTTATAAATGACTAATTAATTACATAAAATAGGAAAACGGAAAGTACAATTTACTAAGCATGATTACTCTAAGCCCTATGGAAAATTAAAAATCATATTATTTTGTTTTTTATCCAAATACAAAATGTTATCAACTTTTTTAATTTGTCATTATGTATCCAAATACAAAACATTATCAACGTGTTTTTCCTCTGGTTAAATAACCATAAAAAAATGTATATTATTGCCTTGTAGAAACATATTAGATTATTTCCTTAGATGCAATCCTATTTAAATTATGCATGTGAATATGAGCAATACGTCTGTGCCACAACCATGTTTCATCACATTTAGTAATCAAGCATTTAATTTCAGAATTGATGTACTATGCTAAAAATGAGGCATATTTCTGCTTGGAAAGTGACTTCCAATCTTTTGTCACATAGCTGACTTATGCTTAACAGATTGTGCTTTAATCCCTCAACCAAAAGCACATTTTGAATGGTTAAGTTGCCTTTGACTCCTATGTCGCCGCCAACAATCTTTCCTTTGTTGTTGTCTCCATAAGTGACATATCCTCCATGTTTTAGAGTCAATCTAGTGAGTAAAGATGCATCTCCAGTCATGTGCTTGGAGCAACCACTGTCCAAGTACCACAACTTCTTACTGGATGCACCTTTGACCTGCAAAACATATTTATTTTATGAAAATTGGTACCCTATTAGCTTTGGGTCCATAACTGTTAAGACTTCCTTTTGGTATCCACCTTACAAGGCCATTTGGAACATCAAACAGTCTAACTCTACAACTTCTTATAGTATGGCCTTTGTGTAAACAATAAAAGCAAGTTTGGAAAGGTGAGGTTTGCCTATTGTTATGTTTGAAAAAATTGCTGAATTTTCTGGTTTTCTTTTGTAATTTTGGCTTATATCCAAGTCTAGCTTTATCAAACAAACAATTTTGGGAACCTAAAACAACATTCAAATTTTTCGTTCTCATAACAAGTTTAGAAGAAGTTTTAACAAGATATTTAACCTTTGCTTGCAACACCTCACAATTTTCACATTTGGATGGCTTGTTAGATTCACCCTCATAGTTAGAAGACTGGAAAATCATGTTTAAATGTTTAAAATCAGTTTTAACCTTTTCAAGCTCTTCTTCCAATGAGTTGACTCTTTTATCCAACCAATTATTCAAACCTCTTAGCCTATTGTTTACACCAGCCAACCTATTTGCTTCATCATGCGTTACAAGATAAGCTTGAAGCAATGTGTTGTAATTCTCATAATTGAAAGAGATATTTGAGCCAGCACTACTTACCTCTGATCTCCTCTTCCTCTTTTGATGAGCAACTGGTTGTAAAGTTATTCTCATCCCAGGCTATGTATGCTCTCCTTTCCTTGCTGCTCCTACTGAATTTTTTCTTTTCAGCAGCCTTGTCTTTATGATTTTGATTCGGACATTCAGCCTTGATATGCCCATGCTTTCCACATCCAAAGCAAGTAAAGTTAGAAGAATTTGAATCAATTTTCTTGGTATACCTTTTAGTTTGTTGATTCTTCACTTTGCTTTCTTGCTTAGGAACTTGCTAAACTTCCTTGTGAGCATATTTAAGGTTTCAGCCTCACTATCACAGCTTGAATCAGTCTCACTTTCCTCTGCTAGTGCTGCAGTTTTGAGTGCAATGTTTCCAGCCTTCCTTTCTCCATTTTCCTGTTTCTTAAACCGATTCTTCTCAAGCTCATGCTCCCTTAGCTTTCCAAACAGTGTAGTTGTGCTCAATGTTGAAAGATCCTTTTTTTTCTAATATGGCAGTGACCTTCGGCTGCCACAATCTGTCAAGGCATTTCAATACTTTAATGTTTTAGCTCCTCTTTGCCAAAGGTCTTTCCAAGCCCGATGAGATGATTCACTATGTGTGTGAACCTTTTCCGCACATCTGCTATTGTTTCTCCGGCTTGCATTCTAGACAACTCATACTCTTGAACTAGAGCATGCTTTCTAGCCCTCTTTACATCACTTGTTCCTTCATGAGTCACTTCTAGGATATCCCACATTTATTTAGTTGAAGAACACTACAAGACCCTGAAAAAATCATCTAAATTTAAAGCAGAGGTTATAATGTTTTTTGCCATACAATCAAACTGAGCTTTCTTGCTCTCATCTGCACTCCACTCAGACCAAGGCTTATCAGTAGTAACACCATCAATTATAGTTTTAGGAACAAAAGGGCCATTAACTATTGTATCCCAAATACCACGATCAAAAGAATCAATAAAAATTTTCATCCAAAACTTCCAAAATTGATACTTTACCCCATTGAATAAATGAGGTCTATTAATAGAAGCACCCTCAACGAAAGGCATCTTTCCCTCAGCCATAAGATCAAAAACTTGAATAATTTTCAAGACTCAACTCTTGATACCAATTGAAAACACTTTAGGTTGAGTTCAAGAGGAGGGGTGAATTGAATTTTATAAAATTTTGGCTTTAAAAATAGTTTGAAAAACGTTTAGCAAGACTGCAAAAGATTTGGTAAAAGTTTTAAGCAAAATGATAGAAATATAAACTGATTCAAATTCGAATAAACCGATTTAAAAATTGACAGCACCACTGCGAATCAACTCTGCAACTTTTGTATTTTTTATTTTAAATTTGCACAACTAAAAGTTAGTATATCCAAACAGATTATGAATTTATGTCAATACGGAATCCAAATTAAAATCAATACAACTCAAAATCAAGATTAATACAATCAAAGAAGCAACGAGAGAGACTCTAAACAAAAATCCAAGATTATAATCTATATAGCTATAAGCTCTTTACAACAGATTATGACAGAGTCAATACAAAACAAGAAATATTTGCAAAAACCAATTAAGAACTAAACAAATTCACACAATAGTTATGTAAGGCACAAAGGACAATTCAATAAATCTCACAAAACTAGAACCATAGGATATGATACAGTGAATGCAACAGTTCAAACTTGAACACAATGGCACGTGCAGAATTGAAAGATAAAGATTGAAATTAATCACTTCAATTAGCACCAAATTTTAGTTTCAATTTATCTCTCAAAAACAGTGTCAATACAGAAAACAATTATGTGAAATGAGATTGAATAAACCAGCACCAAAAATTCATTCCTCATATATATACAAGAGTTTGACAGTGAGCAGCTCAAGAAATCAATTAAGAAACTAGGAGAAGAGTCAAGAGAAAAGAACACAAGCAATTTATACTAGTCCACCCTTCCTCAAAGGCTACGTCCAATCTTCTTTGCCCCACTAGCAAAGAAAATTTCACTAAAACATTCAATTGTACAATTACAATTAATCACACAATTCTCACACCCTACAAGAACCAAGAACACCCCTGAGTTAATGGAACTACACCCTGCAGCCCCAAACAATTCAACAATAATACACGGCTAAATCCTATAGCCCACACTCAATACAATTGTTAAAGAATTATACAAAATTAAAATGAAACAACACAAATCTTAAATCAAACAGGTTCAAGAAAGGTTGAGAAACTCCCTGATTGGTGTAGCAAGAGACGTCTGTACACAGTCTTGAAGAAACTTAATAGCACAGTACTTTGATCAAGAGTGATTCTTCAAGAAAAGCCCTTCAATTATTCAAGAATTCTCAAGTTTTTACAAAGCATTTTTCTCTCTACATTTCTCAGTAGTTGTCTTGTATTTTTCTATTTTTTTTTGTATTTCGCATGTGAGAAAACCCTCCTTTTTAAAAGGTGAAAAACCAAAATAGTTTTAATGAAACAGTTAAAATAGTTCAGTCCAGTACACAAATAAATCGATTTTGGTTAGCCTAAAATCAGTTTATTTTTGTCCAGTGCTGTGTTTTTCAAGAACTGTTTTTACCAAAAGCTTAAGTTATGCTTTGTGGTTAGTTTTAATTATATTAGACCATGTGCTAGTGAATTTCTCCTCAACTGTGTATAGGTTCTCTTTCACCACAAATCACACTCACTCACTCAAGACAAAGCCTAAGATACATTTTCACATTCATTTGCTTGTTTTGGCTTCATGTACTTACTTGACTTCATCAAATACTTAGTCTTGTGAGAGTACTAACATTATTAATATTTATAAATTTATTAAATTTATTTATTATTTATGTATTTAACACAAAAATATATTAATAAAATATTTAATTTATTTTTATTTTATTAATTATTTTAACATTCTTATTTTATTATAAATTTAATTATTATATATTTTTAATTATTTATTATTTTAGAATAAAATAATAAATATTTTTATATTTTATTTAATTGTAATCAAATTAATTATTTTATTTAATTATAATCAAATTAATTATTTTATTTAATTATAAAAGTAAACTTTCGTCACAAATCTCTTCTTCTCGAACCTGAAAATTTAAAACGAAAATTTTTCTCTATTTTTTGTAATTTTTGATTTTGTTTTTCGTGTTTCACTTGTCTTTCTTTTGCATGTTTTCGTCTTCGGAAACAAACAACCCCTTAGGATTAAAGGTTAACCTTATTCTAATATTCAAACAAACTAGTCTAACATATGTTTCTTTCTAATCAATTGTTTATATGAGAGCCTTTCTTTTATATTTTTTAGATTATCTTCTTAGAGGAATTTTTTAGATTATATAAATGTTCCTTTTATATTTTTTAGATTATAATTTTTGAAGATTCCATTTTTAAGATTACATGGAAACTTACCTTATCCCTTCAAAGAAAAATAAGGAGACAATTAGCCTGATTTATGGACATATTCAAAAGATTGCAAATTAATACCCCTTGTATGGAGGTTATGGAATAAATGCCAAAGTTATGCTAAGTTTGTGTGAACTCCTTATGAAGAAACTATCTCACAAGAAATTATGGACCTTGTGCATGTTTTGGTGCAACCATCCAAAAGGTTTTTTTATAACATCCAAACACACATACACATTATGTACGTTTTATAAATATTCAAATTTCTCAATTAATCATCGGATGTGAAATGAAAACACTCAAAAAATTATTTTTTTTATGGGTTATTGAATTTAGATGATAAGTACATTTTTTCTTAAAATTTCTTCCTTAGACTGATCTTTTAATCATTTTTGTCACATGGTATTTTCTCTATCTTCTCCTCTCAAGCATTAATTGAAAGGTCACCCATTCATACATTCAAATTTCTATTTTAATTTTAGATATCAGAATCTTTTAGACAAAATTGGAATATACAAATTGAGTCTATTCTTAAATAGTGTTAAGTATAGACATAAAAGTTGTTTCTTATCCTTTATCAGATATATCTAAGATATAATTTCATGAATTAAACTCGTTTATTTTGATAAATAATTCAAAAATTCAAATAGATAAAACAATATAAACTAGCATTTGATTACACATAATCACTCTCTTAGTTCTATCGTTTAACAATAGCTGTAATTTATATTTTCATGTACAAAATAAATTATTTATATTCACACTTTTAAATACACACGTATCTACAAAATTCATTGTCTTGAACATATCGTTTTGGAATAGTAAAAATAATCGTAACAGGTCTAGCGCGATTCCTTAGCGCCGGGTACAACTATCTTGATTTTAATTATTTTCTATTAACTCCTAGATGGTATTCAATTTTACTTTCCAAATATTTCGTGTTCATTTATTGAAAAAAAATAATGAAGGTTAATGTAAAATTTAATTTTAAAATTTTCATAACCAATTATTAATAAAAAACTAATAAAATAGAGAATTTATCATGTTTTAACTTGAAAATAGTTAATTTTGTTATACAAATTGGTTCAAGATTATAAGTAAAAGGTAACATTATCAAGATTGTCCACAGGATAGAGATCTGAAAGGCTGATAGCAAGAGGATGATGATTCGAGCAGATTATCGAAAGGACTTTATATATGCAATTCTGCGACAAATCAATGCACTCGAAGTTGCAAAGAGCCCTTGATATATGAAAATTCATTGTTATTAATCCAATAAGAAAATTCAGAATAAGAGGTAAGATTTGGAGGATTTCTTCCCTTGATTCATCAGCTAACAACACAATTAAAATCTCCAAAACTACACCAACGACCTTGGAGACTCACAACATTTCAAAGTTGCCTCCTGCTCACATACGTGGTAGCTACATAGACCCCAGTAAAATTCATGGTTTTCCCTGCAACACAACAAAAACAACATTATAATGTGAACTAACATTAATAACAGGTGACACCACTAAATCAATCCTAGCTAAACGCCAAATTTTAACTATCTTAGAATCACTGAGTGAAAACAACCATCTATAATCTAAATCTATCAAAGAATTTGGATGTAAATCAACATAGGATGTCATAGGTTCAGCAAGAAACGCTATATCAGGTCTTTGTTTATTCAAAAGCAGATTTGATGTTTTAACCTTATCCTCATATGGATGTTCTAATGGAGAGATCTTAACTACATTCTTTTCGTTTAGTTACCCGCTTTAGATGTATGTTCAGCAACTTTAGAAGCATTCTTTTTGGCCTGCCAAATTTTCTTAAGGTTTGAACTTTCAGATTCTTCAAATTCGGAAGAAGAATATTCAGCTTCAACCACTCCTTATTCTGCTTCAAATTAATTTATCTATTAGTGTGTATAATTGATTTTTCTATATTATTTTATTTAAATTTATTATCAAAGAAATTTGAAATCATAAGTTGAAAAGAAAATAATTAGTATGTGAGAGTAAAAAATTTAGAAGTATACAAAAATGGAATTTAAAAAGTGAATTGTATTGTTATTATTAAGTTTAGAAATTAGATATTAGTTGAGAGATTGTCCGTTATATATTTTATTGAATAATAAAGTTACTTTATTAAATAAAGGGTAAATTAATATATTATAAATATCACCAAATATACAAAATAGTATGTCTTTATACAATACTATAAATCTATAGGTAAAAACAACGTATGTTAGGGGGTTAACCATTCAAATCTCATTTACAAAAATTAACATTAAAAATTAGTATTGGCTGCAAAAAAAAAAAAAAAAATTAAGCTAGACCACATTGACAATATGTGTCACTTTAATATTTCATAAAATAAAATAACACTTTAAATATTTAATACATTAAATTGGTAATCTTTTTTTTTAAACTACTTCAATAACATAGTAATTTATTTAAAAAAATAATGTTCAATACACATAAATATATGAATACAAAATCCATGTTTATTAAAAAAACCTATTTAAAGGGAAAATTTGTCGGACTAACTGATAATAAGTAACCCTTCAATTATATTTATTAAATTTAATTTCTAAGAATGTATAAAAACATAATTATAAAATAAAAACTCACTTGAATAATATCAACTCCTTAAAAGGCGCTCTTTCTTCGTATAATTTTGTTAGAAAAATTCTGAATTGATTGATCTAGAAAGTTTTTGGATCACATAATTTAAAAATTAAAAATTTTAGTTTTACATATTAAATTTCCCAATTTAGTATTATTTACTTTTACTATTATTTAATATTTTAGATTACATAATTCAAAATGTATTTTCAAATAATACATTTTAAATAATGCATTTTGAATTTCAAATATAAAATATTAAATAATTTAAAAAAATAATATCAAAATTTTCAATCTAATATATAATATAGTAATTTTAATTTCTAAAATCTAGAATTAAATTAGCTTTGGATTAGTCTATCCAAAACTTTTGTTTTCTATAAAAGAAAAAATCAAGTCAGAAATATTTTATAATCCGGAAGTGGTTGTTTTATAATATTTTACTGGTGGATTAATTGTTTGAGTGAGAGTCTTCAGAAAAAGGGTTTTTATACTAATTGAAATTTGAGGAGCTGAGAGCAATCTTGTATGTATGTTATGAAAAGTCGGATGCGTGTCAATCTGGACTACACAATTCAGTATTATTTATTTTTAATATTATTTAATATTTTAAATATCGGATTATATAATTTGAAATATACCGAATTTTTGTAGTTTGAAAATTTCCTGATTCGTTCAATTCAGTTTTTTCAATAAAGTACTATGATATTTACATCCAATAAATGAGGACTGCTTTTGAAACATGCCACTGAAGTTTTTATTGGGCCTGAACTCTAAACCAAATCCGAGCTCATCAAACTGTTCAACCTTTGGGCTTTTATACTCTTAAATTACGATTTTACCACTAAATGGAAACCCTGATTCACCGTTCGATTCCGCTATATATATAACATACCTTAACCCTAACTCTTCACTTCTTCGAAGTTCTACTCAGTTCGTGTTCTGTTCCCAAATTCTTTATCTTTGATGTTCTGGTTTCTCTTTTCTTCTTTCTTATTTAACTCTTACTATTATTTATTTTGTTATCTAAATGATTTTCTTGAAAGTGAAAAATTGTGAAATTTTTCTGTTCGTCGTATGGTTTACAAATTCGTGGTTGTTTTCTGGAAATTGTTGCCACTGCCGATGATGTCTGTCGTAGGCTTGTAATGATATTTGAAATGATTGGAAGGATTAACTTCCAAACACTAAGACACTGAGGCTTCATTGATTTTATTATTGATTGTTTTTTAACAACGGCGATGATTGATTTTATTTAAACTATTAGGCTTTTGAAAATGTCAATATACTTGTCATGAATTTATTCAAGGATCTGAGAAGTCCGAATTTTGGTATTTTTTTATATTATTTATATTTCAAGATTTGCTTTGGTTCCAGCCTTCAGATTTTGAAATGAGTATTATGGAATTATGGAATCTGATATGTGCGTGTCTGAGTGTTTTATGGCTTTTGATTTAGTAATTAAAGTGTTAGGAAATAATTTGCCAAAGCTATCTGTAATTTTCTTATAAATATGTTATTCGAATAATGATTTTGAATAAATATTTGTAATTTTTTATTTCACAAAATTCTTTAGTTATCATCATATAATTCGTCAAAGTCTTTTCCAGTGCCACAAACTAGTTTGAGTAACCCTCTTTGCCGTACAATATTTTGGAAGTTTTCCTAAATATTTTTTCTCTGCCATAAAGATTATGAATTCTCGTATAACTTTTAAAATCTACACATTTTTTTATAAATAAGATTTAAATTATCTTTCCAATCATTTATGCGGTGATGCACAACTTATAAAAGGAAGTTGTAATTCTATTCAATGCTTGTTAAAACATTAAAAGATAGATTTTGAATGTATTTGTTAGGTTATTTGCTAGAGTAATCATATGATCTTAAAGAATGTAAAATTCTTATGATCATTTTAAGGATTTATCGAATTTCAAATTGTTTGTGGTGTTTAATTTTTCATTCCTCGATTCCAATTCAAATTTTCTTATTTTCATATCTTATGCATTATTAATAATTTCTTTTATGATTTATATGTCTAAATTACGTTTTAGAGTGTCATTTTCTTTTTGTTATAGTATCTTCACAAATTCTGCATGAGCTAGTAAAATTAAAACTAGTTAAGAAAATGAAATTAAGGAAAGATTTAAAAGAAAAATAAAATTAAATTGAAAAGAAATTTAGGGAATAAAAAATTAACAGGATCCAAATTTTGATTTTTCATTCATATTTATTAATTCTCATATGCTAAAAGAATATATAAATTAACATTACAAGCATAGATAGATAAAATAGATAAGATAAAACGTCTTTGTGATCAATTAAGACATGTTCTCATCTCAAAACTAACTATAAACAATTTATTATAACTATTATTATTATTTTTTTAAATGTTTAAGTGACAAAGTTAATTTATATTATATTTTTTGACTATTTTTTATAACAAAATCAATTCTCTCTAAGCTCATATCGTTTTAATTATTATTTTTAGATAGTTTTCATTAATAAGGATTTGATTTCTAATTCTTATTATTTTTTCTGGAAATGAACAAGAAAGCAGGAGAGAAGGAAGAAATCCCAAAGATGAGTGATTATAGCGTAATTAGACACAAAACAACTCAAGCCCAATACCCAATACTAGTTGGGCTCGAACGTTTGGAACAACAACATACTCTAGTTGTTCTCGGCATTACTAAGGTTAAAAATTAGGCATGAGCGTCAAGTTTTGAATGTTATTTAATATTTGCTCTGCATAAGGGTTTAGACATCTTGAGTCATGAAGGATCGAAATTGGCGAAGGATCGAAATTGGCGATTGGAAGCAGCTTTAGGGTTATCTGAGAGTAATTTCTTATTTTCATTTATTCTTTTGCGATGTTTAGTTTCTTCATGACTATGAGAAACTAAATTCATTGTTGTTGGAGTTTGAATTTACCTTTCTAAACTCTCATGTAATCATTGGAAAATATCTTCTTTAATTATGAACTAAATTAAAATATCAAATGAAAGCTTGTGTCTAGAAACAAAGCATCAAAATTAATTTGTTGTATTAAGACTCTTGTGGCGATTGTAATTTTTATTTATATAATGGATAAAGAAATTAACAATTAATAAATAAGCTTAAGCTCATTGATTTTGGGAATTAGATTTTGGGTAAAATTGTGGGTTGACATTGATTATTGTCTAGAAAGAAGTCAACGTTTTTATGCATGAGAGTGATGATTGGTAAAGTCTAACCTTGGCAACTCATATTATTCATAGTTAATCCTTTTCTTCAATTTAATTATTGACATAAAAATATTAAATTTTATTTCATTTTCTACACATAAACCTAAATTATGGAATTGTTTTTTTATCTAATTTTATTATAATTATAACTATTGTAGTATATTGAGTTCTTTGGAAAAGATGACACTTATTACTTTGTTATGTTTGCCATTGGTGCATTGGTCATCGTAGAGAAGAAACACGATAACAAGTTCTTGGCGAGTCATTATCGAAGATTTGTGTTTAATATATAACAATTGTGCATTTATAATTCTTTTAAACTCGTTTTCCTTTTTAGTTTTATTTTTGTATTTATAATTTATTTTGACTAACCTCTTTTACAAGTTTTTAGTACAATTTATGTGTATACAAGCTACAATCTTCTTCTACTTCAGTTGATACTTAAAATTGAGAACTTCCTTCTGAAAAAGAGATAGCTACTCAAAATCAGAACCAGAGGAGAATCATAGAAGATTCGGATCACATACAAGAGTCCTATGGACTTCACAAGCATTATTAAGCCCACCATGAATGTGAAGATCTGGACACTCATCTTTACACCTTTTATGAGTTGTGTAGTTTAGTTGGTGTTGTGGGAGTAGATGATGAGGAGGCACGTTTTTTAGGTTATTTCCATTTTCGTTAATTGGAAAGGCTAAGGAGTGGCTCTACACAACCTAACCAAAGCCTGACTAGTTGGTGGTGAAATATAGTATGACCAATGTTCAAGAGGGGAGGGGGTGAATTGAACATTTTACAATTTTCACAAAATTTGATTTCAATGCAAAGAACACATACACAACAACAATCTGGTTATACAAGCAACAATTTAAAATCAATTTCAATATGTAAGAAAAGTAAAACAGTATATTACAGAATGTAAAATGCACTTTAAAAGACTTTTGTCAGTACTAGAAAATCCAACTAACAGATTGATATTCAACACAACTTGTTAAAATTCTATCCAGTACTTATATGATTTTACAACCAACAGAAAAAGTAATCAGTTAAACAAAATTTCAACAGATTGAGATTTTTTAGTTTTACAATAGAATGTTAAATTTTTTTTTTTTACTCAACCTAATACAGTGAATTCATCAACACAAATTGCTAAACAGTATGATATAATGAAACAATGATTACTTAGCACCATATAAGAAATAACTCCCAATATCAAAGAAATTAAAGATATTAACAAAGATTACTCAAACACTAAGTCTCTTGATTTTGCTCACAGTAGTTTTAATACCAATATACAGTACAATTAGAGTAAACAAAACTGTGTAAATGGATCAAATATGAATAATTCTGCTGCACAATATCAGTATACTCCAATTTTAAGAAGACATGACCTAATTAAACTACTGTCAGAATGTAAAGTTTAAGTTTGTTCAGAAAATCAACTGATTGTTCTTGAATTCTACCTGATTGTTCTTAACACTAGAAATGTAACAGTGCAAAACTTAAAAGATCAAGAGAAGAAGAAAAATCACACAGGTCTTTTTATCCTAGTTCACCAAACCAATTAGGCTACGTCCAGTCCCTTGCAAAACCTTGTAAGGATTTCCACTAATTCAATTAATGTTTACAATCAAAACCCACTCAAGACCCAGTCTTGAACCCTACAAGATTGTCTTCTACTCTTTGTGTAGTTCCCCACCATACAAGATGCACACTCACAGTGCAAACTCAGTACACCACTGCAGTTTTGAATGCAAACAACACAATAAAACAATTCAATTACAAGTTTTCCCCAATTACAATGCTTAAACACACCTATTAAGCACTATCCAATCAACAATGAATTCAAGAACACAATACAATCTGTAAAACAATTATGCAACAGTAAGAACACAGTGGAAAATGAAGAGGAAGAACACTTATCTCCTCAAGAATGCAGCTGCCACACAGATCAATCACATGAAAGCATTGCTCTTCAAATATGAGAAATCAGAATGGATTTTTGTAAACTGTTTTGAATCTTTCTCACTCAATAGTTTTTCTTTCCAAGAAGCTCTATTCGTAATCTTGTAAAATTATGAACTGTTTTTTTTTTTCAAAATTGAACGTTCATTTAAAATGGGCGTTCAACCCCTTTTTAAATTTTTTGCACGAGTCAAAACTGTCTTTCAAATCAACAACTGTCTTTCAAATCAACAACTGTCTTTCAAATCAACAGGTTGTTTTTCAAAATTAACATGTTGAAATTTTTCTGCTGTAATTGTGTTTTGAAAACATTTTGAAAATATATTTTTACTTATTCAAAGAAGAGCAATGTAGTCAAGATGATTAATTTGACACAACTAAATGCATGAGAAACCTAGAGCATGATTATACCAACCCCAAACCTAAACTCTAAGGTCTTCAAGCAATTTCTTCACCAAATGATCTCCATTAGCTCCAACAATCTCCCCCCCCCCCCTCCCTAATTTTATGAAGACAATTCTTTTGGTTTGGTGTAGATGTCTTTGTGATACTCATGCTTTTCTTCTCCCCCATACTATGAAGCTTCTTGCAAAACAATTAGACCAATTTTCCAAAGCCAAAACTGATACAGTCAACTTGCTAATACAAAGTATAACAGATTAAATTCAACATACAGTTTAGTTCACAGTCTAGTGCAAGATAAGAGTGCAGGAAAAGCATAGTGTTAGTCATCAAGTTAGGTTTACAGACCATTTAAACCACATATTTCTCCCCCAATTGGAAACATCAAGTTGGGTGGAGAGTCAAAACAACATCAAAAGAAAAATAAAACAAACACAAACACAGATTGTTCAAAGATACTAATGCAGCAAATAATATGATGCATGATGCAGTAGATTTTTAGCCATTGAAATTGTTAAGGGTATCAAGAACGTCATTAACTTGCTGGTGCAATTGCTGGAAGTGTTGGGCACAATAGTCATAATGCCTATGATGTTGCTATGTTATGTCATCCATCCTTGAAATCATCAACCGCTCAAAGCTTGTCATCGACTCATCTCTTTGTGCTTGAGGTTGATATATCACCAATGGTCGTACTGTTGGTGTAGGAATTTCATCATCTTCTTGTTCAGCAATGCCACTAGGTTTAGCCCCTCCACAATTTCCACCCTTATAGGTCCATGAGAGATTTACCTTTTGGAGACCGATTCTATTCAGCATAGGTTGATTGATCTCATTCGTCTGTTTGAGATCCTCTGCTAGCTCTTCCTCCAATTCTACCTCAAAAAATTCAAGCATTCTAGAGATCAGAATGGCATAGGGCAGTTTGTAATCATTTAGATTTCATGCCATCATCATGTGATCCATCATTATATGAACCCAGTTTACCTTCACCTTGTTAATCAAGCAGTACAGCAGCATAAAGTCTTCTTCAATTAGGGTAGCATGGTTGTTGCCCTTAGGTGTAAGAAACCAAACTATCAGCAATTTTAGAATCCTAGGAGTTATAGCAAGTTTTCCAACTCCGAAGGACTTCACCTCGTCACCTGGATACCTCATGCATGCCTTGTAGAAAAATGTCTTGTTGAAGTCATCCAAAGCTCCTCTCTCAATCTGATGCCCTTCATACCTTAAGTAGGTTATTGCAAACCACACTTTAGGTGTGATTTCCATGTCTATTCCCTTCACGTGTGTGCTCAAGTTTTCTCCATCAAAAGTCAGATTAGAGTAAAAGACTTTGACTAGATCTGGATAAATGTAGCCATTCAACTCAAGAAATTTCTTCAGCTTCTGATGAGTTATAATAGCCCTGATTTCTTCTAGTTGTTGCTCTTTAATCCACTCCATAGTTAAAAACTTTGGAGCAATTAGGCTTTTCCTACCGTAGGTGTGAATATACTGCTGGATCTGCTTGGCTTCTCCGTTAAACCAACTTTCCAGATGACCATAGTCTTCCTCTTGGATTAAAGATTAAGTTCTTATGTGTTTGCTGGGGGTGGATGAGGCCACGGATACTGATTTTTCGAATGTAGAATGGCAAAGAGATGAGAGTGTTATGCAGAATGGCTCATAATGCGTATGCTATGTTTTAGTTTTACATGTATTTAAAACAATTTTGCAATCAATAAGTGTGAAACAGTGTGGCATGTGACGGTGATGTAACCCATGTGAATATTTCAAGCATGAAACCATGATTGGAGACGTGTATTGCACACATACAGTCAAAGATATTCTAAAAAAATTCAAATATGAGATTCTGCAGCATATCTTTTTACCCCTTTTTCGTTACCCAGTGCCGGCTATGACTTGACTTGTTAGGTTTCTCCTAAACTAAGATAGTCACGTGCCTCTAAGGTGCATTGTATTACTATTTGGCTAAACGGGTGCCATTGCAATATCTTTAGATTACCTGTCCTTGCACGGTTATCACTAAAACAACAAACTGTTAACTCTGCATAGCTGTTTTAACAGACTAATTCCAACAGGGATAACGTGTTACAGGTCTTGGTTCAGAGTAGTAAACCCTTTTCTGAACTCAACATATTAAAATCCTGAAAATTAACTCTTTTAACCTTTACATGGTTCTGTAGTATGTTGTTTTCCAGACACAGATTACTAATAACACTGTAACATATACCACACCAGATATTTAGTAGATTAAAGAAATCAATAACAGGTTAAAAATATCAACTGCTTATGCTACTTATTTGATCATGATCAATCTTTTTCAAAGTAACAAGTTAGTCAATGCAATACACAACCATATAATTATTAAGGCAATTTCAATTTGACACATTAGAAATATCTAAGATACCCAATTTAGTTCTTAGATGATTGAACTTGTCTCTTGCCAGTGGTTTTGTGAAAAAAATCAGCAAGTTGCTTATTAGTTTCAATAAATTGTATTTCACAATTTCCATTGCTCACATGATCCCGAATAAAGTGATGACGAATTTCTATATGTTTCGTCCTTGAATGCTCCACAGGATTCTTGGTTAGACTGATAGCACTAGTATTGTCACATTTAATAGGAATTTTTGTAAGAATTAAACCATAGTCACTTAGCTGTTGTTTTAGTCACAAAGTCTGTGCACAGCAGCTCCCAACTGCTATATACTCAGCTTCTACGGTTGAAAGAGCAACACAGGCCTGCTTCTTGCTGTGCAATGAGATGAAGCTAGCACCAAGCAAATGATAAGTTCCACTAGTGCTCTTGCGCTCTAAATTGCAGCCAACAAAGTCTGAATTTGAATATCCTGTTAAAATAAGTGATGCTCCTTATGGATACCACAGTCCTACATTTATAGTTCCTTTCAAGTACTTTAAAATCCTTTTCCTAGCTTTGAAATGTGATTCTTTTAGATTTGCCTGGAACCTGGCACACATGCAAACACTGAACATAATGTCAGGTCGACTAGCAGTAAGATATAGTAAAGAACCAATTAACCCCCTGTATTTTGTTTGGTCTATTGAAGCTCCTTTCTCGTCCAAGTCCAAACAGCAACTAGTAACTATTGGGGTAGAGGCTTCCTTGCAATTATCCATTTCAAATCTTTTAAGAAGCTCTTTACAGTATTTAGATTGGCACAAGCTTCCTTGCAATTATCCATTTCAAATCTTTTAAGAAGCTCTTTACAGTATTTAGATTGGCACAAAAATGTCCCATGCTTCATCTGTTTCACTTGTAATCCAAGAAAGAAATTTAATTCTCCCATCATAGACATCTCGAACTCCCTCTGCATGGCTGACACAAACTCTTGACAAAGAATTTCATTAATGGAGTCGAATATGATATCATCAACATAAACCTATACTAAGATAATATCATAATTGAATTTTCTAATGAATAGAGTTTTGTCAACTTTGCCTCTTTCATAACTTTGAGACGTGAGGAAGTTGCTCAATCTCTCATACCATTGTCTTGGGGCCTGTTTTAAACCATATAAAGATTTCTACAGTTTATATACATGATCAGGATGTTTAAAATCCTGGTGGCTGGGATACATACACTTCCTCTTCTATGAATCCATTCAAAAAGGCACTTTTAACATCCATCTAAAAAAGTTTAAAATCACATGAACATGCATATGCAAGCAGTAATCTCACAGCCTCTAGTCTAGCAACAGGAGCATATGTTTCGCCAAAATCAATTCCCTCTTCTTGATTATACCCCTTTGCTACCAATCTGGCTTTATTTTTAACAATAATTCCTTGCTCATCTAACTTATTTCTAAAAACCCATTCTGTGCCAATTACATTCATATCATAAGTCCTAGAAACCAACATCCAAACATTATTTCTAGTGAACTGGTTTAATTCCTCATGCATAGCATTAACCCATTTATCATCACTGAAGGCAATGTCAATAGAAAAAGGTTCAATTTGAGAAACAAATGCCATATTCTCATAGAAATTATTAAAAGTGCTTATAGTAGATACTCCCTGTTCAATTTGCCCAATTATGTTGTCAAGAGATAGGTTTCTAGGAATCCTCCATTCTCTAGGTAGGTCTACATTTCTTTCAGGTGCAGGTGGTACACTTTCATGAATTGGTGCACTCTGTTAAGCTGCTTCCCCATTTGACTCGATATCAGAAACGTTCAATTTGTTGAATTTCTAAATCAGCCTACTATTTTTCTACAACAACTCATTGTTTTCCTCATCCTCTGCCCTATTCTTAAAAACATGTCGTAGATCCAGATTCGTCTCATCAAATACCACATGCACAGATTCTTCCACAATCATAGTTCGTTTATTATAAACTCTATATGCATGACTATAAGAAGAATAACTAATAAAAATGCCTTCATCAGCTTTTGCATCAAACTTGCCAATGTTGTCTTTGTCATTATTTAAAACAAAACACTTACTTCCAAACACTTTAAGATGACTGATATTTGGTTTTCTTCCTTTATAAATTTCATATGGGGTCTTTTTCAAAATAGGCCTTATTAAAGTACGATTTAAAACATAGCATGCAGTATTGACAACATCTGCCCAAAAATATTTTGGAAGTTTGGAATCATTTAACAAGGTTCGGGCTAGTTCTTCCAAAGAATGATTTTTCCTCTCCACAACTCCATTCTGTTGTGGGGTTCTTGGAGTAGAAAAATTGTGTTGAATGCCATGCTTATTAAAAAAAATTTCAAAACTGATTTTGAAACTCACCCCCATGATCAAATTTTATAGAAGTAATATGGCAATTATTTTCATTTTCTAAAATTTTGGCAAGATGTTTAAAAGCTATAAATGAATAAGCTTTGGATGCTATGAATAATGTCCAAGTAAATCTAGAAAAATCATCAACAATGACGAGTTCATAATAGTTACCACCTAAACTCATAGTGTGAGAAGGACCAAACAGATCCATGTGAAGCATTTCAAGGGTTCTTGAAGTGAACAAAATTTTTATTTTTAAAAACAACTTTGGTTTGTTTCCCTTTTTGACATGCATCACATATTCTATTTTTCTCAAATTTAAGTACAGGAAGTCCTTCTACCAGATTTTTAGACAAAAGTTTATTAAGATGATGCATGTGTATGTGTGCTAACCTTCTATGCCAAAGCCATAAGTCATCATTTTTGGAGAGCAAACAAGTTATGCTGGATACAATATCACATATATCAAGCATGTAAATATCGTTTACCCTTTTACCAATAAGCAATGTTTGATTTGTTGTTGGACTTGATATAAGGTACAACATCTGGTTTGAACTTGACTTCGTAGCCTTTGTCACAAAGTTGACTGATACTCAATAGATTATACTTCAATCCATCCACCAACAACAAATCCTTGATTATTATTGAGTCATGGCTTCCAACATCTCCTCTACCAAGGATTCTCTCTTTGTTATTATCTCTATATGTGACATCCTTCTTGTCTCATCTTTAAATTTATAAACTTTGAAGTATTTCCTGTCATATGCTTTGAACACCCACTGTCAAGATACCACAGTTGCTTCTTGGCTGTCCAAACTTCCTGCAAAATAGATTAAGTCGCAAATTAATCTTGGGTCCATTCATGCTAAAGTGACCCTTGGGAACCTACTTTACAAGGCTTTTAGGCAAATAATACAATTTGGTTTTACATTGCCTAACTGTATGGCCTTTCTCTAGACAGTAAAAACAAGTGACAGATGATGCATATGTTGTACTGCCATGACAGAAAAAGTTATTTAATTTCTTTATTTTCTTTGGAAAACCTTTCTGAAATCCAATGCCTGTTTTATTGAAAACACAATTTTGAGACAGCATTTAAACTTGCAGTTCCCACAGTAAATTTAGAAACAATTTTAGAAAGATAATTCACCTTTTGTTGCAATACTTCACATTTTCCACAATTTGTCACTTTTCTATTTTTAGAACAATTGCAAGAAGAATTTTTATAAATCATATCAAGGCTTTCGAAATCTATTTTTAGATTCAGTCATTCTTCTAACTATTTTACTCTATTTTCCAACCAACTATTTAAACCCTTAAGTCTGTTATTTGAAAGAGCTAATCGGTTAGCTTCCTCACGAGTTTCTTTAAATGCATTCAGTAATGTACTGTAATTCTCATGAGTGAAAAAGATGCTGGAACTTACACTGCTATCTGATTCACGTCCAGCCATCATGCAGAAATTTGCTTCCTCTTCTTTGTCTGATGAAGAGTTGGAGGAAGTGTCATTGTCCTCCCAAGCAATATAAGCTCTTTTCTACTTCTTATCCTTCCCATATCTCTTCGCAGGAGATTTTTCTTTAGACACTTGATTCAAACATTCCATCTTTATAGGACCATGTTTCCCACAACCAAAGCAAGTAAAGTTGGAATTGTCAACCTTTTTATTGTTGGACTTCTTGAATGGTTGATTCCTCGCTTCACTACAACTGCCGGAGTTTTCATCATCACTGTCTTCTCTTTGTACTACAGATTTTAGAGCTACTCCTTTCTATTTTCTTTCCCCTTGCTCTTGCTCATTCAGTCTATTCATCTCCAATTCATGTTCTCTCAGCTTGCCAAACAGTGCAGCAGTGGTCAGAGTAGTGAGATCCCGTGTTTTTGAAATGGGAGTAACCTTTGGCTGCCAACTTCTGTCAAACATTTTAGAATTTTGATGTTGAGCTTCTCTTTATCAGATACTTTGCTTAGACCGATTAGGTGATTGACAATGTGTGTAAACCTCTTATGTACATCAGAGATTGTTTCACCAGGTTTCATCTGGAAGAGCTCATACTCCTGTATCAAAGCATGCTTCCTTGCCCTTTTTACATACTCATGTGTAACTTCAAGAATGTTCCACATCTCTTTGGCTGATGTGCACTGTGAGACCCTGAAAAATTCATCAAGATTAAGTGATTAGGGAAGTATATTTTTAGCAACACTGTCATACTGAGCTTTCCTACTTTCATCACCAATCCAATCACACCACGATTTATCAACATACACATTATCAACAAGCATTTTAGGAACATACGGTCCATTTACAATGGCATCCCCAACACCACGGTCAATAGATTCTATAAAGATTCTCATTCTAATTTTTCAAAATTGATAGTCCAATCTAAAAAACATAGGAGGTCTATGAATCGAAGCGCCCTTAGCAAAAGGAAGTTTATTTTCGGTCATTTAGGATCAACTTGAATAACTTTCAAGAACCTCCTCTAGATACCAATTGTTGAAATATAGTATGGCCAATGTTCAAAAGTGGGGGGGGTGGGGGATGAATTGAACATTTAACAATTTTCACAAAATTTGATTTCAATGCATACACTTTAAAAGACTTTTGTTAGTATAAGAAAATCCAACTAACAGATTGGTATTCAACACAACTTGTTAAAATTCTATTCAATACTTATATGATTTTACAACAAACAGAAAAAGTAATTAGTTAAACAAAATTTCAACAAATTGAGATTTTTCAGTTCTGCAACAGAATGTTTAAATTTTTTTTTTACTCAACCTAATGTAGTGAATTCATAAACACAAATTGTTAAACAGTATGATGTAGTGAAACAATGATTACTTTGCACAATATAAAAAATAACTCCCAATATCAGCGAAATTAAAGATATTAACAAAGATTACTCAAACACTAAGTCTCTTGATTTTGCTCACAGTAGTTTTAATACCAATATACAGTACAATTAGAGTAAACAAAAGTGTGTAAATGGATCAAATATGAATAATTCAGCAGCATAATATCATTATACTCCAATTTTAAGATGGCATGACCTAATTAAACTGCAGTCAGAATGTAAAGTTTGAGGCTGTTTAGAAAATCAACTGATTGTTCTTGAGTTTTAACTGATTGTTCTTAACACTAGAAATGTAACAGTGCAAAACTTAAAAGAGCAAGGGAAGAAGAAAAATCACACAAGTCTTTTTATCCTTGTTCACCCAACCACTTGGGCTACGTCCAATCCCTTGCAAAACCTTGCAAGGATTTCCACTAATTCAATTAATGTTTACAATCAAAACCCACTCAAGACCCAATCTTTAACCCTACAAGATTTTCTTCTACCCTTTATCCAGTTTCCCATCACACAAGATGCACACTCACAGTGCAAACGCAGTACACAACTGCGGTTTTGAATGCAAAAACACAATAAAATAATTCAATTACAAGTTTCCCCCAATTGCGATGCTTAAACACACCTATTAAGCACTACCCAATCAACAATGAATTGAAGAACACAATACAATCTGTAAAATGATTATGCAGCAGCAAGAACACAGTGGAAAATGAAGAGGAAGAACACTTATCTCCTCAGCAGCTGCCACACAAATCAATCACATGAAAGCGTTGTTGTTTTTTAAATGTGAGAAATCATAATGGATTTTTGTAAATTGTTTTGAATCTTTCTCACTCAATAGTTTTTCTTTCCAAGAAGCTCTGTTCGTAATCTTGTAAAATTTTGAACTCTTTCTTTTTTCAAAATTGAACGTTCCTTTTAAAACGCGCGTTCAACCCCTTTTTAAATTTTTCACGTGGGTCAAAACTGTCTTTCAAATCAACAGGTTTTTTTTCAAAATTAACATGTTGAAATTTTTCTGCAATAATTGTGTTTTGAAAACATTTGGAAAATATATTTTTACTTATTCAAAAAGAAGAGCAATGTAGTCAAAATGATTAATTTGACACAACTAAATGCATGAGAAACCTAGAGCATGATTATACCAACCCCAAACCTAAACTCTAAGGTCTTCAAGCAATTTCTTCATCAAATGATCTCCATTAGCTCCAAGAGTTGGAAGGGAGTGGAGACTAAAATTTTGTCTCGTTTCTTCCCACCGTTTAAGAATAGAGAAGCAAAGGTAGTCATATCTACTTATGCGCAATGAGCTGATGAAACATTGAATAAGCCTTGCAGAGATTCAAGACTTTATTGAGAAAGTTTCCCAACCACGATTTTGAAGTAGAGATGTAAGTGCATATTTTTTTTTGCAATGGGCTTCAACCGCAGACGAAGATGATTTTGGATGTTTCTTTTAGTGGCTCAATTTTCTCCAAGACAGGAAACAATCACAATTATTTAGTCTATGCCTTCTACTAAATTGCAAAGTCAATATGATAGGACACATGCACATAAGAGAGGAATGCTAGAGCTTAATTATTAAGATGCTCTTTTAGCTCAAAATAAGCTCTTGTTCAAGTGGTTGAAGGTTATTAATCAACAAATGGCCAAACTACCTCAACAATTTGGCCATACAAGTTGCTTTAATCCTAGCTCAACCGACATTGAGATGTGATTTTTGTGAAGGAAATCATTTCAATGGGTTTTGTTATGTTTGTACTGATTTCCAAAGTGCAGAGATTAATTATGTGTGGAATCAAGGATTTCAACAATATTCATCATTCTATGTGAAAGTGAATAAGTTGGACTCTACTTTGCAACAATTTATACAACCTTCTCTCCATAATCAAAATAGCACTGAGGTATCTATTGAAAAGTTGGAGGTACAAGTGAATAATTTAGCAAAGCAATTGGAAGATTGGAAAACGGATTCGGGATATTGCCAAGCAGTTGTTACTCGAAGTGGGAGAGAATTAGGAGAAAGTATTAGAGAGAAATAATAATTTTGAAAAACAAGAGAGTGGAAAGGAATAAGAGAAAAATAAGGAAAGAAATGAAAAAAATAGAGAAAAAGAAGAAAGAAAGAAAGTTTATTTATGTACTTCGTTGGACTATTAACTTTAAACTCCACTTGCTTATTGATACTATCCTCTTTTTTCTATATCTCTAACCTCCTTTGATGACTGCTGCATGGTCGATTCATTGAACTTTACATCTCTACTAATTATGAACCTGGGTGGACGAAGGTTTGTACACCATAACATGAAGCTTTCACCCTTGACATATATCCAAGAAATATACACTTTTGTGTCCTTCACTCAAGCTTTCCATCATTAGTGTAAGCATATGTAGGAGAACCAAACATTCCCATATCAGAATAATCAGTAGGAGTACCAGACTATGCCTCAATAGGAGTTTTACGCTCAACTGTAGTAGAAGGAGATCGATTCACCAAATGACAAACCATATTAATCACTTATGCCCAAAAATCCTTTGATACAGTTTTATGCTCAACTACAGTAGAAGGAGATCGATTCACCAAATGACAAACCATATTAATCACTTATACCCAAAAATCCTTTGATACGTTAGCGTTAGGTAATATGCGACGAGCTCTCTCTAAAAGGGTTATGTTCTTATGTTCTACAACACCGTTTTGTTGAGGTGTTTTACGCACGTATGATGCCTTACCATGCCTTCATTCTTGAAAAACTCATTGACTTGCCCTTCACTAAACTCCAAACCATTGTCTGTTCAAAGACACTTGATTTTATTGCTAGTTTGATCCCGTTGAGTGCTTTCCACTTCTTAAAATTTTAAAAATCATTATTCTTATTTGTCAAAAAATAAATCCAAACTTTTCTTGAAAAATCATTAATAAAACTCAATAGATATATCTAACACCTCCTTTTTTATGGAACAAGCGCAGGCCCTACAAATCAAAGTGAACGTAATCAACAGTTCCTTAATCTTGTGAATAGCAATGCTAAACTTGACTCTAGTCTTCTTTCAAAAGACATAATGTTCACAAAAGTCAAGTTTTCTAACTTTATTACCAAGTAAGTCACGCTTGCTCAAAATAGTCATTCTAGCATATGCTCCAAACGCATATGCCACAAATGAGTAGTATCTAATTCATGATCAAGAGAGGATGGCATAGCTGCAACACCAACTATTACGTTGCCTTGAAGCAAGTAGAGTCCGTTGACCTACTTTCCTTTGATCATAATAAGGGAACCTTTGAAAATTCTTAAAACTACAACTTCAGCACAATACTTGCACCCTTGGGAATCAAGAATGCCTAAGGAAATAAGATTCTTTTCCAAGTGTGGTATGTGTCATACATTGGTCAATGTTCTCAAAAATCCATTCTGCATATTGATTCTAATGGTACCAATGCCAACAACCTTACAGGATATATTATTTGCCATAAGACCAACAACACCTTCAATTAGCTAATAAGTAGTTAACCGATCTTGGTTTGGACACATGTGGTAGGAATATCCAGAATTAATGATCCATGCATCTCCAACTAAAGTCGTAGCTATAGAGAGAATGATGCCAGCACCTTCAACAACAGTCAATGTGTTACCTATATCAACCTCTTTCTTTTCTTTCAACTTTGGACATTTTGTTTTCCAATGTCCTTCTCCTTTACAATACTGGCATTTAATTCTTTGATTTCTAGATTTCGATCTAGACTTGCCTCTACTATGACTACTCAAAGCAACATCCCTTATTCGCCCTCTTGCAAACAACATCAAGTTAACCACAGGATCATCACATCCACTATCGTACTCCATCTGTTCACGACTCAATATCCATGACTGTATTGCATCTATAATAAGACTTTTACACCAATATAGAAGTCGTTCTCAAAAGTTTTTGTAAGAGGGAGGAAGGGAACAAAGCAACATCATTGTTTGTTGCTCATCGGAGAACATCTCATCCATATTTTTTAAATTCATGACTAGTGAAGTAAATTCATAAATATATGTTATGACGGATGTACCTTTGTGCATATGTAATATGTATAATTTTTGCAAGGCTCCTAGACGATTAGTCGTTGTCTTCTTCATGTATGATGAATGCAATTTATTCAATAGTTCCATTGTTATTGTCTTTGATATGAACTTTAGCAATACATCATCAATGATAGATGTTGGATTGTAGAAAGAACCTTTTGATCAATATCGTTCCATTTTGGCTCCTCTATTTTTAAAGGTCTTTTTTCTTCACATCTAATGGTTCCTTTAAATTTTGTTGTACAAGAATAGCCATCAAACGAATATTCTATATTCTAAAGTTGATGCGCCCATCAAATTACTGAAGATCAAATTTTGTTGTTTGCATAATTTCTTTTTGTAGAGCCAACTAAAAATGCTACTAGCGCTCTAATACCATTTTGTTATAATATTAGCAGAAGAGTGAATAAAAATGACAATAACACGTGGTTTAGCATACAGCCTATGTCCACACATCAAAATTTTATGACTGATATACAAATATAGTGGAGATTACAAATGATGTGAACCCAGTTAGGAATAAATCCTAGAACCCACAACAAAGAGTATTTGAATGCCCCAAGATCCCTAAGTATTCAGCTTTAGGATGATCTACTCAGAACCCCTGCGTTGTAGGACACAACAAAGACCCTAAAGTATGAATAAACGCCACAAGGTTGATTAGCCCTTGATAAGTTTGCAAGTCCAATGAAGAACTCAAGAGAAAAACTCTCACTTCTGAAATTTTCAAAATAAAATTCGTATTTCCAATTCAACTTGTTGTTTGCATGTGTTTTCTGACTTAAATAGACTTTTGTTAGCTTCTAAAAGCTGACCTGACTCCTAATTAGCCCAAAAGCCTCCAAAATTTAATGCAGCAACAACAATTTGGCACACTTTCAGGTGACTAATTAATTACATAAAATGAGAATACGAAAAACACAATTTACTAAGCATATGACTACTCTAAGCCCTATGGAAAATTAATCAAAATATATCAAAACAAAATTTAAAATTACTCCAGAATAATGGATGATTCTTCAGAATTTAATCTTAGCCCAAAATAACCCATTTACACTTAAATTAAATATAGTGATGCATTTTCTATGGGCCCTTTCACTTCAATTGACTTGTTTTTGGTCCATATCAAATTAAGAATGTGATCAGGCTTACATTCAATCTTAGACTTTGTTTGCGCAGCCAAAATGTCTTGAACCAGCCTAATCAATGTCTCTTGCAGTTTTTGGGTCCTTGACCTGGTGATTGGTCCACTTGGAATTTGCAAAACTTCCTTTCAATTGTTTATTTGTGCAGGTGCTTGACGTTGGTTAAACTTCAGCTCTTGGTTCTTATCAACAAAAGAAGTTTATATACTTCTTATTATCCTAAATTCAAATACACTTCACATATGTATGCACTAAAAAACTCTCATAATTCAATAGTAACAAAAGAGAAGGAAAGAAAACAAATTTCTCTATTAATGAGAAAATGCATTATGTTTGAAATGATCCTTTACAAATAAGAAAAACAAATTTATAGACAAAGTTTACGAATAATAACCATTTATAAAACAATGGAAAATGATCTTATTTTCCTAACTTCTTATTTCATGGCATGCCTACAATTAACGAGAATACTTTAATTTCAAGGCACAAAACAACATTTCATTCTATATTTAGCAACATGTAGAATAAGTACATTTATCTTGTATTTTTCTCTTTATATTATTAAAATGAATGTACTTCATTTTTAATATTATTTCAATCAATTATTAAATATTTTGCAGAGTTTTTGGTACATGATTCCCATATTATTTCTAAAACAATCACAACTCTATGATAAATATAGTTATATAAATTAGAAACATGCTTTATGCTTTCAGTGAGCCTTTGTTGTTTAACACTACCGTGTATGTAGATAATTAACAAGGATTTGGAAGTTAGAAACTAGGAACGAGAACAACAATAGCGGCAAGGGTAGTTTCTTTTAGTTTCTACATTTAAATATAATTTGAAAGTCTTTCTTATAATATTTCATCATGTTTAGGCAATTAGAAAAATATTTCGATTTTATTTTACTAAAATTTCTTAATAAACTAGTCATTTTATTTATCTCTTTTAGTATTTACATACGATGAGAACACTTCTATATCCTCAAGTACACCTAATCTATGATTTACTATTCGAAATCCCAAGTCTAAAAGTTTATCAACATCCTAATAGCTCTCCGCATTCCACTTAATAGTAACAACAATTTCTGATAATAAATTTGATTTTGAACTTTAACTTCCAATTTCAAAACCTCAACCACTCCAATATCTTACATTATTACGAGAGCGGAAAGATCTTTTAAAAAATAATAAATCTTATAATCCATTACGTAATTAATTATGTTAAGTTATAATCAATAAATTGTAAAATATTATAACCTTACAGTAACTTGTAAAATAAAAAATGGGACCATAATTTGTCTGTTTCCATAGTTTTATATTTAAGACACGTAATAAATTAAGAATAAAAAAATTTCTGAAAGTTATGCCACAATCACAATTTTAAACTTTCTTAGTTATTTTTGCCGTTGCAAACAATAAGCATTTCCAAAAATCATTCTTTCTTGTCATTCATTCTAGTCGTGTTCTTTCGAAGAGATACAAAAGAGTTTGATTTTCTTATAAAAAAACATTTTTAAGTAAATTATATCTATATCTATATCTATATATATATATATATATATATATATATATATATATATATATATATATATATATATATATATATATATATATATATATATATATAAAAGGCAGTCCAAAACATAAAATGTTCTACCGCGGATTAGTTCACGTCAAATTTATTATTAAAATATTTTTTTTAGGAAGCCAACAAAATTTGGTTAAGAAAGGAAATGAAAAAAAAATAGCAAGATTCTTTATAGATCTCACTTGGTGTCATGGATAAGAGTCAAACAAAACGAGAAAGAGAGGCCACATGTGAAAGAAGTGTATGCAGACGAAAGAATGTGGCCATACGTATGCACAAACCCTGACATGTAGTGGAAAGTAATGTGGATATAGAACATGCACATTGGTTGAAGAAAAAACTTAAGGTTTGGGTGCAATGGCGGGAGATGCGCTAAAGAAAAATATTAGGACCACTACAATAAAAATCACTTTAGGCAACACTAAATAAAATCACGGGTATAAATGTGTTGTTTAAACACAGTAAAAGCAACGATTTTACAAATGTGGATTAAAGACTACTAAAAGCAACAGTTTTTTAATTGTTGATGCTTTAGACAACATTTATATATATATATATATATATATATATATATATATATTTTTTATTAAAATGTGTGCTAAAAAATAAAAACCATGACCTCAGGCCTCACATCAAATTAAAAAAAAAAAATCGCGCGTATTGTGTCTTTTGTGTTTCACGAAAAATTTGTTGTTCTCTCTCTTTATCAAAATTTATTCTTCTCGCTATTATCACTCTTTTTATTCTCGTCAAAATATGTGCTAAAATTTCTTCTTCCCGCAATTATCACTCTCCTAACTCTCCCTCTCACTCGCACATCTGAAATTGGCTCCCGACTCTCCCTCTCACTCGCACACCGTCGATTGCACGCTGTCGTTCGGTCTTTGTCATTGTGCGTCATCGTCACGATTAGTCTTTCTATCCCTCATTTCTCTTGTTTTTTCATAGTTTTTCTTTTGATTAGGTTACGTATATAGTGTTTCTAGGTTATTTTTGAAGATTCTTGGATTTAGGGTTCTTATATTTAGGTTAAGTATTGTGTGTTTCACTTTATTCATGGTTCTTAGATTCTTGGATTCTTGGATTCTTGGATTTAGGGTTCACGGTTCTTAGATTCTTAGATTTAGGGTTCTTAGATTCTTGTTTTTTCATGGTTTAGGGTTTCTCAGGGAAGGATTTCTCAGTCCAATCACAGGCTAAAATGTGTATATATGTATGAACACACACAACTAAACGTGTGGAAATGGAGAAAACCTCCAATACCAATTGGGTTTTGTAATCTGATTCTTGTACCATACTGTTGATGTTTGAAGTCAAAGAAAGAAAAGGATTAGATATAGATATTTGTTTTTGTTGATGAAGTCAATAACAGAGCAAGTTTGTTTTATTAAACATATGTTTTCCCGTAACAAAAGAGTCTGTCTTAACTTGTTGTGATCACATGTTTTGTTGGTCATGCTTTTATCACTTGCCATATGCCTATGGAAATGCAAGGGTCCAAGTTTGTTTTATTAATATTACATTGTTTGCACTAATCATGCAGAGAAGGCTAGCAAAAGGCTAAATTAGCCTTTTGCTAGCCTTCTCTGCATGATTAGTGCAAACAATGCAATATAGCCTTTTGCTAGCCTTCTCTGCATGATTAGTGCAAACAATGCAATATTAATAAAACAAATTTGGACCCTTGCATTTCCATAGGCATATGGCAAGTGATAAAAGCATGGCCAGCAAAACATGTGACCACAGCAGGTCAAGACAGGCTCTTTTGTTACGGAAAAGCATATGTTTAGCAAAAAAAACTTGCTCTGTTATTAACTTCATCAACAAAAACTGTTAGCACCAGTGGACTGCTGCAGTGATTTGATGAATTCAAACAAGTGAAGATGCTCTAGATCATGTGAAGGATGGATGAAGATTTCTTGAAGTTTGAAGACTTGAGTCTAGGATCTAGAAATGTGTGTTGTGGGAGTAAGTTTGAAGT
>Ga0209700_103232_pt1 | contig 31589 bp, 15 predicted proteins | sample SiratroredBW_FD_187528 | JGI IMG/M metagenome (GOLD analysis project Ga0209700, IMG submission 187528) | Root nodule microbial communities of legume samples collected from California, USA - Siratro red BW (SPAdes) (version 2) | ecosystem: Host-associated > Plants > Roots > Nodule | place: USA...
TTTTTTTATACTTAAATCACCATTTTAATGGCTAGTTTTTGTTCGAAGAATTTGTGTGAAAACTTTTAATGAGTCTCTCTTTTAGATATTTTTATTAATTTATGATATTCCAACTTGAATTTTGGGAAATTTAATCAAGTCATGTACTGAAATTTTAGAACACAAAGAATGAATCTAATTTAAATGGAATTGTTTAGATTTGAAACAAAGATAAAAGGATAATATCTCAAAAAATTAATTAATTTAGTTAACTTTTTCTCTTAACTTTTTTTTTTGAAAGGCAAAAGACTACTTTTTCCACTTAACTTTGATATATAGGATAACGTGGTCAATATTTATCGTGTGGGTACCCAAGAGAAGGAAAGGTTATCCAAAACCTGTTAGTTCTTTCGTCTTCTTCTTATAAATTCCATATTCAAAAGTCATCTCTCGTGGATAACAATCTCTTTAAAGACAACTTTATAAACTCCACATTCATCTTAAGCAACTATCATAGATTGTGACCACTCCCCCGGATCCAAAACAACTAAAGTTTTGCATGCTATATATGTATGAATTAAGGTTTAGGATTATGGTAGGTTAAGTTGATTTAAGGTTTACTAGCTTATAAAAACATTTTGTCGAATTGAAGATGGTGAAAAAGATCCTTAAGTAAATTTTATATTTTAGAAAATAATTAATGGAATAATTACTTGAGAGCTATTTTTAACATATAAAAAATGTGTACAGAATGATATATATATATATATATATATATATATATATATATATATATATATATATATATATATATCTTAAATATTTAAGTGTAAGTTTAATATGATGTTATTTTTTATACGAGTCTAACTTTTATTCCATTCTTATTTAATCTTCCTTATTTGTAGAATTATTCGGAAATTCAGTTTAGATTTGATACATGTCTACTAATGATCTTACAAAAAAGAACAACTTATTTATTTATTATTTTGCATTATATTACCGTGGATTTTTTTTATAGATATTGTTGGGTCCAACTTTTCGTTGATTCATACTTAACCTCACTTTTTATTTTATTCTAGTAATCTCAATTAACATTCTTAATTTTATGTAAAATAAATGCTTGTTTGATAATTAATTAAATATTTATCGTAATACTTTAGTGTGTGAATTTACCTTTATGTCTTTTCTGTTAATAGGTTTAGGTATCAAGACGTGTTCTTCTTGTCGAATGTATAAAATTCCAAAGTTTATTAATTATATATATTTTGGATGGTTTGATTCTTTGGTAATGAAATATATGAATTTTATAAAATAGATAAATTAATAATTTAAGTTTAAGTGTAATGTCGGTTTAGTAATTTTTTTAAAAGTTGAGATTGAAGTTGAGACTGAGATTGAAAAGTGAGTGAATGTATGAGTAGAGATTTATATTATGATGTGATATTGTTAAAAGTGTTCATAAAGTTGGTAAAAGTCTAGGTATAGTGTTTTCAAGAAAGAAAACACCCGTGTCTAGGTTAATTAGGAAGTGCATTGCCTAAGGATCTGATCAATAACGATCGATATCCTGACTCTAGTCGAAGGAGGTCTGAATTGGGTGACTGTAGCTTGAAATATAGCTGGTCAGGAAAGTTTTAGGGAGACTAACCTTGTCATACATGATTGATTGATGATTCATTTGTCTGGAGACTGTGTGAATTTACAGTTTAGAGATGTATGACAGGTGCATATATTTGGGGTCTATTCAATGCACGAGAGTCTTCCAGAAGTAGAGTCAAGTCTATAGTGTGTTAGTGTCTGGTTATTGTAATGATTTCATTTAATTGACTGAGATGGATAATCCTAAGATGACTGTATTGTGTTAAACCTAACATTTGATTTAATGGCTTAGAATTGCTTAAAATTGGTTAGCTTACCTTTTATTTTGTTGTGCTTGTGTGTTTCATACCTGTCTGTGATGATCGTATTTTTGACACGGGAGTAGATAGTGCTGCTGATGGATCTGTGAAACATCACTTGAGCGAGTGATGCTGATAATTATAAGAATAGTGCTTTATTTTGAAAAACTTGTATGGTTTTATAAACATGTTTTAAAATGATAATTTAGCATAATTTTATATTTTGATGCTTCTTAATTAGAAATTACTGTAAGATGTGTATTAACGTGTTATCTTAGCTAATCAAATAAAAATTATATTTTGTAGAATGTTACGAATTTCGATATTTCGAATTAATAACTTACAACTCTCACAGGGATACTAAAAATAAAAACAGCGGACATAGATCCATTTACTTATATATTTCGGGGGTGCGGGTAGTACAAACTGTTTTTAAATTTAGGTAAACAAAATTTATTTAAGTTATTAATTTTAGATTATACGATAAGTGAATTAAACGAACTTTTGTCTTTTGTTTCATACAAGGTTGCTTTCGGCAACTAAGTAGGACCATTTCTACGGTTTTATAAGCAAGTTGGTCACATATTGGTAATGCAAATTGGTTTGGGATATCTTTGTGCTGCCTCTTATCCAACTACACAAAATATGGCCTCTATACCTAGACTATTTTAATTTTTTTAATTAACCTTATCTTTAATATTTATATTTCTTTCAATTACTAGTATTCACACACACACATATGACTCATTCTAAATTATATAATAGATTTTTGTTAATAATCAAAATTTTGCTACAAAATCTGACTAACTTTTTTAGTAAATTTCACTTTCTAATTATATTTTTCTGTTTAGAAGATTCAATTTTCTTCATACGCGTAATAACAAATGAAAGTCATTACAACATATTTAAGGAATTCAATCATTACTAATTTTATTGATACCCAAGAAATCCAAAGTAATTAATTTATTCGTTCAAACTCTACCTCATCCATAAATATCTTTATCTTACTTATAAGAGATTGCACCAGTCTATTCTATATTTAACAAAAAAAGTATGTAAATTTTAATATTTTTTATGTATATGAAAAATTGTGTTTAGAGACATTTTTACAGTAGAAACAATAGAGTTTGAAAGATATATTTAGCAAGATATTTTTTACTAAACAATTTTAATTGGAATTATTTTTGAGGTCCTTATGGAGATGAAAAAAAAGAGAAAAATATATCTCATAATACATATTTAAAACAAATGCCGTAGATGTTAGGTTTAATACCAACTTCAATAAAGAGGCCACTTTGCAAAGTGATCCTGGGGAGGTTTATATTATGAAAGGAACTTGTATTAAGACACTTTCAAAAATTGTATTCATTAAAATTATTTTCTGATTTTACAATCACAACTAAAAGACAAAAAGAAAGACCTAAAATAATTATTAATTTTTAAACTAGTGAAAATAAATTTTTTTTCTCATTATTTTTAAAAGTATATACACTTCTATTGGAAAATAGTATTCTGATTTTTTTGGACGAATTAGTCACTAATACGAAATTTCCTAAATAACATCCTATTTGGACTGAATATTGGGCTGTTGAGATATGACCTATAAAAGGCAAAAACTTTACGCACCCCATCACTTCTAACCTGCAACCCATTACTTTCCAAAAATTTCGAAAATATCTTTTCTAAAAAATAAGTTTTAGAAAACATTTTTTGTAAATATACTTTAGAAAGCCTATTCCAAAATGCAAAATTTTACATTCTGAACAATATTTTCTGAAAATATTTAAAAAAAATATTTTTTGAAATATAAAATCTATATTTTAAAAAAGATTTTCTACAATATATTTCTGGAAAGTATTTTCTAAAATATAAATTTTATATTCTAAAAAATATTTATTTGAAATTTTTTCAAAAAACATTTTTCAAAAGTTAAAAATGAAAGTATTTTCGTATATTCCTTGTAAGCGTTAGATTTGATGGGTGTAGAAAGTTTTTGCCCCCAATAAGATACACAGGGCCCATATCCATATATTTTTTCATACTTTTTGTATTTACATAAATGTGATGGTGACCATAATGATATACAATAATTATAGTGGTCATTGAATAAAAAAACTGTACATGTAACATCACGCTGAAAAATAAATTTTCATTCTATCTTTTTTATTTTTAATCTAACTCTTATAGGATGAGTTTTTAATGGAAAATAAATTTTATAACATAATTTTTTTAGTAAAAAGATACAAGGATCCCTGTAGCTAGAACATTTTATATGTTATATTTTATTTTTTTTACTGGTTTTATTTAAAAGTATTATTTTATGGTTTGATTTTTTTTAACTTGTAATTTTTTTTGCAAAGATAAAATATAAATGTCCGATTTCGTTTCATTATTGATTATTTCCTTATTTTAAGGATTGTTTAGTCATCATTATTTATATTAGTATTTGTTAATTCTATTCGTTTAATATTATCTTTTTATTTCAATTTGTATCGTTCTATATTTATATAAATTAAATATACTTTAATTTATTTGTTAATATTCATATAATATTATTAATAGTCTTGAATGATGGTCACAATTCTATAATAATCAAATAGAATAATAAATTTATATCATCCTATAAACTTAACAAACAATATGGAAAAAAAGCTGAAATATGAAAACTTGTAATAATACTTTATCTTTTTTTTATCCCAAAAACCTAATTTTCTTTAGCATACTTTATCTCATAGTAGGTATTCTGTCTTTATCATTTTGTAAGTGTTTTGATTTTTTCTTTTTTTTAGTCGTGTGTTGTGATGTTTCTACTTCATATTATGGTGATATCGCACACGTATTGAATTACTCTCTATTTCTTGATAAAAAGAAAAAACTATCTCTTCTTAATGTACTAATCTTCAAGTTACAACATATTTATTTTTGGATTTTCCCGTAAAAGAAGAAGGTTTCCTTAGTTCACAAATGAATTTTTATTTTATCCATAAATAATTATAAATAAATAATTATAAAGTATAGTTCTGTTATTTATTTTTTAAAAACTTTAGAAAAAACGGACACTTTAAAATCTATTATTTTCACTATTTATTTCATAAATATTTAAAAGTAAGAAACATATATAAATATTCATAAAAATAATTGAAATTTGTCTTTAAGATAAATAAAATGAGTAATCTTAGTAGTCGGTAAAATGTATAATTGTTTTGAAAAATCAAAACCATATATTAAATTTGTATATGACCTGAAATGGATAGTGGAACTGACCTGAATCATCCGTAAAAGCAGGAATCATTTTATAAAATCCTTAGATTGACCCACTATATGATGTAAAGTTTGTTGAACATTATTACAAATGTATTAGTGTATGTTTATATCTTGAACGAGTATAGTAATATAATATGTTGTTTATGGTATGTGTGATGTGTCACTTTCGTTATTTAAGAGTGTGAAATGCACTAAAGAAAATAAAATCATTTATCAATGTTTTCAATTGGATGTTGTCATAAAGATTTTATTTATTAATTCTATTTAGTGGGCATGCAATCTTGTTGAGATAATTCAAATTGGTATGGAGATACTAAATTATAGAAAGAGGGAATAAATAGTATTAGCAAAAATTGTATTTATATCATCATGTCATACTAAATAAAACCTATTTTTTAGTTTTAAAATAAATAATACTTTGTTTATGTTTTTAATACTGTACTTATATTTTCAATGGATTTTATGCACACCTTTCCTTATTTTAATAATTAGTATTTATCTTTGTTATATTTTTAATGATATGACAATTTTTTTTTAAAATCATTATAACCAAAATGTAAATAAAAAATTGAAGATTTCAAATATAATTTTTGACCTGAAAGCCTAAGAGAAACTAGTTCTGAAGAAAACACATCACAGTCTGATTTTAGAATAAACATTCATCTCCTTTATGCTATTAAAAAAGAAATATTTATTTTATTTTATTTTATTCATATTAATATTTGTAATATAATTATACATAAACATAATAATAATTTAATAAATTTAATTATACGTTTTTATAACTATTTATTAATTTTTTATGTTCAAATAATGTTTTCTTCATAATATAACTTTTTATATTCTTATAAAAAAGTTCGTAATTTAATAAAATATAATTTTTATTATTTTAAAAATTCCTTAACTTTTATATTTTAAAAGTTTTATTTTTATAAATTATTATTTAAATTTAAATGAATGTAATTTTTAAATAAATAAAAGAGATGAATGCTATTTTACTAAAGATATAAAAGATGAATATTATTGATTAGAAAATATAACGGATAAATATTGATTTAAAAATTAAAAATACAAAGAATATATATTTTAAATTAAGAAATATATAATTAAGTACCATTTACTATATACTTATTATAAGAATATTTATTATAAATTATTTAAAATGACTTAAAAATAATTCAACGCCTGGTTTTTAACCCCGAGGTAGTGACTTGTTTACCTATTGATTTTGATGAAGAATTGTTGAAATTTGAAGTGTTAACTGAAATATCATAGATTTCATAGTAATTTCAAACATGAATTTAAAAAAAAAATTAAAAAATACGTCCAATTCAAAGTTACAATGTAGTTAAGTTCTATAAATTAAAAAATACAATACTATCCAACAACTTATTGGTAATTCAATTATGATTAGGAACTAATATAAATAGTCTTCTCCTTGAAATTAAATACTCATTTAGACTTTTTTAGGTATATATTTATATGATTTGGACTTTCCTCAACATTGGATAGCTTGAACAGTTGGAAATCACCCTATAGTTTATTCATTAAGTATTTATTTCAATAATAATTAAAAAATAGTTGATTTGAAAATTAAAATTAAAAAGGTAATTTATTATAAATTTTAATTAAAAATGTTAAGCATATTAACATAATATAAAAAATAAAATTGGTTTGAATTGTATCTAAACACATCCTAATTTGTGAAACTTTACTTGAATATATGGAATTTGATATAGTCAACATCTATTTAATTAGAAAATTAGTTCATGACCGTTGTTCTTTTTATATATATATTTATCAACACAAAGTTGAATTTGCATATGATGAAAAAGAAATTGAACACTGGTTGATTTTTGGTACATGATTGCCCTCTATGTTTGCTATGTATAAACATAATTAACTTTTGTTTGTACCTGTGACTTACGTATATAAATATAAAAGAATAACTTACATATATAAATATAAAAGAATATTTATTTTAAAATATATTATATAACTATAATGTTTTACAAAATTCTTAAAGCAAGGCACAATTTAAAAAAAAAGACATAATATTTCTAATTCATAATGAAAATATATTTAAAGCAAATGTTTCCCAAATATATTATCATTTTTAATTCTGATTTATGTTGTTTACTATATCAATTGTTCTTCATCGTAATTCGTACAAAGCCAGCCTATATGCACAACTTTTTATTTATTTATTAAGAAATTAGCGGTAAAAATATAAACCAAGCATTGTTTTATTATAAAGCAATAATACCCTTTTTAGTGTTAAATAATAAAGCAAAATATATCTCAAAGAAATGTAAAATTATTGTACTTATTCTCAAGAAGAAGCTTTTCTTTATTCAGGAAATATTATATCACACACCGACACTTTCGTTAAACACTGAATTTTACACCATAAGACACATTCAGAGAAAGTTGATCCGTATATTATTTACTAATTTATTTATAGCCTTTGTTTTTGACAGAAATTAAAAACTATAATTTTAAAAACTTAAAATAAACAAATAATTTTTTCTTAGAAACGAAAACTAAAGAAATATATTGTGCATCTTAGTTAGGAATGACATAACTTTTAAAAATAGTACTATAAACTATTTTTTTTTGTTTTGTAAAAGTTTAAATAAAAGAACTAATAAAGTCAGATATTCAACTCACCCAGAAGTAAATAAAAGAGGTGAACTCATATATATATATATATATCATACATTTATTCTTTTACGGAAAACATTTCTTATTATTTTACTTTATTTTATTTTTCTTTTTGTGGGAAGTAATTATGCAATTATTTAATATTTATTTTTATACAATTTATCAATTATTTTTAATTTGAATTTTATGTTATTATTATATGTTTCAAATCTTAGTCATATTTCACACTAAAATTTTCATTTTCAAAAAAATGTTATTATTCTTAAAGGAATCTTGTGTAAAATTTATTCCTTTGATCTTTGAAGTTTGAACATTCAACCACACATATGTTCTTCCTCTGTTGCCTCAGTAGTTGCCTCTTTCTTGTCCAATTCAGCCATCAATGATTCTACTGTTAATTAAGTATACAAAAATCTACCTATCTTCATAAAACACCTGTTGACAAAAAAATCATTTTAAAAGAAAGGACTAACAAATTCTATATTATTAGCCCATTACCATATTTGATTCCAGAAAGTCAACATGGCCAGCTACATAATTAAATGTGATTAATTACATAACATGAATCTCTTTGTTTGTTCCACAAGTTAAAAATGACCAACTCCACCTTAGAAAAGTTCTCTCCCTATTTATAATTAGTTTAGTTGATATTTACGCATGAACCTTCGTTGAAAAATAAGCTACAGTAATGAAAGTGATGGCCTTCGTCACCACTCCTAAACTACACCTACACCTGCGTTTCCACGTTGCATTTGAGACCTGGTCAGAAGTTTACATTCACCTGGATACTAAGTTTTCAATGCTAATCTTTTTTGTTATGATGACATATAAAGTTATAGTCCAAGGGTTGCTTCTCTCATATACGTTAATTATATATACAATCCTTTTGCACCTTTGGGGTAGGTTCTGCTGTGTTGTTCCGGCAAGTGGGGTCATTTTTCTTGTTCTAAGCTTTCAGCAAGAAGGGTATTCTTTTAAGGTGTGCCAGCTTTCTGGGATATTTTTCACTTGGATATGCATGCATGAGGTTGCTTTTGAAAAGGGTATTCTACTTTGATTTGATAGCTATCTGTGTTTTGGATTTAGAAGCATATATGGGGTGGTTTTTAAGTGCACACAAATGAATGTTTCTGACTGGTGTTGTTGTTGTTGTTGTTAGGGGAAGATAAGTAAAACCCTGTTCAGTTCAGGAGAGACAATCTATAGGCTTGGTGTGTTCTTGGTTCCTGGGATGTATGTTTCAAAGGGTTGTTGTAGGTGTGAAGTTGTTCTCTGTTTGTGGTTTTGCTGCTATTTCCTATTGGCTTCTAGTCAGGTCACTGACCCCACAGAAGGTATATTCCCCTCCCTTTTGTCTTTTGTTTGTATTCCATGCTTTGCATTTTTCTTATGATTCTGAAAGTGCTAGTAGGAATGGGTTGCTCTATTTAGATTGGATAGAAACATTCATTTCTTGTTTTCTGCCAAAAAATACATATTGGTGCTGCTATAGTTTCTTTTCATTTATTTCAAAACTAATATGTGTATAATGTGTAATGTTGTTTTCATTTGGCTCTTGATAGTGTGATTATTTCATTTACTTTAACATGCAGTTAATGCATTGAGAGCCATAAAGAGAAGTTTGTTTGATATTAATGGAAATTTGAGCAGCTGGGATCGTGGAGACCCATGTGCATCCAACTGGACAGGGGTTATGTGCTCCAATACAACATTATCCGATGGAAATCTGCATGTGCTACAATTGTATGACTTTAATCTTCCACTTAACCTTTCTTAGCCATGTTAACATATCTATAACACTCCATTTTTTGATCCATGTTTTATTGATTTTTCTCCCTTTAATCTGCTCAGTTTTGTATAGATTCACAATGCTTGTTGTGAGTCCAAACTTTCTTAATCAGTAACTGTTTAGATTAGAAAAGTTAGTACACTCAACTGACTACAACAATTCTATCTTTTCATCAATTATCTTTTATTTCTAGAACCAATACTAATAATTTCATGTACTGTGCAATAATCCAGTGTCAAGTAGTGTACACGTAAGCTTCAGGATTCAGATTATATTTTCTTGATTGCCTTTTGATTCATCACTTGGACAACTTTTACTACTATTGACACATTTGTTTGAGAACCTTCTAATTTTGTCTGTAGGCAACTACTGAAATTGAACCTGTCTGGAACTTTGGCACCAGAGATCGGCAACTTGTCTTATTTGCAAATAGTGTAAGGCAGTGGCTGCATTGATGTTTCTAATGCAAACCTGTTACATAAGAACACTTTTCAATTTTGCACTTTCTTCTGTAAAAAATATGGATTCATTTGAATATTTCCATTCTGTAGCAGCTTGCAATTACTTCCTCTACTAATGCTTTTAATTTGCATTCATGAAAGGGATTTCATGTGGAATGACATAAGTGGGAGTATACCGAAGGAGATTGGCAATATCAAAACTTTGAAACTCTTGTAAGTTTAGTAATATAAACGGCTGGTATTTTGACACAAAGAGCTACAATATTTCTGCTTTCTTTCTTATCAGATAAAGTTTTTGCAGACTCCTGAGTGGAAATAAACTAACAGGAGATCTTCCTGAAGAGCTTGGCCATCTTCCAGTGCTGGACAGAATACAAATTGATGAGAACAATATTACAGGACCCATACCACCATCATTTGCAAACCTGAACAGCACAAAACACTTGTAAGATTCTTTATGATTGTTACTAAAGTTTTAAAATTACCACTCTTGCAACTTGAATTCTTTTATTTATCTACCTTTGACTTTCTTTGCAAGAAAATGAAAGAAAATAACGCCTTGTTTTTCCCAATGGAGCAGCCACATGAACAACAATTCACTTAGTGGACAAATCCCAGCACAGCTTTCCAAATTAGGAAGCCTTATTCACCTGTAAGTTATTGGTGATATGATTGCAGTCATTGACATATTTCTCTGGCTTTTATTTAATCCTTCATTTTCACATTCATATCTTGTTAAGAATATGTATCTTTGGACATGCAGTCTTCTTGACAACAATAACTTGACAGGAAGTCTCCCATCCGAGCTCTCTGAGATGCCAAGCTTAACGATACTGTATGATTTATTATTGTGTTAAATAGGCTTGTATGCATGACTTTGACCTTGTTTAGTTATTTATTTGTTTTGGATGAATAGAGCACATATTCTTTATGTATGTTCAGATTTATCTTACTTCTCTTCCTCTGGTTTTTAATCACTTCTTAGATACTTTCATTCTTTCTCACAAAATGTATGATTTTGATCGAATTAAGCTTTTCATTTGACTTTTACAAGATGTGACGGGGAAGTTAAACGCAAAGAACCTTAACAGGACTCTGCTGCCGTTGTGGTCCTATCAAAATTTTTGGAGCACTATTTATAACTGTTTTGTGTATCTCTCTCTTCACTTTGCCAATTGAAAAACTGACATGAGAGATTATTCCTTATGTAATTAAATTACCTATTAGCACGTTAGGCTCTATTGTATATTACTTATATATTTCACATATAAGGTACCATTAGAACTCTTCTTTTTAATTTTTTTTTTCTGTAGATATGCTTGCCCTTGGAAAAATTTTAACAAATTTATGTTATGATACTCCCCTGCATCTTTAAACTGTTTAGCCATTGGTTATTTCACAGAACTGTGCATTAACTCAGGTAGAGCTTTTTTACTGAGACTTTGTTAAATAAAAGAAGCATTGACAATGTGTGACTATTTAAATATGATTTGGTAGTGCATAAAAGAAAATTTGTAACAATTTTAGTTTTTTTGGGGGAGAGATAAGAGTGAGTGGTAATGTACATAGATGGGGAATCTAGGATCAGTTTGTACTTAACCACCATTGTAACTTGCCCTTCACCTCTGGCCTCCACATACCAGTATTTCAGATCTCTTTGGATCCAAGGAAAAAAAGAAGGAAATTATGAATTTATACAAGTTCGAATAATACAGCTGAAGTAAGGTAATTAAGCGGAATGTAAAATCTGTAAAGGTCTGATACCATATTAGGGTTCAAAGATTTGAGAGGAAAATTTAGAAAGAATTTCTGAATGATAAAAGTCAGAGTTCTGTTAAAAGAATGTTATATATACATAGACTGACCTAACTGAGTTGAAACTGACTGAAAAATAATTTTCTAACTAACTGAACAGCAAGCTACAGATTCTAACAAGGGAACCTAAGCTGACTGTTAACAGCTGTCAACTGTAATGAAGAGTACCATGCTCATACACTGTGAAGTGATGCCATCCTCTATTATTACAAATCAGAATTGCAAGAGGAGAAATTCTAAATTCGTAATATTGGAAAGTTACAATTTCTGTCATTGTAGCTTTAGGCCCTTTTGTTTTTTAATGTTTTTGTTTCTACAATGTTAGCTGAACTGGAATCAATAAATACGTCTTCTAAATAAATAAATATTTTTGGATCTTCTTGTTATTGCAGTCAACTGGATAACAATAACTTCGGTGGAAATAGCATACCAGAATCTTATGCCAACATGTCAAAATTGTTGAAATTGTAAGTGCATTTTGTGATCTTGTGTTTGCAAGTACGCTACCATTACAAGGAGTGGAGCTGTGGAACCCTTTATTTTAATGTATGGTGAATACCGATTTAGGATTCTAAAACCTTCTAATTTCTGCATGCTTAAACTATTAAGAAATGCAATTATATATATTGTTTTCAAGTGAGTATTCACATATTGCTGCTAGTCTGTTACTATTGCATAAGGCTGATGTCCAAATTGTTTTAGAAAACTTTTATCATTTTCTCTATTTTCTTTTTCTTTAGTTGGAGGATACCACATTGCCATTCCTTATGTTTTTCACTTTGTTATGCTTAACAAAATTTCTTGTCTCAAACAAAATATTTAGTTCTGTGAGGAGAAATGATCAGAGTGTAAGGTTAATGGTCCATTTGTTCTTATTGGTTTTTTCTTGGCTTTATCAGAAGCCTTAGGAACTGCAACTTGACAGGACCAATTCCTGATTTCAGCAGGATACCACACCTTACTTACCTGTAAGTTCAGTTATTTCATCTTCTTTCAAATTATTTTATGCATTGATTTTATTGGATTTTTTAGAAAAAAGAAGTGGCTGCACCTGACAAAATAATGAGTTAGACAATGCACATGTTTAAAAATCCGTCCAAGACGGTTTGGTAACTGTTTCAACTGATTTCTGTTTCTGTGTATTCCAGTGACCTTAGTTTCAATCAGTTGAATGAATCAATTCCTACCAATAAGCTATCAGACAATATGACAACCATGTAAGAACATCTATTGCTCATGTTAAGTGGTTGGAGAAAATATTCTAAATACGATTAAATGTAAGAACATCTTGCTATGAGGACTTGTGCAGTGACTTATCAAACAACAAGCTCAATGGAACAATTCCATCCTACTTTTCTGGTCTTCCACGTCTTCAGAAGTTGTAAGTTTGTCTTTTGTTTCACCCTTCCTTCTTCTACATCAAACCGTAATATATTTCTACACATACACATACACACATATATCAAACGCTGCTGTAAAATCAACGATTGTTAAGACGTATCTTTCCCTATGACAGGTCAATTGCAAGCAATTCGATTAGCGGTACTGTTCCTTCTACCATTTGGCAGAACAGGACTTTAAATGCAACCGAGGAACTTATCTTGTAAGACATGAAATCATAAGTGCAATTTCACTCTTGTAGATTTATATTTTGGAGCATGAATTTAGGGTTTAGGGTTTCTGAATTTGTGTCCTTCAGTTTTCTTCTGCATTGGTTGACACTATGTGTGAGAACATGAATGTGTCTGTATATTCCTAAGGCATCCTGTATCCATATAACTGTTTTGTTAGCTTAGATGCCTTTTAATTTCTTTGTTTTTTATTTGCTCTGTTGCAGGTACATGCAACATAATCAACTTACAAGCATATCAGGCACTACAAATCTTCCTCCAAATGTCACACTTATGTAAGCTTCTAAACTGATTTTTCAGACGTACTAATGTAAAGACTAGTGGAGAGTTTTATCTTTCTTCTTTGTCATGCTTGTTCGAAATAATAATATAAACCCTTATGATAAAGGTTAAATCTTGTTGAACATTGATTAGCTTGAATTCCATCTTTCTTGGGTAACTTGTCACATTATTATTATTATTATTATTGAAATTACTGTTTTTCAGGCTTGAGGGAAATCCTGTGTGTTCAAATAATAACTCCTTAGTTCAGTTCTGTGGACGTGAAAGTGACAGTAACAAGGATGGAGGCTCCATTGTTGTCTGTCCAAGTCAAGGATGCCCCCCTCCTTATGAATACACTGTTGAGTGCATCTGTGCTGCTCCATTGATTGTTCATTATCGATTGAAAAGTCCAGGTTTTTCAGATTTCCGTGCATATGTGAAAGAATTTGAGAACTTCCTGACAGATGGTCTTAGTGTGAATACTAATCAGCTATTCATTGAGCGTTTTGCATGGGAAGAAGGGCGGTTGAGAATGAACTTGAAGCTTTTTCCAGAATATATTGACAATACAAGTTCTCGTGAGTTCAGTGCAAGTGAGGTTATTCGGATTAGGGACATGTTCAGAGAATGGGATATTAATGACAGTGACTTTTTTGGTCCTTATGAACTCTTGGACTTCATTCTATTGGATATTTACAACGAGGGTGAGTGAGTTACAGAAACTTCTGATGATATGATAGTGCTAGAAGTACTTGGACACTATTAACAAGAAAACTGAAGTTGAATCTCAGTGAGGTGGTTGAACAGTGACTGCGAAAACTTCTAATTGAATTGTTTAAAGTTTTATGCAGATTGTGTTAAGACTTGTTTAAATAAACTCCTCTATAAACAGAGAGAAGAATGAGAAGAAAAGTGTGTAATAAGCTTTTTTTACTAACTAAAATTAGTTTATGGCCAAGCTAAAGACACATTTTGAGAGATCTACATATTAGCTAGATGAGTGAGTTTTTATAAATTAGCTTATGCATAAGCTAATTTCACTTGATTGAGAAACCCACTTCATTTTTTCTTCATATTTTTCTGTCCTAAAGTTGTTTATGAAGAAGCTTGTCCAAACAGACCTAGTGGTTCTCTAGATCCTGTGAATAAATCAGCTTTTTTATAGTATAATCCATGCTTCACCTGTCAAATAATTTTTTTGAAATTATATTTAAGGTTGATCTCATATATGGAATATGATATATGAAAACTGCTTTAAGGTTGATCACTTGTACTCATATACTGCTTAATTATACAGCGATTACTCCCTCTTCAAGTTCAGGGATAAGCAAAGGTGCACTGGCTGGAATAATCTTAGGTGCAATTGCCTGTGCAGTTACATTATCTGCAATTGTTTCCATTCTTATCTTGAGAATACGCTTGAGAGATTATCGCGCACTTTCCAAGCGCCGTAACGGTGAGTACCTTATAATGAGTTAGCCTATTATTTTTTTACTTTGGAATGTCTTCAAGGCTTTGGCTCTTTCATATCTGAAGTCTAGATATTGTTGCACATATCTTATTTTCGCATAACTATATTCTAAATCTAATTTTCTGTTATCATCAAGAATGACTTGATTATATATATCTTAGTCAAAGGCTTCTAAAATTTTCACAGGATCTAGGATCTCGATAAAAGTTGAAGGTGTAAGATCCTTTGATTACAAAGAAATGGCCTTGGCTACAAACAATTTTAGTCAGTCAGCTCAAATTGGAGAAGGGGGATATGGGAAGGTTTATAAAGGTCGTCTTCCTGATGGCACTGTTGTTGCCATAAAACGTGCACAGGAAGGTTCACTGCAAGGTGAGAGGGAGTTCTTCACAGAAATAGAATTGCTATCAAGGCTACACCATCGCAACCTTGTGTCTCTGATTGGATACTGTGATGAAGAGGGTGAACAGGTAACTTTTGTTTCACAGTTCAAAAATGTAAACTCCAAGATAATTTTTTATAGAATTTTATTTACCTTGAGTCCTGTTATACTATCTCACATTTATTGATTTGATTCCATAGAATGTGGTTTGTACTAAAGTAATATGTTGATATTAAAATTACAAGGAGTTCTAATAACACACTGACAGATATTGGTTAAAATTTATTTAAAGTAACCAAATCATGAGAGGAACTCGTTAAATGCTAAGTTGAATTCACAAAATCCGGTAATTTGCAATAAATTTCAGCCAATGTGTTGAAAAGAGTGTTTTGCTAGCCTTTTTCTGACGGCATTTCGCTAAAATGAGGGAGTAAATGCATATAACAGCTTGGCGAGAAAGCTGAATAACTTTAGATAAAAGAAGAACTACACAGCACAGCAGCAAAGCACAACTAAGCCTATTCTTTATGAATCTTAAGGCAATGGTTATTTTGATACTTAATTGTGACGTATCTTTCAATGAATTATAGCTAGGGAAGTTAGGGAATCCAAATTCATATTCTCCTTTCACAATATTTTGGTTCTATTCTCCCTTAAATCTCATGTCCTTTTCTGACTACAGTTTATGTGTTCTGTTTGGTTTGTTTCTTTGTGCTTGCAGATGTTAGTTTATGAATATATGCCAAATGGAACCCTAAGGGATCACCTTTCTGGTATATTTAAACTTTTATCATCTAATTTTCTGTATTTGTTGTATAAGATTTCTTGTTTTTTCAAGTACAAGGAGTTTAACGTTATAATTTTTATTTTTAATTTAATAAAAAATGCCTTTCTATGTCTTAACTATGTTGCTAATGTTTTATGACAGCTTATTCAAAAGATGTTCTTAGTTTTTCTCTGAGGTTAAAGATTGCTCTAGGATCAGCAAAAGGTCTTCTATATCTACACACAGAAGCTAATCCTCCAATATTCCACCGAGACGTGAAGGCCAGCAATATATTACTGGACTCTAGGTACACAGCAAAAGTTGCCGATTTTGGACTTTCACGACTTGCCCCAGTTCCAGATACTGAAGGAAATATACCTGGTCATGTATCAACAGTGGTAAAGGGGACCCCGGTATGTTTTCATAACTGGATTTGCTTTCACTATAATTGAGCATTGTTTTAGGATGAGATTTGAAATTATATTGAAGTTTGAGACTCTATTCTACAAAATTTAGAAAGGTAAATGTAGACCAATGCATCAATTCAAGTATGGCTTAAAGATGAGCATTGTTGGCATATTTCTTTTGGAAAAAAAAAAGAGACTGACTTTACAATTGATATTTACAGAGATCAAGATCTTATCTAAAGTCTAATCTGACAGTCTCACCTGTCATATTATGGTTCTAACAATATTACAAGTAGTGAAGAGGTGGCACACTAAGTCTATGTAAAAGAAAAAGATAAATACTTCTCTGTATTCACACTTAAGTTTATTATCAACACATATGAAACTGGGAGTCTGATCTTGATAGGAACTCAAAGTGAGGAACTGTTTAGACAGTTATTTGTAGAAAATAACTGCTGGCAGTCATGTTAGTGCTTTGTATATTCTAATTTGAAGAGTACTTCTAGATATAGTTTAAGAAATAAGTTTAAGTTTGGATTTTTGAAACTAAGATACAAAGATGTATCTAACTAATTCATTGGAAATTATTTTTTATATATTGTTTAAGGTTGATCTTAACCGTTCAATAATTTAATTTTTCTGTTGTTTCTGTTCTCAACATGCAGGGTTACCTTGATCCAGAGTACTTTTTAACTCGTAATTTGACCGACAAAAGTGATGTTTATAGTCTGGGTGTTGTATTTTTAGAACTTTTAACTGGGAGGCCACCAATTTTTCATGGTGAAAATATAATTAGACAGGTATGTTATGGTTTCTCTTCTTGACAATGTAATAAAGGTAAATTGAGTCAACTTGTTTTTACTTAGGTACAAGCTAACTTTAACTTATAAGAGAAGTTATCTAAGTAAGACCTAAATCTTTTTGTTTCTTCCTTTTCTGTTTCAGGTTAATATGGCATACCAGTCTGGTGGAATTTCTCTGGTTGTTGATAAACGTATTGAGTCTTATCCATCTGAGTATGCAGTGAGATTTTTGACTTTAGCCTTAAAGTGTTGCAAAGATTCACCAGGTGAGAGGCCTAAAATGGCAGAAGTGGCTAGAGAGCTTGAATACATCTGCTCTATGCTACTTGACTCAGATTCCAAGGGAGTTGAATATGTTACAAGTGATTCTTCTGGTACAATATTCAGTTCACAACCTTCATCATCTACTATTAAGACTCCTTTTATTTCAGGAGATGTGTCAGGTAGTGACCTTGTCAGTGGAAGTGTACCGACCATCAAGCCAAGATAGAGTTGAAAAATTATATCTTTGTTCAGAAAAAATAGTTGATTGAATCTCAGGATGTTAAGTAGTACCTTGTGAATTGGACAACGAAACCAAATTTACTAATTTTGATTTATTCTTTTTGTGCTACTTGTATGACAAATTGACAGAGGATTGGCTAGTTAGTTATAATTAATCTATTTTGTAACAGCGACAGAGATTAGTTTATGATGGTGCATTCCAGGTACTTTTGAAGTACCAATCACATGTCTTTTAGGCTATCAGGATTTCAAATTCTTGACTTCCTAGGTTCTTACAGGGATTGGCTAACTAGCTCTGATGATATGAATTGACAAATATCTAAATATTTGGAGAATCACTCTCAAATATTAATTCAAAGAGGGAAGAATCAAACACTTATTAGATATACCAATGAGTGTTGCATATTACACATAAGACTTAGCATCTCACAATATCCAGTTCGCTATCAAATTCTTGAATCCTAAAACAAGAAAATAAACACTGACAGAGATAAATATTTTACAAGGTTCGGCAATGTGTATGGTAGCAAAAGAAGTGTCTTTCTGTAATTGATTATTTATATACAGATTTTAATATTACCCCCACACCACAGTCTGCTTCCCTCCAGCAATTGTCTCCCTACAAAGTAATTATATGGTATCAATGTTTTAATATTATTCTCCTTCTCCATAATGACTGACATCAGACTAGTGGGGCCACTGAGTTAGCATTAGTTACTTTAGAGAATGTTTTTTTTTTTTTTATTTGAATAACTTCAAAGTATGCAGAGGAAAAAATACTGTCAATTACAAAAATTTAAAGGTGTTTCCATGCAATCAAACCCCAAAAAACAGTGATAGCTAGAACAAACATGAGTTATATTAATTTAAAATATGATCAAACTTGGATATTTATACAACACATGTTTAAGCAACACTACCTCTTTTTACCGAGTAAAATAGGCTGAAATATTATCCACATGATCCTGTTGCTAAAATAGCATAAAAAAGTTACCTGACCAATTTATTGCAGCGCATGGAGATCAGTTGCATGCTTAATTGTAGCATTCTATTTACATATCTGATAAACAAAAACAATGTATTTAAAATGTGTAAACAAATTACAAAACATGTAATCCACCAGTTACGGTAAAACAATGAAAATAGAAAGAGCAGAGAAAACAGAATTATTTTTATTAAGAATGTTAATTAATACCATCCTTTGTGCCTTGTGACAGGATTTCGTCATGGAGCAAAGTTTAACCGAAAACTTCGTATTTAAACAATATTTTACTTAACAACATTATAATCCAAAGACAATGTAATTGTTTGTAGAAAAAAGACATGTGAATTTTACCTGTGTGTAGATATAAACTTGGAGAATACTTTGGACATTCCTCTATGGTATGTTGAACATCTTCTTTTAACTTAAATCCGTGGTGAATCTCTTCGAAGTTGGGCAACTTTTTGAGTATTATTTGTCTCAAGTTTTGTAGCAGTAGTTGTTCTCCTTTCTTAGTCGTCTCTTCTTCACCACCATCATCAGTTTCATGTTCAAAACCGAAAGCCTTTTGTATCTGAGAGCACTCTTCTATTGTCAAATTGTGCACACGGGTAAAATGAGTAGCCGAGAGATTATACAGAAGACATTTCAACTTATTGCACTTTTTAACTTCAATAAGAGAGAGTGATGGGAGGCACAAATGTTGAGAAGAATATAGGGTTTTGAGTTGGTGTGCATCACCTAAATCAAATATTTGTTCCAATTCATCACATTTACATATATGCAGACTGCTCAGCATTGGTAAACTTCTGACAATGGTAGCAGAGAAGATGGTTTTCAATTTTGGACATCCATTTATGTGAATATAGAGAAGCCTTTGGAGGCTTAGAAAACCTGTGGGGCCCTTCCATATGAAGTTGAGCTCAGCTAGATTCTGCAATTCTAGAATAAATATATCCAAGTTTAGGGGAACCAGTTCTCTAGTGCCTCCTTGTTCTCCCATCTGGAATCTGAAGAGACCTTTTAGTCTAAGATAAGACAACCTAAGCTCTTTAAATCTGACAGCTTTAAGATGGTCCAATTGGTTGAATGTGTTGGTAATCAACCATGCTATTTCATTCTCCTGTATGCACAACACAATTCATTGTTAATATTTTACATTTTACAATTCAACTCCACGGAATCTAACAGAGACCTATAAAACATTTCTCTCCATGTCAAAAGAAAATAAAATAACTATATTCAATAAACTTAATGCGAGGAAGCAGACCTAAAATGTATTAAAAAATAAAAAAAATACCAGATCAAAACTCAGTATATAAAAAACCTATAAAAAAAATTACAATACTAATGGGAAAGTATACTGATTCCTAATTATCTCTGTAAAAGGTTAACTCATGTTTAAAACTCATTATTTTTAATCAATTTAATGAAATGATAAATAATAACAGTGTTTCTATAAAAAGTCACCTAGTTATGTTTAATTAAAGAAATCATTATTTTGAGATAATATATTACCTTTGAAGTTGTTTCTTGTTGGAGATTTGAGACAGTCACCATCTTAAATATGGAAGAATCAAGTAATTTGGGACAGTCAATACAATATAAGAATTGAAGATTCGGGAGACATGGACGACAATATTCAGGCCAAATGTCAATCACATTTGGTAATTTCATCAACTTTAGAGTATTCAAATTTCTGGTATCAGTCTGCTGGACACTGGGGTACACTGCAAGATTATGTTCTTTTTCATTGCCAAATACATACTTCAACTTTAAGTTGTCAAAAATTGTCAAATTTCCCAAACTTGTGAGCCCTTCTGCTAAAAACGCGGAGAATATATATTCCAAATTGTCGCATTTTTCAATCGAAAGAAACCTTAATTTTGGGAGCGTCAAAACATCGTTCCCTTCTTCCACCTCTTCTATAATGTGCCTCAATGCGCTGCAGGAACGTATTTTTAGTTCCTCTAACAACACCAGAGATTGGACAATGGATTGCACCAAGAGAGAAGTTAGCAGAGGACATTCTGATATTGAAAGGACCTTTAGATTGCATAACTTAGACTTCCTTGGAAAGGGTATGCTGTTCAATTTACTACAATCTTTTATCAATAGCTCTCCTAAATTTTTGAGAGAACATCGCGAAGAGGGATCACAAAACACCTCTTGAAGGCTACATAAACTTTCCAACCTTAAGTAAATAAGTTTAGAGAATACAACTTCGGTTTGAAGAAAATCAACACTGCTGGTATCAATGAGGCAATCTATCTTTTCACAATGTTGGAGTGTTAGTGCAGTCAATTGATTCATGCCTTGTGGATCCATGGATGGGATTATATTTTTGTAATCCCCCTGAAGGTTCCCGAGATGAAGGAACTCTGCTCTTATAAAGAGATCTTTGATTGGTGATGATTTAAAATGTTGAGCAGCAACATCAAACTTATCTATTAATAAACTTCTAGACTGTGCGTATGTTTTCATAACTTCAGTATTCTCAAAGACATCATAAATATCATTGTTTATTATAACATACCTCTGTAATCTGGAGAAAGAAACATCATGAGAAAAGTCCTTTACGTAATTGACCAAGGACAAATACAATTCCTCTAGCTGCAAACACTTTCCTACAACTTCATAAGCTTCATCTTTATTTCTCTTAATCAGACATCTGTACAAATCCAGAAGCTTCAGCTTCCTTAATGCTACAATCCCAACAGGCAATTCTTTAAAAGAAGAGCCTCTCAAGTCAAGAATCTCAAGTGCTTGCAATCTTTCCACAAAAGATATGTCGCCCATATCATGACCTCTCAAGCACAGTGTTCGAAGATTTTTTATTGACTTCAGTGACTCTGACAAAACCAAAACATTTCTATCCTACTTCTTTAAATTTATGATTGCTAACGTTTTAAGCTTTTCCAAGCTTTGAGGACACACATATGATACCCCTATTCCAAATGCTTTAGTACAAAGCAGGAGGATTTCAAGTGTTGGACAATTTATTTTATAATTAAGAAAAAGATATCTTTTAAAATTCCATACAACTAATGCTTTCTTATCTTTCATGATTTCATCATCCACCAACACACTTGGATCCACTTCAGTACATGTGAAAATTGCTTGACCACTTTTAGATGCAATCCACAAGGTTACATCACGAACCAAGTCATGCATCTTCACATTTTGGTTTGTTTCGGCATGCATGTTCACCTTTTCTTTTGTTTCAACATGCATCAACAAACATGAATTCTTCAGGATGTTTATAGCTACATGCATCTCCCTCCTTGCATTCTCCATTGTTCCAAATGTCCCAAATGTGCCAAATCCTTTTCCAAATCGAAATAAATATTCCAAATCTATTTCACAATCCTCTGGAAACATAGAGCACAACAATAATAAGGACTGAGCTAATTGATTTTTCAAATTATTGTAACTTAATTCAAGACAAACATAAGGACTTCTTAAGCCTTGTGGAATATCTAGTGGCATAGAATTTTCCAGCCTTGACAATGCTAACTCAAAATCTTCAATAGTTTTGTCCTTTAGCGTGCTTCCCACAGTCACAATTGCAATGGGCAATCCCTTACATTCATTAACAATTTTTCTTGCCACACCTTTCAAAGCTTCTGAGGAGGCATCAGTTATGTTTGCATAACGTGTGAACAAAGTCCAAGATTCTTCGTCATTCAGGAGATTAAGTTCAATAATACTTTGGCATTGCATAGAACTGCATACTTCTTTACTACGAGTTGTTATGAGTATACAACAAGCCTTACAGTTTTCATCAAATGGAATACCTACAGCTTCAAAGTCTATCTTTTCCCATACATCATCCAAGATTAGAAGAGTTGTACCTGTCCTTAATCTCTCTGATAGTCTTTGTGCTCTACCTATATCTGATGTTTCCTTGAACTCGAACGTTAATTGGTCAGCAATTTGATCTTGGATACCTCTGATATTTAGTGGTTGAGACACCGTTGCAAAGACAACCTTCTCGAAGAGTTTCATCTCTTCAACATTCTTACCCACTTCTTTTGCCAAAGTAGTTTTTCCGGAGCCTCCTAATCCAACTAACCCAATCATGGCAACACTTTTATTCTTTAATGCTTCGAGAAGCTTGTTGTACGATGCTTCTGTAGATTTGAACATAAAGAAATCCTTGGAAGAATAGTATTTCATGCCTGGAAGTTCAGTCTTTGTGGAAAATGGTTCAAACTTGCTATTAAGATCGAGTTGAATCATTTTAGTTGTTTTTCTCGCTATTTCTTTTGCAAGAGAATATTGACATTGTCTTTTGAAATAGCTTTTGTTTACGTTTGATACCCTTTCTTCCAGCAATCGGACTTCATCTAAGACTTTCTCAACATCTTTTAGCCACTTTTCAACAGCTGGCTCAACTTTTTCAGTCCTATTGATGGCTCCTTTAATTTGATTCTTCACGCTGTCTCGAGTCAATTCCAATTGTTCTTTGGCATTTGAAAGATTTGAAGCAAAGTTGTGGAAACAACACAAGTATTGAGCATGGTGTAAAATTGGAAGCACCGCACATTCCGCAATCTTTGCTGCGATGGAAAGAAAGAAGTCCTCCATTTAAATTGACACAGTCCCTAAACATAAATGAGTTCATCACTCTTTAATTAGCTACAAAATAGTATTATGTCATGTTCTCGTTCTAGAGATGATGTTATTAAAAGAAAAAAATACATTAAAAACCTTCGATAATGTTATTGTTATATTACAGAAAGAAAAGTTGTCGTTGTTACAGTTGAATACCTTGTTTGATCTGAGAAAAAAACAGTATTAGCAAGCTGTACGAAGGAGTGCTAGTGTTATATATATATTATTTGTAAAATGCACTAAATATATTAGGAAATGATTGGGAATACTATCACGTGTATTTTGGCCTTTTAAAAAGGCCAAGTAACACATACTTGAAAATATGTATATAATGACACATTTATTATTTTCATATTTCTTTACTATAATTACTTGTCTTTGTTTTTTCAGAAGAAATTAGAATTCTTATTTTTCAAATTTACGAGATAACTAATTTTTTTATATACAATTATGTAATTATGTTAATTAAAATAAATTTATTATATTCTTTTAACCAATAAATTAATATAGAACTAACATGTGATATGACTTGTAGATAACAATATAACGATTAAAGATGGTTTACGAGTTATCATAGAAAAAGGTTTAAATTTGATATTAAAGACAATAGAATGTTGATGCTAATAATTAAAACAAATTAATTTAGATTTTAAACTTAAACGTACTTTTTTTTGCCCCTAACAAATTATTAATTTTTATTTGTCTCAAAAATATAGATAATATTTTCAAAAGTAACGATTTAATTAGTATTTTTGAGAAAAAAGTACATGGAAATTTTTAGAGGAAAAAAGTTGCAAAAGGTATTAATTAAAGAACAAATGGTGTGTTGTAAAAGGTATTCAATACTCGTTGTGAAGGGTCTTATTTCTTCGATATCATGAACGATTATTCAAGAAGGGTGTGAATTTATAACTTGGAAAAGTAAGATTGTGATTTTTTAGAGATTTAAAGAGTAAGACACTGTGGTGAGTAACAAAGAATTAAACTGAAAGTGCTTAGAAAAGACAATGAATTGGAATTTGTTTCAATGGAGTTCAATAAGTTTTGCAAGGTGAAAGGAATAAAGAGGCACAAGACGGTTACATGTACACCACAACAAAAATGGGTTGGATTGCCTAAGTCCGTTTGGGAAAAAGTTGCATACTTGTCTACTTGATAAATGTGAGTCTATAGTCTGCTCCAAACTACAAGACTCCTATGGAAGTATGAAGTGGAAGGCATGTGGATTATGAGAATCTGAGGGTGTTTGGTGCATTGACATTTACACATGTAAAGAAGGATAAACTAGAAACATAGGTTGAGGGATAATTGGATACATAGAAGGTATGAAGGGGTGTAAGTTGTGGAGGTTAGAGCTTAGAGAGGCTAGGTGAGCAAGGATGCCACATTCGATGAAACTCTACTTACTAATTGTGCAGAGATCTAGAGTACAGTAAGGAGAAAGTCCATGTTAAGGTGGAGCCTTCTAGTGATGGATCAGACCTCTAGAGTTGTCAGATGGTGTAAACAAACCTTTTAACTCTTACACGATAAGGTCAAAACGTGCAAAAGTTGACCGTAACTATGAACTTACACGTGATATGAAGAGGAGAACTATCAAACCTATATAGAGGTTTAGATATACTGCCCTTATCACCTAAGCTTTGGCAACAACTAATAAGATATAAGTTCAAAGCCTAGGATCTTTTAGGAGACTATAGAAGGTATGGAAGGTCAATAGTGACAGGTTCCCATGGAGGAGGAGATTAAATCTTTAAGGAAGAACCACACGTTGATGCTTATTGATCTACCAAGAAATCAGAAGGTAGTAAGATGCAATATTTAAGAAGAAGGAGGGAATACTAAGTGTGGAGGAACAGAGGTCCAAGACTAGACTGGTGGTGAAAGGGTTTACACAAGTGGAAGGGGTAGACTACAGTAACATCATCTCACGTGTGGTAAATCATTGTTCAATAAGGATTTTGATATTTATTGCTAACCAGTACAATGTAGTGTTAGAACAATTGGACATGAAGACAACTTTCTTCATGGAAATCTAGAGGACATGGTCTACATCTAACAACCTAGAGGGTTTGTTGAAGATGAGGAAAAAATGTGTTTATTGAAGAAATCATTGTATGCCTTGAAACAAAGTATGAAGAAGTGATACAACAAATTTGATGATTCCTAAGGTAAACAGGCTTCTAAAGGAGTAATTATGGTAATTGTATCTACATCCTCAAAAGAGAAGAAGGGTGTATGTTATTATTACTCTTATACATACAAGATATTCTTATGGTGAACCAATACGAAAATAAACTGAAAGAGCTTAAAGAAAAATGAAGTTCAGAGTTTGAAATGAAGGATCTTGATCCAGTGAGGCGACTATTGGGGATGGGCATACAATGGGATTAGACAGTTGGCATATTACATCTATCTCAGCAAGTATACTTGTAGAAGGTGATTAAGAGGTTTATGAAGCATGAACCTAAACCTACGATGACACCTTTAGGATTTCACACAAAGTTTTCAATTATCCAAGTTCCTAACTCAGAAGAAGAGGGTAGGGAAATGAATATTACTCCATATGCTAATGGGTAGAGAGAACTTATTATAGACATTGATTATTCAAGGAATGTTGATACAAGAAAGTCACATTCTAGGTATGTTTTACATTGTTTGGAAATGCAATTTGCTAGAAATCCAATTTGTAATCGGTGGTGGCTTTATCTACTACCTAGGTCGAGTATATCGGGCTTATAGAGAGGATGAAGGAGGCACTATGGTTGAAGGGGATGATTGGAGAATTGAGTATAATGCAGGATTGTGTGATGGTTCATCATGATAGTCAAATGCCATATATCTAGCTGATCTTCAGATCCACCATAAGAGGATGAAACACATAGTTGTTAAACTATATTCCATGAGAGATGTTGTTGAGTTTGGAGAGATCAAGATCTAGAAGATAGCCTTGAAGAAGAATATCACATATGTGTTTACGAAGTCCTTGTCAGGATGAGATTCAAATGATGTCTGAAGATGATTAATTTTTCTTTAAGAAAAAAAAAAGAGGAACCTGGAAGCTCTTCCATGATTTGAAGTCAAGGTGAAGAATTGTGATGATTGCTCTAAATCCTATTCAACAGACTATTTGTTAGAGTTTGATCAAACTAATTAGACCGTTTGATGGAAGGGAGCATAAGATCGTTTAACAATGGTGTTATAAATTGTCTAGTGCAAACATTTATTATGCTTAGCTCTCAACGATTTTATTGTTATTCCCTTAGTTTACGTTCTATATATACAAATTGTTATGAGTATAAATGGTATATTGAATAGTGTTAATAAAATGCTTTCTTTCAATCTGGTTCTTTTGATTCTAGCTTGGTGTTGTTTTAAACTCAACACATACAGTGAAACCCAATTTGAAAAAAATGATTAAAACCATTCACATTAATAATTGATATAAATTTATTAGGCATAATTTATTTGTTTCTAAAGGAATAACTCATCAAACTTTTGCGTTGAAAATCTAAAATAGACTAGCATTGTTGAACATAAACCTTAACATTTTTTAAATTTACACAAACTTTTTCTCAATGAAATCTCCAAAAATTTGTGGTGCTTTGAGCTAGCTCATATTGCATGTTTAATTAACTAACACTTTATTCAAATAATGCATTCCCTTGTGAAAACATGCAATACATATGATACTTCTACTCTTAATTTTTGTATGCCTGTTATGTTAACACTTTAACACACATGTAAAGAAACATGACCCATGAGCTCATTCCTATGTCTTCTTTAGCTTCAAACCCATGCAAAAGAGTATTTTTTGTTTCATCTCCATTCCCACACACTCACTATCTAGTAACATAATTCTTTTTATGAAAATAGTTTCCCATACCTATTTGAACTAACATCACTACTTTCTCGTCTTCCATTCTCATATGATCATACAAAACTTCCTATCAATACTTCACTTTCTCCTCCTCCAACCTTAATTCTTACTAATACTACCTCTCTTCCTAACTTATAACGCTCAACATGTATTTGATAACCTTTCTGTTACCATCAAGATTACCATAATAACATCAATTGTTGTAACGTTTCATCAAACATTTTTTTATCCCTTCTATTATGTTTTGCCTTATTCTCATCTCTTTTCATCTTATCATTCACTTTATCATGTCTTTATCTTTCACCATTAAACCAACTTTCTTGTTGAGGCTTTACGATATGATTGTGGATTAAAGTTATGCAACCTGAATTACATGCTCTTCAAATAAATCACACTTGGAGTCTTATAACATTACCACCTTACAAGACTGTCATTGGATGCCACTAGGTATAGAAATTTAAATTCAAATCTGATGGATCCATCAAGTGTCACAAAGTTTGTCTAGTTATAAATGGTTATATATAAAAGGAAGGGCATGATTTTCTTGACACTTTCTAAATTGTGGTTATACTCACCGTCGTTCAGGTTTTTCTTGCATTAACAACCAACATATAAAATAACTTGATGTTCATAATGCATTCTTACATGGTGAGTTTCATGAGGATGTATGTATGCACATCCTTATGTTGCTCCTCTTAATAATAGGGTATATTCTCTTCAACAATCTACATATGGGCTCAAAACAAACCATTTGTCAATTGTTTGCTTGCTTAACATCTTTATTGCAGGTTGTATTAACTGTCTTATGCTGGAAGCTAGTTGGATCAAGTTGCTCTATCAAAACATCTTTTGTCATCTTGTATGGATATCGACAATCTCCTTCTTATAACTCTCTCTTCCTCAATTTTGTTGGCAACATTATTATAGCTCTTCTAATTTAGATTGATGACATTACTTATCTAAAATACAACATGTTATTGCCCTTCTTGATCACACTTTCAATACTAAGGGTTTAAAAAATTTTAATTATTTCCTTGATCTCGAGGTTCCATATAAAGTTATAACATCCATATATTGCAATCCAAGTACACACTTGATATACTTTCCAATATTGACATGCTCATTTCTCCTCCTACCTATTCCACTCATTTGCATGTAATCTTAGGAGCCCTTTATCTGATTAACGTTCCTACATAAGATTAATTGGATGAGTCATTTATCATACCTGTACTTGTCTTAACATCACTTACAATGTCCAACACCTCAATCAATTCCTATCATACTCTACTACTTATCATTTATAGGTTGCTTTTCTATTCTCCATCATCTTAAATGTGCTTGAGGCTCTAGTTTCTTACATACAAGTAAATTATCCAAATCCAATGCATTTAGAGATTCTTATAAGGTTAGTCATTATTCTATCACCAACTTCTTTGTGTATCTTAATTGTTCTCTAATCTCATGGTGTTCAAATAAACAAATTATAGTTTATTAGATGTCATCTAAGGTTGAATATACTACTTTAACATCCACTACATGTAAACTCTAATGGTCAGTAATATTTTACATGATCTCTTCATCCAACTATCATTCTAACTGTAAAAACAAATTTTTCGTTCAAATTGTCTCTGATCAAGTTTCTCATGAAACAACTAAATATATCCATATTACTTATCATACAGTTTGTGACAAGGTCAACATTGGTTTACTCAAGCTTGTGCTAGTCTTGTCTTTTATGAAACTTGTTGATATTTTTGTGATTGTAGAGTTTGTATGGATGTTGAACATGAAAACATAGATGACTGCAAGTTAAAGCTATTTAGAGTTGAATTAGTGAAATTAACGCTAAATTACTTTAATTAAAACTCAATTTAAAACTTGGTGATAGAATAACATTGGTTAAGTTAGTGCTATTTATAGTTGACTAAGTCAACACTACTTATAGTCTATCTTTAAAACCCGACGTCAATGAATTAATGTCCATTAATTAATGTTAGCTTATGTATGTTACATCGATTTTTGTAGTTTTAATATTTATGAAGTAGTCAATAATTATATATCTTATATCTTTTACTGATTTGATGAGTAGTCTTTAATAATCTTGATGTGTAATTATACATATATTAATTAAATAATTAGTTCATCTTATACTCTGTATATTTTGTGATTCCACTATAACTGTATTCTTATACCAGAGAAAATAATTTCACATCAACTAAAAAGAACCTATACATCTTAGAAAACGCTTCACTTTTAGGTTATACATATTAAAGTTATATAATATAAACATATATTGATTATGTAACTGAGAAAATATTATATAATTTTTTATGTTTTGAGAGTTAAAATTATAGATTTTGAAGTGTTATAAATCTTTATAAAAAATAATCCATTTGGTTTAGGGTTTAAGGTAATGATAAAGATTTAAATAATATATATATATATATATATATATATATATATATATATATATATATATATATATATATATATATATTTTCGTACTTAGTATCTTTCAAGTGTTGAAAACTGATAAATTACAAAATAACAAAATACATAGATGTTTATTCTATTTATTTCTATGTTGAATTAAAGGGTTTCAAATGCAACAATTATTTGACTTTTTATTTTTCATTTTGTTGCGATTATTCAATAAAAATATTAATTAGTGGTTATAACATATAAAATCAAGCACCACACCAGATGGTGTTTTTATTGAACAAAACTATTAAAAATGAGTGAATATAAAATTTTTATGTGTTGACAACCTTCTTAATAAACATTTTTTTCTTAATGTCATTGTCTTATTTGTACATCTAGCTAGGATGATTGTGGCTTAAATCATATTAAAACAAAGTCTTCTAATGCTGCTAAAGCCTCTCAAAAAAGGTATTTTGTTTTTTTGTGTATGTACCTTTGTAAAATTTGTTGATGGCTAGCATTAAAACCTTTTTCTCCAAGTTTTTTTATGATCCCAACACCGTAAAATTTACAGTGAAATCATTAAAATTTTGGAAGGGGACAAAGACATTTTTATTAAAAATGTGGCAGAAATCAAAATTTCACACAATAGTCACGTGAATTAGAGGTCGGAATCAAAGTGAATTTGGAGATAAAACGATTTAATTTAACATTTTACATGAATTTAAATAAACTTTGGAATAGTTTAATCTATCAAAAGACTAATAGAATATATGTCTCAAAACAAAACATTAAGGATGTAAGAGAAAAACAGTGATATTTTGAGAATCAAATATGGTATCACGAGAAAGAGATGAGCTTATTTTTTTATTTATGTAATTGTCATAATAAGTAATTCATATTTATAAACCGCCATAAGATCAAAATGATGAAAAATAGTTCTCTTTAAATGATTTTGGGTGTACGTTTGATCTTCCATCTTTATATATTCATGAAATTGATATAATTGAATTAGAGAATAGACGAAAATGAATAAGGTTATCTAGCCCAAGTTGATTGTCTAGTTTATATATATATATATATATATATATATATATATATATATATATATATATATATATATATATATATATATATATATATTTCAGAAAATGAATTAGGTCAAAACTTCTACAGTGATCTTGTTTGATTAGAAAATTAAAATTAGGTAACACAGAAAAGTTTTGTAGGTTTAAAATTTGATTTAAATAAATATAAATAGTAATATTTTTAGTATTAGATTATTTTTATTAAAATTATATATTTATTTGCTTTTTAAATTATTAAATATGTCGACCAACATAAAATTTCAAAAACCTATATTGATATTGAAGAAAAAGTGGTCATATATATAGCCCTTATTACAGAGTAATTCTTTAAAATAAATTATCATAAAACTTATTTTAAACCTTATAAAAAATTTAATAGCCAGTTTTCAAATTACTTTTAATATCTATTATAAAAAAATTTACATCAATATAAATTCCATTTATTTAAAATTAAATTTATAAAATGAAGTTAATTTAAAGATCATACAAATATCTAAAGATCC
>Ga0209700_103233_pt1 | contig 31584 bp, 19 predicted proteins | sample SiratroredBW_FD_187528 | JGI IMG/M metagenome (GOLD analysis project Ga0209700, IMG submission 187528) | Root nodule microbial communities of legume samples collected from California, USA - Siratro red BW (SPAdes) (version 2) | ecosystem: Host-associated > Plants > Roots > Nodule | place: USA...
TATATATATATATATATATATATATCACAAGTACATAAGAATTATATTATTTATCACGACAATGACATAACAATCACAATCATACTTCAATTTCTTTGAATATACTATAAACATCTAGTTTCACATATTCACATAATTCAATTTTTTCATATTAAAGTTTTACTGATACACAAATATAGACATTTGACTCTAATTTCGAAATATCATATATTGAATCAGATTTAGAAGCTTACACCTGTCATATTATTTTCCAATTTGAGTCTGCACAGTCACAGTACAAAAGGACTCATCACTCTCTTATCTATTTCATATGACAAGGTAAATTCATATGGTATCATTAGAGTTAGGATACCTCTTTGACACAAATCCTTAGATAATACACATCTTAATCATCTAAATACGATATATCATTTCCTGAAGATACTATATCAAGATCACCACTCAACATCATTCATCAATATATATATATATATAGACACACACATACATACATACACATACTACAACTAACATCTATTTCTTTTAACGAGATATATCATATCTAAGTCTAAATCATAAAAGTTTCATCAATAATATATTATATAAGATAATATACTAAAACACACCAAAAATCATTAAATAAAGAAGAAAAATAACACATGTTCCAAAAACAAAGTCACACCTGGCTCAAATCGTTGCGTCGGGTGCCAATTCAACCCTAGAGCACCCCTGTTGAATTACGCCTGACGCCACTATAGTTGCACCTCACACAAGTTATACTTGAGAGCAAGTCTCTTGAATTCCACCAGACGCATCTGAGGTGGCGTCCGACGCATTCGCATAATTTAAAAATCAACATAAATCTTTCACAGTTAGTTTCTACAGTTGATCAAACCTCTACCATCTATCATCCAATTACCAAACAATTCATCATAAGCAAATTCAAACCATCATTAACTTTATTTGAAAATCTGCTAAACTTTCCATCAATCTTTACATAACTACCAAATTCATTAACTCTATTTTCCTTAAACATTCAAGATCAACTTATCAATCAAAATAATACCATTTCAGTCAAAGTCTCCTCTGTTCATTAGTTTATACTAATGCTAATCATCAAAGATAAACTCCAATCCATTTCCCAATTCTATGCTATCATTTTAATCCCATTTCATCAAATTATCTATTAACTACTTTGCCTACCATATGCATATATGAAGAGAATTCAACCTTTAATATGTTCCCATTGAGCTATATAAGTTCAAAATACTAAATCATCACATCATTATCAAAAGTAACCTAAAACGTACAATCAAATCAAACCAAATTCAAAATCAATTCAATAACCAGTTCAGACCTAAAAAAAAAACTTGAACATTATTGATAAGTTATCTCTACACACATGTCTCCTAACCTAAGGTGTTATATGAAAGTAAGTCAAATATCTACAAAAGGTATACCATATAGCTTCCCTTACTTGAATATAAGCAAAACTATTGCAAAAGGGTTTCACACCTAGAAGTCATAGAGGTAGTTCTAACCTGCACCACATATATGTTATTAACAATCAGACTATACCATTAAGACATTGAGCTTATAGAGCATACATCCACTCTGGAGCATCAAACACTACATACAAACACTACTCTCAAGGAGAAAATGATACTAAAATATTAACTCTGAGGACAAATGGGACAAGATTTGAACTTACTCAAATTCATATAATATATAGTTATTCTATTTATTGTCACAAGTCTGAAGGCAAACTTCAATCATGAGTCTGATGACATTAAGAGCCAAAGATTTAGAAAGAAGATATAAGAGATTAGAAGAAAAATATTTTTAAAAAAATATTGTTTAAAAAAAAGTAAAATTTGACTAATTTAATTTTTTTATATAAACTTTTACTCTAATAATAAAATATTCAAGTATCATTTTTCTTGTATCATATTTAATTTACAACTATTTAAGACTTTATAGAAAACAAAATTACAAACTGAAGAAATTATAAGAATCAAAATAAATTTATATATATATATATATAACAAATATTTTTTTCTAAAACAAAGATGTTGTAAGGTAATGAGAAAGCCATCAAACACATCAGCAACACTTAGGAGAAAACCTCAACATTAAACAAATATTTCAGTGTGAAGTTTATATTAAGTTTACATGTGTCGAACAAATAATTACTTACTGAGTAATTATTTTTAAAAAAATTGAATTCTACTTCAGAACGAGTTTATAAAAAATTCTGTAACCTCGTCTTCAATTTTTTTAATAGATGGTTATTTTCAACGAATTCGCCTCTTCTATCATAAGATTGGCGACACAAGCTAACTTTATTAGTTTAGACTCTTCCCCTCTTTACTCACCAAACTAAAGAATAATGGACTGGTCCATTCAACCACAAAGTTTGATATTTATTTCAAAATTTAAGTTTTTTAAAAAGAAACTTTTAAATTACTCAATCATGATAAACGGTTTAAACTTAATTGAAAAACACTCGTACATGTTTCAAATAACACAAACAAAATTATAATAATTGAACTTATAATCTTTATTTTAATTTTAGTAAATTAACTTTATTGTCATACATATATAGTATAATATAAAGATATGAACCTTTCTATATGACCAGTGGGATGAAACTGCGAACCAAACATGAGATGGACATTAGTATGTAATGTAAATTGCTTTGTCACATTGAAGTGTGGCGTTAGATCAGTGTCATAGGTTGTGACATCAGATTAATTTCTCTTTACACCTCACTTCTTTCTTTTGGATTTTTCTGTTGCAACAACATCTTTCAATTCAACTGTCTTACGTGCCACACAAACACTGGTTCTCTTTACGTCGATATACATTCCTGTCGGAAAAACACATAAAATTCCTAATATTAAATATATAACAATGCTTTTGCTCCTTTAAATTTAAATGTGGATGAAAACTATGTTAACGAAATTACGTTTTAAATACAAATAATTGAAAAATAAAATGTCAAATTCTAATAGTTTTTTTTAATTGAAAAGCTGTTTTAAACGTGAACCGTAATAATAACAGCAACTGAATTGTTGTTAGTGGGTTTTACGGAGTTCGGTGTGGAACGTAAAGATTTCAATTTTCAGGTACAGTTCTGCCACTCCAATTTCCCTGCATGCTCTTCTTCAACCTCATCATTCCAAATCATCACCTCCCAGCGCACGTTAGCCAACACCCCACACTCCCACACACACTCTCTCACACTCTCAAATCCCTAATGCCAATCCCCAATTCAACCTCTCTCTGATCTAACCCCTTCACGCTTTCCTCATCGAGCTTGCTTCCGATTCCTGCAAGCTCCGTCACGATTCTCATAGCCACAATGATGGGCTCCGAGAACCACACAGTTGATGACCACCCTCTGTCCGCGCCGCCAGACCAAATGGAAAACCTCGTACTCCACGACCACGACCACCACGACGCCGGAAAACCCACCTTCTCCTCTGCCTACCGCAGCGCCTTCACCACGCTCTCCGAATCCAACCACCACCCGCTCTCGCCGCCGATTGTCTCCACCCCGGCAGACTCCGATCCCCTCCTCTCCCCGCCGCAGTACTTTCCAAACCCTAACTCCCCCGATGCTTCCTCTTACATCGACCCTCCTTCTTACGCCGAAGCCGTTTTCGCGCCCTTTGACGGCGAAACAAACGGCGTCGACCCTCCGTCGCCGTCACTTTCCCTCTCCCTCTCTCGATCTCCGTCTTCGAGCTCCGAGTATTTGAATATAACCGTTTCGAACCCCGTCAAGGAGCAGGAGACCTCGAATTCGATTGTTCCGGGAAGCAACAGTTACGTCACCTATTTGATCACCACCAAGACGAACATTCCCGAATTCGGCGCCTCCGGCGCCGAATTCGGGGTCCGGCGGAGGTTCCGTGACGTTGTCACCCTTTCGGATCGGTTGGCAGAGGCGTATCGCGGGTTTTTCATTCCGCCGCGGCCGGACAAGAGCGTTGTGGAGAGCCAGGTGATGCAGAAGCAGGAGTTCGTGGAGCAGCGGAGGGTGGCGCTGGAGAAGTACCTGCGGCGATTGGCGGCGCATCCGGTGATCAGGAAGAGCGACGAGTTCAGGGTGTTTTTGCAGGTGCAGGGGAGGCTTCCACTGCCTTCGACGACGGATGTGGCGTCGAGGGTGCTCGATGGCGCGGCGAAGCTTCCCAAGCAGTTGTTGGGGGAGAGTGTGATTGCGCCGCATGAGGTTGTGCAGCCTGCGAGAGGTGGCAGGGATTTGATGAGGCTGTTCAAGGAGTTGAGACAGTCCGTGGCCAATGATTGGGGAGGTTCGAGGCCTGCGGTTGTGGAAGAGGATAAGGAGTTTCTTGAAAAGAAGGAAAAAATTCATGAGCTTGAGCAGCAGATTAATGGTGCATCTCAACAGGTGTTATTTGGGTTTTATGTTTTCTGTGAATCATAGTTTGTTTTAATTTCAGATAATTAGGCTGTGTGTGTGTATATATATCTGTTTAACTCGTCTTACATCCTTTCACTGAGTTTATGACTAAGGGTTTTTGTATAGTGAGCCCAAAAACCTTGATGTTAAGATCAATGTCACTGAATGTTGTTTGAACCTTCTGTGTGGTTATTGGTTACTATGAATTTTCCATTCACGTACCAATTTTGGTGCAGGCTGAGTCGCTTGTCAAGGCGCAGCAAGATATGGGAGAGACAATGGGTGAATTAGGGCTGGCATTTATTAAATTAACAAAATTTGAGAATGAAGAGGCTGTCTTGAACACTCAGAGGACACGGGCTTCTGACATGAAAGGTTTAGCAACAGCTGCTGTCAAGGCTAGCAGATTATTTCGAGAATTAAATGCTCAGACTGTGAAGCATTTGGTATAATACACAATTATATTAGTCTTTAAACGATACATTTTCCATAGAGTTGTCTATTTTCTCTGAGAATTTGTATCACTCTTCCTAAGTAAAGGGCAACCCACTAAATATTTTGATGATTTTCTAATTTTATGCATAGCAGGATACGCTTCACGAGTACCTTGGATTAATGTTGGCTGTACATAGTGCATTCTCAGAGCGTTCAAGTGCACTATTGACGGTGCAGACTCTTCTATCTGAGTTGGCTGCTTTGCAGTCAAGAGTTGAAAAACTTGAAGCAGCCTCATCTAAAATTTTTGGGGCTGACAAATCAAGGGTTCGTAAGTTGGAGGAGCTACAAGAAACTGTGAGAATGACTGAAGATGCCAAGAATGTTGCAATTAGAGAATATGAGCGCATCAAGGTATCATTTGTCTTCAAATAGCTATATGCTTTGATGGTAGTTTGTGTTCCAAAATGGTATATATGCTTCAGACTTATATGATGCAACAAATTTTTGCTTTGTTCAACTACCAGTTCTATGTCCATCAAAGTTGAATTTTTAATATTGATTTTCATCAATTTGTTTTTCACTTTATCTTAAATCTTTGTGATTGGCCACCTGCTATTCTTTACTAATATTTCTTAATTGCTGGGGCATAGAGGCTCAGATGTATTTTTGGACCTAAGCATATTTTCAATTTGTAGATTGAGCTCCTCTTATATTAAATTCAATCCACAAGGAAACATTTCCTAAGCATCAAGATGTTATGATCGTTAGTTTATTAGTTTTATTGCTTGTGGTTTTGGGCTTCTACTGGTAGTATTGACAGTTGACATAACTATTAGTAAGACAAATCCACCTTGAGAAGAGTCTTTTTTCTCTTGTATTTAGCTTGTCACACTTTCCTCAGTTTGTAAGTTTAACATCTGTTCCAACAAATTCCTCCCATTGTTATTAAAAACCTGTTATGACGGCTCCATAGTAGTATGGCGTTGCGGTTTTGGCAACCATCCGCTATAATAGCACCGTCCACCATTTCTGCTGTGGTGGTTTGAGGAGCCCATGGCTGAAAATCTTTAGTTTTCAAATGACATTTTGGGCTGTAGTTTGCCCATTTTCAGACAACCGAAAAGCCTAATAACCCTAAACCATATCTCATCAACCCTCAAACTACCGTCACCACTTGCGAGAACCTTAGTGGAACCTTTTCCTTCTCCACATCTATTTTATTAATTGTTGCTAACCAAACTACTTTGGTTACGTGAACTCCAGCAACCTGCACAATGGCAACTTTTCCAGATTTTGTAATGTGTCATTGCGTCTTTAGTTTTGCCCTATTGTTATGTGTTGACAATCATTAGGTTGAGAATTTGATGAATGTTATGAATTTTAGTTTTATGTTGTTTTTATATGTCACTTTTACACTTTATATATATATATTTTTGTCCTCCATGGATTCTGCCCTAAGCTGCTATGCCATCCGCCATATTTATATGGTGGACTTTTGGCTCACTGCCATAGGCTGCTGTCCACTTCCAAAGAATTTTGGGTAAATGTGCATGTTGCTTTTATAAATCTATCTATGATCTTTGAAGAATTTTCTGGTGAACTCTGTTTTTCCTTTGTTTCTATTTCAATCAATGTCTTCCATCTATGTTTAGATTTTGTCTTGACTGGAGGTGATTTGAGTATCTTAAAATGATATTTCTCCAATGGTTGTAGTTTTCTCTGAAGTATCATCAATGGATTTTCCTTTCTTCTATCTACTATTGCTTATTCTTTTGGACTTTTCATACTTCTTCCAGTGTTTCTGGTTTGTTTGTGACTTTGGTGTGTTGTAATAGGTGAATCTCCAACATCTTATAAGTGTTTTACCCTTATTTCCTTCCTTTCATCTCTTCAATGTTTTGTTTGCATGGTATTGCCTTCTTCCAAATAAAATTTTGCTTCTATTATTTTTGGTTGCTGAATTGCTGTTCTCCCTTTGTTTGGCATGTTAGTTATTGTTGTTTCTTTATTCAGCTTATTTGGTTTCTATTCATGTTTGCATAGCCTGTTTGGCATTGAACTAAAAGGATGTTTGAGGCTTGGTAGTAGTTTTATGTGATTTAGTTTGTCAAAGATATGGTGTGATGATTCTGGACATTGGTAAAGCATCTATTTTGTGTTTTTGAGATTCAGTTGGAGGTGGTGGGATGATAGTTGACATAGAGTTTGGGGATTATTTTGAAGTTGAGAGCTGTTCACTTCAGTGAAAAGACAAAGATTTGCTTGGGACATTCGTGAATAGGCTATTTTGAGGACTTTGCCAAAATTTGTGATTCAAGGGAGTACTATTTGTGTAAATCTTTTAACAAGATGGGTTCAGTTACAAGCTAAATCATGATGGAGAGCGTTAAAATATTAACAATGTTTTTGCTATAATATTGTACTACATGTCATAAATAGTATAAATAAGAATTTTGATTTGGGTGCTGTAACATATAACACTTATCAATCATGTGTATTGTTTATTATTCTTAGCTGCCTTTCTTTTCCCTTTTCCCTAACCTTTTACATGAAATGCCTGATACTAATCATTTGACTTTTATCTATTCACTGCTTTTTGTGAATAGATAGTACCCTCTTGAATACGAAAAACTTTCAACTCTCTTATGTTATGAATGCTATTTGCAAATGCTTAAATTTGCGCTGCTTATATAGTGATCTGTCTGCAACATTGCTTTTATACAGGATGATCTTTTCTGTCATTTATTTTACTTATTCCTCATCACTAACATCTTGTTAGCTTATATTTTATGCTATGTAGTTTGGTCCTGATGAAAGCATCTTGTTTATAATTGCTGTTTGGATATACCATATCTAAGTCCAATCCTAAAATATTGCTTTAAATATTTGGCTGTACTGGTTTTCTCCTTATCTAATTTTATTTTAATATTTATGGTTTTTTTAATTTCTTTTCTACATGATGAATTTATTTAGTTCTTTGTCTGCGTATCTGGGTAATGGATTATTATGATGCCAATGCAGGAAAACAATAGGAGTGAACTTGAAAGAATTGATAAAGAGAGGCAGGTTGACTTCTTAAACATGTTGAAAGGATTTGTAGTTAATCAGGTATGATATGTCTTTTCTTAAATTCCTCCATAAGTAGAAACTGTATTTTCCTTTCACTATTTCCGCACTCTGCATCAATTTAAGACACTTCCTATTTTGTTGAGTGTTTCTTCCTCTACATAAATTGGTGTTATGGTTGTTTCTTTTGCTGATGTATACGTCGCATGTAGTTGGCGGAGTAACAAATTAGATAATTGATAAATGATGCAAGTTTCTGAACACTTTCTGTTTGGATGTGAACATGGCTCTTTGATCAAAAGAAGTAATGAATGAGCTTTAGGGTATGGTTACAATGAGACGGAAGCCCGATGAAAGATTAGAAGGAGCGAACGGATTATCTTATTATGACTAGAAGTTTCAATGAGATGAAGCAAAATAGTGTGATGATTTCATATTTATCAATGCTGTAGTATAGCGTTTACTAAAAGAAAAAGAAAATTAGAATAGAAGTAATATATCCAGATAGGGAATTAGAAAGCAAAGCGATACACAAAATAAATTTTTAAGGAGAAAATAGTTGAAATTTGGTTGGAGAAAACATGTATCTTATGTCATCTCTGTAAGATGTTAAAGTTGTGAGACAGCATGCTTGAGAAGCTATAGACAAGATTTCTAGTGTTCTACTTCCCTATGCTTTTAAAAATAGTTTGAGTAGTTTAACTGCGTTTAAATTCAAAAATGAGAATTAAAAACTGTAATTTCAGTTAACCTTTTGTAATTTGTTGGTTCTATCTTTAATTGCATTCATCTGCCACTTTGCTCCCAATTAAGCTTCTTTCTGAATTAACAGGTGGGGTATACTGAGAAAATAGCAAATGTGTGGACAAAAGTTGTTGAAGAGACCCGTGGTTATGTGGATGAAAGCACTTGATCTGTGGCTGTAAATTAAAATCTTTATTTATTCATTGATGTGCCACTCTCCGGAAATATGTCTGTAGTCATGACAATAAATTAACGGAAGCGCTTTGTGGGGTTTCTTAGGCTTTTTCTCACACACTTGTACCTCAAAGAAAATTTCTTATACATCATTAAAAAGCATACTTGCTGTTGTACATTACTTGCTATTTTTTTTTGGTTTTGTTTTTGTTTGGTTGCATAATCGTTTCTGGTTTGCTCGGTTGTGCTAAAAAATATACTTCTTGCATGTGAATTTACGGCACACACTGAGCTTCGTTTGTTTTTGATGTGTGTTGTTTTGCATGTTAGTAGCGTCATTTTTATGGGATGTTTAAAAGAGCTATTTACTTTTCAGGATTATCTAAAAGGTTTGCCTTATAAACCCGAAAGATGTTCTAAATACCAGAGTTACTAGGCATATCAGTTTTACCATTTCAAATTTAGGTGTTCAAGTATCAATATACAGAATTTAATAAGATTTTGATAACTTGAAAATTGAAATATCATAATTTTTTCTGTACTTTTGACACTCAATATTTTATAAATATTACTTTGGTCCAATTAATATCTTTATCATTCTTAAATTGACAGTATTAATATGTAATCATTCTAATAAGACATTCGTAAATATGTTGACATATGATGCAGTTAAAATTAATATGTCCATGTTAATTTAAAAATACCACTGTAATTGATAGGACCAAATCAATTTATTTATTAAACGTTAGGTATTAAAAATATTGAACTTTAAAAATAGCAAACTGGAAATTTTATGAAGATATCAATTTGAAATTTCTTTGCAGTATTATTTTTTAGGTACCAGAAACTTATTTAGCACTAAAGTTATAGTATACTTTGTTAAAAAAGTATGGTAGTGCTTTTTTATCTCACCAGTCGACAACATATGCATTTAAAAAAAGATCACTTGCTCAATAGTTTAATTATAAGTTTACTTTGTTTTTACTATAAACTAGAAAAGTTCCTTTTGTCTCTTCATTGTTAAGTAGTTAAGAGTGTTGATCCAAGCTGCTTCATGATATGTAATAATAATATTCAGTTTTTGTTTTCATATGATGTGGTGATGATTTATTTAATAATAAATGGTCATTTTTTTTAGTATCTGAAAACTTGTCATTTTAGCCACAATAATGTTACAGTAAATGAAATCGCAGGCATGAGAAGTATGAACTATTCTTATATGGGAAAGGTGCATGGATAATTTTGTAAGAACTTATTTTGTAATTATATTAAGGGAAATAATTTAAAGTGTTTGAAAAATTGGTAATTATGTTTTTTAAAATTAATTTTAAATGTTATAAATAGAAAATTAAACAATTTCATTATTCATTTTTCAAAAATCACAATCTTTCTAAAATATCAAATTATCTTATTTCTTTTCAGATATTTTTAATTTTTTCAATATTTTTTTTAATAGGAGATAGATATATAACTCAATTAAAAAGTATTTTGTTTAGGGTATATATATATATATATATATATATATATATATATATATATATATATATATATAATTTCAAGTTCTGATCTATCTGTTTTTGTTATATGTCATGTTAAGTTAATTGTATGATATAATTAGAAAAGTATTAGTTTGAATATGTGATGGTATGTTTATTTGTTATCTTTAATTTTTTGGCAGCAAATTAGAGGATTCATGAGCATCTTTGACTCACTTTCTTTTCTATATTAGATTTTTTGAGATTAATATGTTTTCCAGTAAGAAAAACTATATTAAAATTATAATTAAGTTTTACGAGACGAGTTGATTTAAGTGTAAGTTAAAGCTTTATTTTAATGAAATTGTGATTTTAATCCAATGATTTAAATTTAGACAAATCTTATTTAGAAACTAGAATTTGGGTTTTAGTTTGATTAACTTTTTTTTTAGACTTTGAAATAAGATGTTCAACTTCCCATCATAATAATAATAATAATAATAATAATAATAATAATAATAATAATAATATTATTATTATTATTATTATTATTTTGTTTAATTATTTATTTAATAATAATTTAACGTACTTTTGTTGTTATTATATTTAAAAAATAATTTATTTTTAATTTAAAGATTTTTATATTATACAAATGATATTCAGTTAAATATATTATAATTAGTTAATTTATATATTTAAATAATTAATTATTCTTTAAAAAATAAGATTCAAAATTAAGTAACTAATTTAGTCGTTGATCCAAATTTTTATAAAAAAATGTATACTTGAAATATAAATTATTATATTTAAAATTAATTATCTAATATTTAAAATCATACAAAATTCAATATATTTCACGTGACTTTTCTATTTTTATTTATACTTTTCTCAGTCAATAATGATAACACTGTAATTTTTCTTTTCAAAGTTATTATGATTATTTCTATAATCAGTTTCATGTTTATTATTATTGTTATATATATTATTTAATTAGTGAAAAAGTGACTTTTTTAAAAAAATAAAATTTAAGATAGCTGTAAAAAAAAATCATAATAACTTAAAAGAATTAGAAAAATACTCAATTCAATAATTGTGTTTGTCTATTAAAAAGAAGACTTTTTTAGCTTAAACTTAAAAACATTTTAAATAAAGAAATGTATAATATTTTTTAATATTTTATTATTAAAAGAAATATTTATACTAATAGTTTTAAATAATGTAAATCTACTTTATATTATAATATTTTAATAAAAATTTAAAGGAGTGAAATTATTTTTCAATTTAATTTATATAAATATATCTTTAAAAATTATATTAACGAAAAAGATAAAAACAAAAAATTATATTAAATAAAAACAGAAATAGTTATATGAATAGTCTCTTTATTATATTTTAATAAATATTTTATAAAATAAGGATGATTCTTAATTGATAGACAACTTTTATTTAGATTAATAAAAAATTAAAAACTTCATCGATTAAAATAATTATTTTTTATCTACAAATTTTTGTTTATATATAATCTGTAAGTAAATTTAAATTATATATGAATTTTTAACACTGTATATAAAGTATATAAATTTTAACTGTAAATAATAATGAAATTTCTTATAACGAGAGATAACATTGTTACCTAGTATGGAACCTTTATTCGAATGATTCGTTCGACATTCCACATCGTTGGAGTGATTTGTTTCCTGCAATGGATTCAGAATCCAAACATTTTGTCAGCACAAACCTAATTTTAGAAATTTATATGATTTTGTCAATGTACTTTCGTTTATAATAATATGATAAAATGATAACATTTGAATAAGCTAATAATATATATATAAACATTAGTGCTATAACTATAATAGTTACTAGGAATAAATGTTTAATACTTAAAAATCTTTAAAATATGTTATGACTAAATTAAACGTAAATATGTCTGTTTAATTTACTTTTATTTATTTTAATAATTTTATTTGTCTTTAGTTTTATATTTATGTTTAGAGTGAATCTTAGTTTTTGTTTGAAATTTGTAAAAAAATCAAATATTAATATATTTTATTAAATCTTGAATTTTCAGTTTGAATATTTTGAAAAAAATATTTTATATAATTTGAATGTAAAGATTAAACATCAAATTTGGGGGAACATGCAAACCCTAAAATTTGTTAAATGTGAAAATTAAACCTCCTGAAATTTGATTAAACCTCAAATTTGTCAAATTTTGTATAGTTTCTTCTTGAGGAGGAAGAACATCAAAACCCGTGGCCTCCGCAGATTTGACAAAGTTCCGGCGAGCGATCCACCGTAACGGCGCGGTTACTCGTTCTGAACGTTCTCCATTCAAAACTCGTTGAACTCGCGATTTTAACAACACTGGTGTAGAGAAGATAATGGACTCTGTTGTCAATGCGGCGGTGGAAGAGATCTGTGGTGGGATTGAAGATGGGGTTACTCTTGCAGCCTTATGGGTCAAACTGCAAGGCTCACCCACTCTTTCATCCACAAATCTCCATCTCAATCTCACGGTCAAAAGAGCCATATGGACGAACCTGCTCCGCATTCCGGGTCTCCGTTTTGAACCACAACCATCTTCTTCGGAATTGGAGGATGCTGAGAAGCTCAATTTAAAGATCTTTCCTCAATCGAGCCTTGTTGACAACTTTGTTGGTCTGTACGAATCTCAATCGCTACAACATGCCCAAATGCGTGTCCTTCACCTTCTTGCTAATGCTAGAGGCAATGGTATTACTCAAACTCAGCTTGCTAAACAGTTGCATATTGATGCCAATAACTTCCACTATGTGTTGAGGAGTCTTGAGTGTCAAGGTTTAATTGTCAAGCGCTCTGCGATTGAGAAGAAGAAGCAAATATCTAGCCTTGGTGAATCCAAAAATTATCCATGTGTAACTACCCATTTAGTATACTTACGTCGCTATGCGAAACAACTTGCCTGTCATCAAAGGTTTGAGTTTGAAATTACTAAATTCAACTCCCAAGATGAGGAGGAGGAGGATGCAAATGGAACCACGTTTCAAACAGATGTTCATCTCAAGGATTATTTACCTCAAATGAAAGCTATTTGTGACAAACTTGCAAAAGCCAATGGCAAGGTTCATTTTCGTTCAGTTCTCTTTAAAGTTACCAACCAGACCAGCTAATATCATCATTTATGCTTATGTTTTTATTGTAATCTATTTCTTCAAGGTTCTTCTTGTGTCGGATATTAAGAAGGATCTTGGTTACTGTGGATCGCGGCCAAGACAAAGGGCTTGGAGACAAGTATGTTTTTTCTGACTATGAACTTACCAAATTATAATTATGTCATCTGTTATTTCCAGATTGCCTTATTGCTCTTCTGTGACCAGATTTCTCATAGGTTGAAAGCAGATGGTATTGTGGAGCAGTTTGTTGCTAAGGTGAATGGCAAGGTTCGTTAGCTTACACTTTATCATTACTTTTATGTTTCATTTTGATTAGTTTTTAGTCTCTGCTGTAGATTACAATTGTCTCTGGAATGTCTTTCTTGGCAAGCAATACAAATCATCTTCTTCTTATGGGAAGGAGATTCAACTTATCAATCACATTATTATGTGAAAAATAAATAAGAAATAGTCTCATTAAGGGTAAAAACAGATTGTTAGGGTTTGCAATGTATTGTTTTTGTCATTTAATTTCTAAGTATGACATTTTCATTGTTGCAAGACAAGAATGAACCTGATTGATTAATTGCCTGAAAACGTAAAACTTGGTTGAGGTGGTTATGTGTTTTACCACAATCCTTTCAAAGAACATGACAGTGACGACAAATTCTACCATATTCGTACATGAGATTAGTATTATTGATTGTCTTAGCCACCAAATCTCTTTTTTCAGCTCCTAGTCTCAATCTTTTAGATTATTGATATATCTCATGGTTACAGTCAAATGGTACACTTCATATCAATTGAACATTTTGTACTTTCAGTGGGTCAGCCTGCCAATTCCCCCCTGCCCACTCCCCCTCTTAGGCATAACTTTGTTCTGGTGGTAATCTAGATCCAAGTCTTTATGTGTTTGCAGATCGAGGCTTGCCTGCGGCTTCTTGACCCAATAACGGCTGGATCTGGAAATGAAGATAAAAAGTTGAACTCTGGAAAAACGTGTGAAGTTATTCATCAGCTTGTTGAGCTTCCCATTGAGCATCAAATTTTTGATATTATTGATGCTGCAGGATCTTGTGGCATTACTTTGAAGGAGGTACAATTTTTATTCACATATTATCCTCTTTGGTAAGACATGAACAGATGTTGGTTGCAGGAAAAAGGGAAAGAATAAGCAAAAGTTAGAGTTGGTTTATATTGTTCATGACATTGATGAATTAAGATGGAGAAGAGGTGTGGGATTTAAATTTGCTATACCACAAATATTTTACATGTAATACATAATATCTACAGCCGGACCACCTTTCTCATTCTGTTTGTCTCTTGTATTCACTTGTGAACTCTTTTGATTGAAACAAGCTCCATTTTTTTTACATCTTTCTGGCTTCAACTGAAGATTTGTTTATTAGTGCTGCTTCTCTGTGACAATTCCTTAAATTTGAATATTGTTGCCTTTTCATTTTTAAAATATTGGATGCTTTTTGTAAACAGATATGTGAGAGGCTTGGGCTTGAACTGAAAAAGAGCCACATTCGACTTGTAAATTTGTGCTATAGATTTGGAATGAAAGTGAGGGAAGAACAATGCCTAAAATCTAAGACAATTCGAGTTTGGACTTCTAAAAATTTCAATCTTGAACCAGAAGTTGAACTTATTTGCAAGCTTGATGAAACTAAGATTTTAAACCATGTGCCTGACAGTTCAAAAATAATATCTGAATTTGTGGATTCAGCTGCCAGTGGGGAACTTGCTGACCACACAAAATTGGAAGATATTTTAGTTGGTGCAGAGCTATCAAGTGTATCCCCTAGAAATACTGAGTCAAACTTTGTAGAAACGTCAACAGACTTGCAAGATTTGGTCCTTGATCAAAGAGGTACGATTTCTCAGTGCAAATTGGTCTGTTCATCAGTGGATGTGGACAGTGAACCATCAGGAGCATTGCCATCTGATGTGTTGAAACCATTCTCTACTGGATCATATAAAAGAAATGCAAATTTATCTTTAAGTGCGGATAACACTAGAAGGGCAAATAGGATACTTGAAAGACTAAAGGTCTGTCTTTCTTCCTCTTCCTAATCTTATTGTAAATAAAGTAAATATTTTTTTTCCTTAAAATTTATATTTGACTTTCCTAAGTCATTTTTGTGCATTTTTCTTCATGCAGGATGAAAGGTTCATTTTGAAACCTGAACTAAATAGGTGGCTTAATAGCATTGAGAAAGATAAGTCTAGAAAAGTGGATCGCAAGACTATGGACCGAATATTAAGCAAACTTCAAGAACAAGGGCAGATCAAATGCATAACAGTACAATCACCTGTTATTTCTGAATATTCCAGGACAAAAGATTGTGTGGTGGTTGTGCGCCCATCCATGAGTCTGTCTCCAGAGTTATCTGATGAAATTCTAGATACAATACGATCATTTAATAATAATATTCGCAGGAAAAGTACTTCACATCAGAAAAATGATGAATTGATACCTATAATGGAGGATATTCAGAAAAATCAAAATGTTATAGTTCCAGATGGGCAGGTTAGTAAAGCAGAAGCCATGCGTGTCAATGGATTTGTATTAGCAAAAATGATTCGTGCTAAGCTGCTGCATAGTTATATTTGGGATTGTCTGCATAGGTCAACTGGCCATGTTGATGATCCTCAAAGTAGCAGCAAACTATTTTCTCTAGAAAAAGCTATTAATGAAATGCCAGTTGAACTATTCTTGCAAGTGGTTGGGTCCACTAAAAAATATGAAGAAATGATTGAAATGTGCAAGATGGGTTTACGTCTCGCTGATCTCCCTCTAGAGGATTACAAGTGTTTAATGGATGGTCAAGCAAAGGGCAGGCTGTCATTAGTTATTGACATTTTACGACGATTAAAGGTATGCCCGAGTTAAATTGAAGTCTTTCTATTTAATTGGAAAGTTTATCTTTTGCAATTACTTTTATTTTGCTGGTTCCATCTTATTACCGTCTCTGACTGGGGTTGGTGGAGTATTCAACCACTTAACATGCTAGAGCCTAGAGTCTTCTTTACAAAATAAAAATGACCAAACTACTTTTTTCTTTTAATCTCTTTTAAGGAAGCATTGTCACCAGAAACTGTTTTCTTTTTTCAGTCAAAGTTTAGGATTTTCTTTTTCATATCTGTTTTCTGTTAGTCTCCCTGCTCAGTTAATTCTATTCATCCCTACCCTGTGTTGCTTTGGTAGGGAGTTGGGAGAGCTACTCAACCAATGATGGCAGTGCATAATTTGACACATTCAGCACACTGATTATGAGTTTGTGAATTTCCTTTACTACAAAAGTTTTTTTGACAAAAGTAAAAAGAATGTTTTACTCATTTCTGTTTTATGTTATGTCCTATGATTTGTGTTTTTATTAAGAGTGAAATGAAGGGGAAAAAACTAGATAGATTGATGGGTAACCAATGGTTAGTTAAGTCTGATTTAAAAATCTTATGCATAATGTTGACATTTGTATGTGGATATCAGGAATTAATTAGAGAACTGGATTTTATTTTCTAAAAGATTGAATAGTTAATAAGATTATTCTGATTTGGTTGTTTTTGGGTCAAAATCAAATCACTCTGATTTCATTCCTCTTTTATTTAATTTACTTTCTGCATTTATTATGTTATTGGCAGCAGCCTTGCCTATTTACATATTTTATTCGTAAATAATATACCAAACACTTTCTTTCTTTCCTATTTTTTTTTTCCCTCTCCACCAGTCCCTGAAATCACACGTAAGAAAAGAAACCAACCAATTAATATTTTATTCACTTGATTGGCTGCACTACTATTGTTAAAAATGTTAATGAAATACTTACAGAACCAGAAATAAAACAAAGCCAGTTTACTTAACAAGCTTGTAAGGCAGTGTAAGTTTGTCACAAACTGATTAACTCAAACTTACTCTGTAGTACTTCTCATGGCTTGTAAAACTTTCATGTATTTGAGTTATACTCAACATGGCTTTTTTACCTGTTTTTCATCCCTGCTAAGGTATTTGTATTTTTCTTTTTTATTTGAGTGCTTGACTGATGATGCTGCAACTTAGTTTTGTTAATCTTGTTTTTATGTCATAATGTACTAACTGTATGTAGGATAAGATTATTCTTTTTTTCTCCCACTGTTAAATTAAGTTTCTGAAAGATAAAGAGCTCTTAATTACCAATCAGAGGGTAAAAAATCCACCATGACGAAAAGTAAGAATTTATTAGGAAAAAAAGAGTTAACTGTCAGAAAAACTATTTTTGATATTATTTATAGAGAAGCAATTGCTCTTAAACAGAATACAAAGACTTAATTATTGAAAATTCTAATTTATGATGCATATAATCTATCCTTCCTTACAATTCAGGATCAATGATCCTGAACAATAAATATAAAAAGGTAAATAGTCGTATAATAAACATTGATATATTTGTTTTTAGTACATTGAGGAAAAGAATTATAGTCTTAATACAAAAACTTTAATTTCGTTAATTTTGTTTGAACTTCCTTATTGGTTAAGGTAATTGAACACATGTTTTGTCTTTAGTAATTGTCACCTTTGTTGTTAAAAGAAAAATCAACATTAATATGAAATTAACCTTGAAGGAATGATTAATGATGCATGCTTGATGTGGTTTTGTTTGTGTAGTTGATTCGCATGGTAACTGATTTGAAATCTAGAGATGGATTCAAAACCCCTCATACTCACATCATGGATCTTAGGCCTTATATTGAGGAGCCCATTTCAAATGATGCAGCATCTTTAAATTTTGTATCTCTTGATCTTCGACCAAGAGTCAGGCATGATTTTACTCTGTCTAATAGAGATGCAGTTGACGAATATTGGAAAACATTGGAGTATTACTATGCTACTGCTGATCGAAATGCTGCTTCATATGCATTTCCTGGATCTGTGGTCCATGAGGTAACCTCCAATGCACAATTTCGCTATTTCTCAGTTTTAATGCCTTATTTCTAACCCAATATAATATTTTTATATCATGGTACCAGTTCAAACTCTGAAGATAGTAATTATTTGTTTATATTATTAGCTTTTTCGCTACCGGTCGTGGGCATCTACTCATGTTATGACAGCCGAACAACGTGCTGAGCTTTTAAAGCATGTAAAGAAGGATAATCTGAGTGAAAAAATTTCATATAGGGACTCTGAGAAGATTGCGAAAGATCTGAATCTTAGCATGGAACAGGTTAGTTTGTTTCAAGTTGTAGACTTGGTTTTGTTGTTTATTTCTCTTGGAAAGGAAAATCCAATTAGGTGCAACTCCCCTGCTCCATTTTACATTTTCCTGAATATGTTTGTTGCTTTAACATGGTTCTCCCAAAATAATGTTATTTTTCATTTATCTAAGAAAGCATGATTGTGTAGTTGTAGTTGACAAGAAACCTTATTTATGGAAGGAAAATAAGGGCTTTAATATTGGATGAAATTTCTCACACACTTCGTTTTGTTGCTGCTTATAGTTTGAGACAGTCTGGTGGATTATACTGAGAACTGTAAATGGAAATGAACTCTCAGAATTTAAGACTTTTGAATGAGAAAAGTGTTTTTTATTTTAGTAGAGTAAAAATTTAAGTTGTTGTATTATTACCTCTATTTCAAAATGAATGACTCTTGCAATTCTTCCCTATTATAGGTACTTAGCATGTATTCTTGTAAGCGTCGTCATCGCCATTTTATAAGTCAGTTCAAAGATGAGGAGAAAGACAATAATTCACCTGAAAGCATGAGTGATTCATCTCGTCGTAGGAAAAACAAATTCACTGATCTCAGGCCCGCAAAACATGCTAGAGTTGATGCATTAACTGATGTTATGGACATGCACATTGAAGAATCACATAATTTGGATGTGCACTCAGGAAACTGTGCCACAGACATGGAAAAATTTGAGGAAAGTACGCCTGAAGACTGTACCCCCCTCAGTAACCAGTGTGTCGTTAAGAAAAAGGAGCCTAAACATCATAGAAGATTCAGTTGGTCAGACAAAACTGATAGGTAAGAGAACTAACTTTTAGGAACCTGCTAAATCTTAAGTGCATAATTATTTTATTTTAGATTAGGTATAAAACTGATGGCTCTCTGAAGTTGAACCATTTATATATTAAAGCCAAATTGAATTATATAATTCAGTTCTTTTTCTTGCTTGAATTTTTAGTTTGTTCTGAATTGATAAATATAATGTCTGTATACTCTTATTTGTTAGCATTATTAGTGGAACCCGTAATGCAATCTTAAATCAAAAGTGTTCTTTTTCATGCATATTTTTGTGATAACTTCTTACAAAAATTATTGTGACTCTAATTGATGTTCAATAGTTATTTTAAGAATTGTGATTAACTAGCAAAGAAAGGATAAAAGCTAAACAAATTACTTATAATTGATATGAATGCTGATTTTATGAAACAATTTTTTATAAACTAGAAAATTAAAAAAAAAAAAAATTGGCTTGAATTATAATGTATAAATAGCCTAAGAGTGTAAAGGATTAGTATTTAATAAGATAACAAGAACTTTTTCCCCCGGTCTGTGTCCATTTTATTGTTCTGTAACTGAGGCATATTTGCTGTAATTCAGATTACTAGTTGTCTGTCTCTCCTGTAAGGCTATGAATATATTGTTATTATGTGCTCTGAGTATGTATGATTTTATATCATTTCAGGCAGTTGGTGATCCAATATGTTAAACACCGTGCTGTTCTTGGTGCCAAATATCATCGCGTAGATTGGAAGTCAATTTCTGATCTACCAACTTCTTCAAGTGCTTGTATGAGAAGAATGAGTTTTTTGAATGATAACTTGAGATTTAGGAAAGCAGTGAATAAACTCTGTAACATCCTTAGCGAACGATATGCAAAACATCTGCAGAAGTCTCAGAACATGTCATTAAACTCAGATGGATGCAAACAGTTTGTGCGTTCCCAGTCCTGTGAAGGTATCTCAAATAATTGTAGTCCAGATGCTGAAATTCAAATGAGAAGTCTAAACAGAGAAGCTTGGGATGACTTTGAGAACAAAAATATCAAGACAGCCCTTGAGGAGGTTCTTCGCTGCAAGATTATAGCTAAGCTGGATGCCTCCTCCCAAAAGGGTCAATTGCAACATGAAGGGTGCTCAGATGCAAGTGTGAAAGCTGATGGCTATGTAATTCTCTAAGATTTTAACAACAGTCGTGTCAAGTCATTGCTGCTGAGTATTGACTTAACATATTTTTTTGCTGAATCTTGCATTTAAGTTTTAATTTCTAAATTTTCCTTTTGTTCTCTTCTCTTTATCCTTCTTGGATGAATCTTTTTCCTTTTTCTTATAATGTATGTTCTGTAGTCTTCAGGTATTCTGAAATATGTCTGACACACTGACAAAAAAATCTTTTTTGACAGGAATCTCAAGAAAATGAAGAAATTACATCAGCTATTCCTAGTGAAAGATCACGTCGGTGGCGACTTGATAAAAAGTTTACTAGGTTTCTGAATAGTATGGCTAATGTTTATGGACAAGTAAACGAATCATTGGCTATTTCAAATGCTGTAGAGCTATTTAAACTTGTTTTTTTAAGCACCTCAACTGGTCCTCAGCCACCAAATTTACCAGGAGACATTCTTCGGCGATACTCAGAGCATGACCTATTTGCTGCTTTTAACTATCTTAGAGAGAAAAAAATTATGGTAAGGTGTTCTCAATCTCATTGGTTTGATTAAATGCATCATATATGGATTTGATTGGTTATGTGCTTAACTTGTCTTTGTGCTGTTGGTTAATGTAGTCATCTTTACATTGGTCATCTTGTGAAATAGTGGTAGCTTGGTAATGCATATACTGGTTATTATGTTTCTTCCTCCTTCAGAAATGACTAGTCTATTGCTATTCAAAAAGGTACACGTTATACCTGCAACCCTTCTCCTAACAATACTAACATCAATTATCATCGACTTTCCACCATACATTATATTTACGTGCCCTTGTTATCTTTATTTCCTGTTCCTAAGTCTCCCAAGTGCAACTTTATCTGACTAGAGTGGCAACAAGCGATGACTGATGAGATATATGCTCGTCTAAGTATTGGTACTTGGGAGTTGGTTCCTCTTCCACCTAACAAATCACTTGTTATGTGTTGGTGGTTATTCACTCTTAAAACAAGATCTGAAGATACAATTGATGACTACAAAGCTCATCTGGTTGTCAAAGGATACACATAAGTCTATGGCCAAGAGCATACTAACACTTCCTCTCTTGTTGCCAAAATGACATCTATTTGACCTCTTTTTTCTGTTGCAACTATTCACCACTAAACTATGGTTTAGCTTGATATCAATAATGAATATTTGCATGATGGTCTTGATGGGGAAGTCTACATGATGATACCATATGTCATATACCCATGTCCATATATGGTTTAAAGCAATCACTTTGTGCATGGTTTGAGTGTTTTTAGATTGTTATCCAATGTTTGGAATGATATGAAGTGCTGATCATTCTCTATTTTATCGTAATTCTCTCTTAGAATTTATCCATCTCATTGTATATGTTGACAACATTGTTATTATGGGCAATGATAAGAAGGTATTGTCCAATTAAAACATTATCTTGCTCAAAAGTTCAAGACGAAAGATCTTGGACACTTGAGGTATTTCTTTGGTATAGAATTTGTATAGTCCAGGGGTGGGTTGGTCATATCGTAGAGGAGATATGCTTGATACCATGTTCAACCATAGGAAATAGAGAGACATTGAGTTGAATGAAACCATGTGTTTCTGGGACAATAGGAATGCTTTATTTATAATTAGAAAATGGAACCAATGCATTAAATAGAGGAAATTTGATATTCTCTAATGATAAAGATGTGATACGGAAATTAATAAAAACATCCTAATAATACGTATATAATTTAGATATTCTTAATTACATAGGATCTACTATTTATTTTTGTAGTTATAAGTTATAACACTCTTAATATTGACCTAAGTTTTTAACCTAGTGCAACTAGGTCTCCTCTCACCTTACAAGCATGTTCTTATGCTAATTGGGCTTCTAATATAGATGCACAGAATCCACTTCAGGGGCATTTTTCGGTCTAAACCTTATTTCACGGTGATCTAAAAGGCCAACTCTTATTTCCAAGTCCACAACAAAAGTTTAGCATTGGTAGCCTCTAAAGCTCTTTGGGTTCAATCTTTCTCCCAAAACTTCAAGTCACTATTCCTTCTCCTGTTATTTCCTATGACAATCAAAGTACTATTGCTTTGAGCCATAATACAGTACTGCATTCTAGAACTAGACATATAGACCTAAATATTTTTTTTTTAATGTGTTCTCAATAAATCTCTTAGAAAGTAAATTTTAAACATAACTCAATTTCACAAAATCGGCTTGCAAAATAAGGTTTGCACTTGCTTATATACTATAATTTGATCATATTTCTAGTCGAGATGGATCTCAACAACCACTTACTCAAAAAACTAGACATCTTGAGGGTAGGAATAAATATTTATATGTGGTCCTATGAAGGGTGGCATGATAGACCCAAAAAAACCTTGTTAGGATAGACTTTAGACCATCCTAGAAAATGGATTTAAGTATAACTCAACCTCACAAAATCGACTTGTAAGGTAAAGTTTGTTTTCATTTATATACTATAATTTTATCATATTTTTAGTCGATGTGAGATCTTCAAAAAAATCATTAAGTGTTGCCTATGCGAGTCTCTTAGTTCAAATTGTTGGATTGCTACAAACCTCTACCTAAGGCTCAGATTATTTTCTTTAGGGAGACAAACTTAAGGGTTTAACTCCTCACAAACCTGAGTATGTGGGGAGTAATAGAATAATAGAGAAGAAGAATAAAAACTCTATTTTGTAAACTGAGTGGTCTCTGCCACATCAGCTATTTTGTTAGCTATTATTATATTTTCTGTCAGCATAGTTTTTTTAGACAACTGTTTTTTTTTTGTAAACTGAATAGTCTTTGTCACGTCAGCAAGTTTGTTAGCTATTCTGTTAAATTTTTTGTTAGCAGAGTTTGTTAGACACTGGTTTTCTGTTAGCTGATTAGTATTGGTCTTCTATTAGTTGATTAGTTAGGTCATCTTTCATTGCAACCTTTATGGATGTATGTAAACTTATTCTATCAGGTTGAGAATGACAAGAAATAAACACACAATTTATAGTTTTCAGAAAATTTCTTACTTTGACTTTTTTTAATAAAGAATTCTTTTAGTTTGTGTGTCTATCCGATCATGTTTTTCTACAAGTTTAATTACATTAACATTTGACAGGTTGGGGGCACTGGCGGTGAACGTTTTGAACTTTCACAACAGTTCTTGCAGAGTGTTTCCAAGTCACCATTTCCATTTAATACTGGAAAGCAAGCTGTTAAATTTTCTGCGTGGCTGGAGGAAAGAGGCAAAGACCTCACAGAAGGGGGTGCCAACATTTCTGAAGGTTTACAATGTGGGGACATTTTTCATTTGTTTGCTTTAGTCTCATCAGGTGACATTTCAATTTTGCCAAGCCTACCAGACAACGGTGTTGGAGAGGCTGAAGATTTGAGAAGTGCAAAGCGTAAATCTGATGCTATCGAGTCTTCATATGGTGATAAAGCTAAAAAATCAAAATCCTTGTTTGGTGTAGAAGGTGAAATTATTTCTCGTCGGGAAAAAGGTTTTCCTGGTATTGCCATTTCTGCTTACCAAACAACACTATCAACAGCTGATATTTTAAATTTATTCAAGGATAATAACAATAGCCAATCTTTTGGGGGTCATTTACAATTAAACATCCGCCAAAGCGGTGATTATTCTGTTTCTGACCATATGTTGGAAATAGTTAAATCTTGTGACCCTATACCTCTGGAAGAAAATCACACTGAATCACCCTGGGAAGCTATGGCTGGCTATGCACGAGGATTGTTGTCAGAGTACTCCAATCAAGAACATGGACATGGCATTTGTGCAGAGATCTTTAAAGTTGTTTTTGCTGCCATCCAAAAGGCTGGTGACCAAGGATTAAGCATGGGAGAAATTTCCAAGATTATAAACCTTCCAGGTATAAAAGCGGAGATTTAAAGATGTATAAAATTGACTTGAAATCTACTATTATCTATAAAGTTTTTCAATTACTTAAACTTGAGATTGTTTGTTTTCTTTGAGTGTCTTTCAGGAGCTGAGGTAGATGGCTTGATTGTTGATGCTCTTCAAGCATTTGGGCAAACGTTAAAGGTTCCTTCGCCTTTCCTTGTTTCAATAGTTTATAGAATGTCTGATTTCAATTCATGGTTTGGCCCAATGGAAAGCAACTATTTCCCCTTTCTACTCATTATAGTTTGAGACCCAAAATCATGTTCAAACACAACCCATGTGCCAAACCATTATTTTACGTAACTAGTGATTTGGGTGTGTGATCTATGTCCTGAAAATAGAACACCTGAACTAGAGTATTTCTGAACTTTAGAAACTGCTGCTAGTACAGAGCTCTGTAGGTGTGCTTATATGTGCATTGATAGATTGTTTATTTTATTTATTTCCCGAGTGGAAGCTATGATACTGTTATCATGTGCCTTTTTAGAATCTTTGTTTCTTTCTTAGTTTTGTTGAATGTAGTATACGTGTTAGATGATTAAAGTATATATTTTTATTCTTCTAAATTGTTCAGAATGATAGTACATTGGGTATTTATGCAGAATTAAAATATTGATTATGCTATAAATAGGAAATCAACTGATAAACAAATTTCCTAAAAATCAGGAGAATAAAAGATATAAATGCACCTAATTCTGAATGTAATTGATTAATTCAAATTTGTTGCTCTAAAAAGATCCAATAAATCTGTCTTGTACCAAATTCCATATTCCAAGAATCTTTTGGTCGGGAAATCCCTTTGGTGAGACGTCAGTCATTTGTTATTGCAGATGCAACAAATGACATGTTATAATTATATAAAATAAGGAACTGATCCTATATATGAAAGATTATCTACATTATATATATACATTATTCGAATACTTTTATTTATTCCTGTATCATATCTTTGTTATTACAGAAAATACTTTTTATTCTTCTCAATATTCACAATCATAGTACATAGAATACTTAAGCAGAATTAAAATACTGATTCTGCTACAAATATGGACATAAACAGAACAATAAATCTCCTATAATAGAAATAAATGCACCTAATTCTGATTTAAAATAGCAATAGGGATTTGAGATCTTTCCCTTTGAAGAAATTAAGAGGTTTTTGCAGAAATTGATACTAACTTATTCTCAGGCTGGTTTAAAATCCTTCATTTTATTTTTCTATTTCTTTCCCACCATTTTCTATAATAATATTCTCTTTACTGTATAGGTCAATGCTTATGATACTGTCCGTGTTGTTGATGTCTTGTACCGTCACAAGTACTTTTTGACATCTGGGTCTGATTTTCATTGTGTTCGACAACCGTCGTCAACAAAAACTAGTGAGAAAAGTGATTTCATATGTGAGCATTACGGATCAGATAAAAAGGATACTTCTTCTGTTCATACTCTGAGTGAAAGAAAGACTACTATTGATAAAGTGCACAGAGTGACAATACTCAATCTTCCATGTGTGGCTTTGGATCCTGAAAATCAAGCTTGTGATAGGAATGAAAGCTGTAACCAAGACAGACATGGCTTATCCAGAGTCAATCATGAGAAAGAAACTCTCAAATTTTCTTTGGGAGAGTCATGCATGCCAATATTGCCATGGATCAATGGAGATGGGACCATCAACAACATTGTTTACAGAGGACTTAGACGTCGTGTTCTTGGGATAGTGATGCAAAACCCAGGAATGTTGGAGGTATGCAAACACTACAATTTTTTATTTATTTAATATATTTAAAATTTCATAGAACTTTGAAACGTGATCAGCTCCGCTTTGAGTGTTCTTGCATATAAATATTAAGAGGGGCCTAAAGGAATAATGAAAAATTATTTGTTTTTATTTTATCCTTGTTTTACAACCTGAGTTTTATCCTTCACAACGAATCAGGTTAACTTATTCAGAAAATATGGGACTTTATTTTATTGACATGGAACACTAGCAACATCTTAGGTATTAACACTCCTCCCTGCATGCTTTCTTTCTACTATTAAGTCAATTTGTAGGGATTGGATTCATTCAATTTATTTAGTTGCAATAATTTGGATAGTGTGATGTTAGCATTTTCCTTCTTTTCAGCGTTTCCTTCTTTTCTATTTTAGGGACAATTGTTCCCCTAAAATTATGTAAAAGGAGATTGAATCATCTAATTAGTGTCAAAAATTAATAAGATCACTGTTCCCTTTCAACTTGGCATAGAGCTCCTGATCCGACAAAGCTTTGCCTGTTTTCTCGAGCTTCCGTACAAAGGAGTTACCACCCTCCCTACCGTCAACATTGCCATTGTTGAGGCTGGTGGTGGGCCAAGAGGTGCGCTTCACATCAGTGACCACAATCTCAGAGATACCAGTGTGGAAATCAACCCCACACATCACTCAGTCAACTGCACGCATTCTGGCTAGAACTACTTTTCTCTCATGTCCCTTTAAAGCCTAGTATTCACTGGCATATTGTGTATCTAGCTGCACGCATTCTGGCTAGAACTACTTTTCTCTCATGTCCCTTTAAAGCCTAGTATTCACTGGCATATTGTGTATCTAGAGATAGCTATGCAATAAAACTTGCATTTCACTGAGTCGGGTATTTTGCGATCACTAATAACTTTCTATGGATTTCTCTACTTAAGTCATCCTCTCACTACCTTCTGTGCATTTCTACACTTAAGTCATCCTGCTTGCATTTTGTGTAGCATCGTTAATGTTTCCATCATTACCAAAAGAGGAGAAATTAGCGCAAAAATATTCTTTCGGCTTGTCACTAAAAAGAATTTTAACAATTTTTCCAATTTGATTCTTGATTTCATTGAAGAAGACAAAAGTTCAGATCAATCTTTAATTAAAAAAATATTTGATATGTTTATATATATATATATATATATATATATATATATATATATATATTATTAAAATGAAGGAAAAAAAATAAATATAGAATTAATCTCCCTTGTGTAAAATACACACATAGGGCTATTTATTGATAAGTAAAAATAGTAACAAAATAACAAAAAATATAGACTAAGTCCCCATTACATTCAACATTCCCCTCAAGCTAATGCACAGTAAATTCTGAATCAACACTAGAACTTGCCACAATATGTAGTTTATTGTTTTTCCAATAGATCAAATTATCACCAATAAGAACACAATATCCAGAAGTAGATTTTCTATCATACGGAGATCCTGCCCAATCAACATATAGATAACAACTTTAGTATGGTTATTATGACCATATAGTAAGCCTTTTCCAAGAGAACCTTCAATGTACTTCAATATAATAATAACTGCATTCTAATGATCAACACATGGGGAATTAAGAAATTGACCCGCCACATTGCATGTAAATGAAATATCAGGACTGAGTAACAATAAGATAGTTTAATTTTCCAACTAATCTTCTATACTTTTTAGGATCTGAAAGAGACTCCCCTGACTGTGTAGGAGTTTAGCATTAGGATCTATGGGTGTGTCAACAGATTTTGAATTCATTAATCTAGTTTCTTTCAAAATTTCCAATGCATACTTCCTTTGAGAGATAACAATACCATTGTTAGATTATGCTACCTCAATCCCCAAGAAATATCTGAGTTTGTCAAGATCTTTGGCCTGAAAATGATGACAAATATGTTGTTTTATCTGAGAGATGTCATGATGATTTGTAAGAATAATGTTATCAACATATATCACTAGATAAATACACCCAACACTCAAATGATAGTAAAAAAACTGAATGATATGCTCCACTGCGAGTCATACCAAACTATTGAATAACACTAAACTTTCCAAACCAAGTCCTAAAACACTGCCTGAGGCCGTATAAAGATTTGTGGAGACGACATACCAATCCAGAAGATTCTTCCTGAGCAACAAAACCTGGGGTTGCTCAATATAAATTTCTTTCCACAAATTCCCATTAAGAAGATTTTTGACATCCAATTGATAAAGATGTCATCTTTGAAGAGCTTCCATGAATATGAATAAGCAAACAAAAGTCATCTCTGTCATTGGAGACAACTTATTACATAGTGCAAATAAAAAATTTGTGTATGACCTTTATAAACGAGACGAGGTTTGGGACAATCAATAGAAACCCACCTGCAACCAACAATAAATTTCTCAAGAGATAAAAGAACGAGTTCCAAGTTACATTGCTCTGAGCATTTAAACAGTGTATGGCTTCATCCTTATTTCCTTCATTTCTGGTGTGAGATTTGGCTTCCAACTTCTTTGGTGTAAGATTTAGCACTCAACGAGTCTCAGTGATACACTCTCAACTTCCGTGGCATTCAGTGACTCGTTTTGTTTCGATTTCACACTCCCCTATTTCCAGTGTTTTGTTATTTCATGCCATAGGGGTTTTGTTTGGCTTTAGTAATTTTCTGACCTATGTTGGTCTTTGTTTTTCTTCCCATGTTTCGTATTTGCTGATATAATATAATATACTGGCAACATTATCAATATTATCTTATATATAGGTGTTTTTTACTTTAATGCATAGAGACCAGTAGTTTATATGTATTATATAATATAGATATAGTAGACTATTAATGTTTTATGTTACAGTCTCTTATACTTTTAGGCATTACTAGTGTCTGTGTGTAATAGCAAATGTTTGCGTCCTACTCCAATTGTTTCAATAGGGAAACTTAACATAAAACGGGAAATATAGGAAAGAAAATAAATCTACCCTAGTAATAACTATTCAGCAAGATTTTATTAAGGAGCGAAGAATTCAAGTTCTGATAATTTGATGCATGCTGCTAATTGTTTTCTTTATAATTACTCCGAATCCTGCATTTAGCTGTTGCAAAATGGAAAATGATAAGAAAAACAGTAACATAAATATTATAATGAAAAATATTGAAATAGAAATTGTGAAGCAGATTGATGGCAGTACTTCTATTAAAAAGAAGTGATTACATAATAAATAATAACTTGAGCTGCAATGGAAATCAAGTTTTAGAATTTTTAATCCTTCATTGGTAAATGGAAAAATCTACTGACAATGTCATTTGTATGTGTTAGGATGATATTCTACGTCACATGCACGTGTTGAATCCACAGGTATTCTATTAAATTTTAAAAATTCTGCTCTTTTATTCTGAAATTGCTAGTTAGTAGTCTAGTCAAGTGCTGACTTATATTCTGAAATATTTCTAGACTCTTATCTTCATCTTTTTCCTTAAAGAATAATGTTAAGATAAGCTTGAGTCAATAATCCTTTTCCCGAGGTATTATTGAAATATGCCTTCACCCCTCTGGATTAAAATTATGCTATAAACTCCAATGGCTTGCAAAATCTATATATATATAAACATCGGACCGAGTGTGTGCGCATGTGTATTTTGCAATCACAGATTTTATTTCTAGTAAGCTGACAAGGGATGATCTATGTATAATATGAAACTAGAGAAGTTTCTTAATATATAACTCAAATTTATTACTGTTAAAGATATGATATAAAAGGATGAAATATATTGAAGATTGATTGGTACTTTGACAGAGAGAATTCATGTCTAGAAAATATCTATTATCTTTGTTGTTATTTAGTTTGTCGGCTTTTGACTACCAGTTGGTTGACATTTTACCAAGTCTTACAAGAGGTCCTATGATATTATAACAAGCTTATCTTATTTTCTAGCGTGAGGGGAATGTTAGAGAATTATCTTACCAAATATTTCCATTATTAGGTATTGATTTTGTTCATTATAATTGTATTGCTTCTCCATTATAAATAAGAATACTCATGTGTATTCAACACACAAAATTTATTATATTTCTTGATCTCTCTATTCTCAATACAGTACCAGAGCAGTAAAATCCTCCGTGATTTGTTTTGACACTAATCCTTTTAACATTGTATTAGAATCTAACGTTGTAAGGATTGTTGGAATTATTTATAAATATATTAAATTGTTTATAAATATTTAGTCTTACACTTAAGACATAATCCTTAGCGTGAGAGAATGTATATCTTACAATGCCTAGAAACATGATCAAATTATATAGTAAATGCAAATCTTAGCATATAAGTTAATTTTGTGAGAATGAACTTTATGAGCTTGAAGTAGACGTAAATTTAATTTCTAAACCAACTTATAAACTTTTGGAAACAAATAAGAATATTCTTATTTATAATTTATTTATAATGAAGAAGAGATACAATAATAATGAACAAAATCAATATCTAATATTTGATATGATATTTTCCTATCAAATCACCTTATATTATCCAATATAATGTAATCAAATCATATAACAATCAATTTATATCTCTAACAATTCCAATGTCATTTGAGTGTGATCCTAAACGTGGATATGATTTTATATGTTGTCACTGCTTGTGTTATCCTGTGTTTGTATGTTGGTTTAACTGTATACGCTGGTTCTGGTTTCTGACAGAATTGTAGAACTCTCTTGGAAATGATGGTTCTGGATAAACATCTAATTGTGAAGAAGATGCATCAAAATATATTTGATGGGGGACCCACTATACTTGGGGATCTTATTGGAAGCAAATCCAGCCCATCCAAGTTGATTTGCCGAAAGCATTTCTTCGCCAATCCCATGAGTTCAGCCTTGTTGTAGGAGTCTACGGAATTGACATGAATTGACACCAGTACTTTTTGTTCATATAGAAACAGAGAGATGGGGAAAATTGTGTCTGTATAAAGTGAAATTTCGGATACAGCCCCTTAAATTTATATTTGGAAGAATTAAAACTTTAGGCAATCCTAGTAAATATGTTTCAGGCTTGTCGCTTGTAAAATTTTTATATTACTATTGTCCAACCTAATCTTCATACGTAGAGCCATCCACTAAAACAAGTTTTGTCCTGTCCGAGTTTGAGTCAAGCCATGCCACCTTTTTTCCTTTTAGCCAAATTGCAATTGGATTAACATCAGTGTTTTGAATTAAGAAAATGTAAATGCTACTATTAGCAAATTTAGTTGTGACTATTGATAGACTTACTCTTTAATGGTATGGTTGTAATTGTTAGACTTATTCTAACCT
>Ga0209700_103234_pt1 | contig 31580 bp, 18 predicted proteins | sample SiratroredBW_FD_187528 | JGI IMG/M metagenome (GOLD analysis project Ga0209700, IMG submission 187528) | Root nodule microbial communities of legume samples collected from California, USA - Siratro red BW (SPAdes) (version 2) | ecosystem: Host-associated > Plants > Roots > Nodule | place: USA...
AAAAAAAAAAAAAAAAAAAAAAAAACCCAAAGAGAAACTACCATGGCACCAGACATACAGGGGTGCCACCTACCTTATATATAGGAAATATGCCTAAAATATAATTCTTATATTAAAAAGATTGTCCAAAATATTTTACATCAAACTTTGATTTTGTACAAAAGGAAAGAGAAAATATATTAACTAGTTAGAAGAAAAGACGATAACATCAAATAACTAATGAACAAGTTATCCAACTAAGCAGGATACAATCTAGATCAACGTTGTGTTAGACAATTAATTTGACCAAAAACACTTGGCTTCCTCACAAGGAAAACAACATTGCATATTAATGTAGACATTCATTAAAACCATGGGCGTGTATATATTCCGCCCTTGCTCATGGCCCCACAGAGTTTTTCTTCCTATTCAAAAGTAAATAATAAAAAAAAAAGTGTGACTCCTTTAAGGGAGCTCCAAAATACTTTGCCCAGTTGTCAACATAAGCTTGTGTTGTGTCCCTTCCCGTCAATTTACACACGATTTTACTCTCCAATACCTTATGTGTCACAAATGACACAATTGAAATGTCTCACGTTGTTGCATGGCTTTTTCTAACCCTTTTGTTCTCCCTGAAAACCTTCTACAATTATCTCTATACCCTCATAAAGCCTCAGATACTGCCAAGACAATAAATCCCCACCTGAAATTAGTAAAAAAAAAAAAAAAAAACCATGGTTTAAGAAAACCACAATACCAGGAACATTTCATTACCAACCTGGCTAGTTTCACTTGGCGGCTTGGTTATTTATATATAGAGAGAAAGAGAGTCCCTTACTCTCACTATTCTGCCACACACAGACAAGGCAGCATGAAGATTAGTTGTAATGGGTGTCGGATTCTTCGCAAAGGTTGTACTGAGGACTGTGTTATTAGGCCATGCCTTGAATGGATAAACTCATCTGAGGCCCAAGCTAATGCCACCCTGTTTCTTTCTAAGTTCTATGGTCGTGCCGGCTTGCTCAACCTCATCAATGCTGCCCCACTACACCATCGCACTGGTGATTTTCCCTCACCATTATACCATTACCTTTAATTCAAATTTCGTATTAATTTCAACATTTTCTAAAGCTAATGTTGATTTTTCAAAAATATCAATACCCTCTAAGACTTTAATTATCACCATTTTGTTGTTTATTATTAGCCTTCCTCCCCTTCAACAAATTTTGAGTTAAGCCAAATTTTCATGATTAAAATTGAAGCAGAAACTATTTGAAAATGCTTCCCCTTCTGGCTACCTTTTACCCCTTGCAAGAAATATTTGATCTCACCAAACATTTATTTTGTAATTGATTTGGTTTAATTTTGTTTTTGCCTTAAAAGTACTTTAGATGACGCTTTAAAACAGTGAAATAAAGTGATTTAGATCGTGCTTTCAGGACCAAAAACAAAATAATTGGGGATTAACCAGTTAAAAAAGTAAGGAATAAAAATAAAATTTGACGAACATATATTTTTCATTTCATTCGTTTCTAATTAACACTACAATGACCATACATCTTTTTTTACATTGAATGAGAAAGAATGCTGTTTATGTAGTTTAATGAAAAAATTATTTTATATCAATTTTTTGGTATAATTTTGAAGAAAATGACAAGAATTGTAAATTTCAGATGTGTTCAAGTCCCTAATGTATGAGGCATGTGGGAGAATCATGAACCCAACATATGGATCAGTTGGGTTGTTTTGGAGTGGTGAGTGGGCCCAATGTCAAGCTGCTGTTGATGCTGTGCTAGCTGGGTCCCAGATCAATGCCATGGCAACTTCTCATTCACAAGTGACAGTGGCACATGGCACTGAGCAGGCTTCCAAAGTCCTTGACATACGTCATGTTTCCAAAGAAGCCAACTTGGACAGGGTGAGAGGAAAATATAAGAAACCCAATAGGACTGAGAATGTTACCATGCCAATGTCACAAGTGGGTTTTGTCAACTCATCTCCATGGAAGCCAATTCTAAGGCATGAGCCAAGAGGGTTAGAGGGTGGTGGTGAGGACAGATTGAGGGCTATGTTGATGAACCAAGACAGGCCAAGTACAAATGATGGAAACAATATTGATTTGGAACTCACTCTTGGCTAGACTAGGCTTCTCTTGTTACTTGGTAATCAAGTGCTGCTACAAAACCAATAAAGAAGTAATAAAAATTTTTGTTTGCTTTGTTTTTCTTTTTCTTGAAAGGAATGTAGAAATCGGAGCATTGGACATTGTCAAATGTAAATCTTGGTGAAGGCTTTAATTAAGTGTATATTGGTGAATGGAGCATATACTTAAATTTAATAAATCTCCTTTTTTACTAATTAAAATAATTTATGATCTCAATAGTCATATAAATAAAATATTTCTATCACTGAATGGTCCAGGCACATTTTAATGATTTATTTAAGATAGTAAATGCTCGCATTAACTATTTTATTGCTTTGTCATGAGATGTGTGTTAGGAGAAAAGCAATCATATTTGAAGTTATTTTAAATCTATGTTCACACATACAATAAGATACTCGTTTTGATAATAATTATTTTAAGAGTATTATTTAAAGAAAATTCTAATTAATTGATAGTAAAAAAATATTTATACTTTATATAAAAATTAAAACCTTCATGAAATAAGTAACTAAACTAAAGTACTACATAAAAGTTAATAAATAAAGTTTCCGTCATTAAAAATTTGTCACTAATCCAGTGACCAACTGGAATATATGAAATATGTATACTGCATACTATATCAAAGTCGCCATAATAAGAATAATTTAAAATATTAACATATATTTAAAAAATTCTATATAAATAATCATGTGCAAAAATAATTTTAAAATTATTATATACATAGAAATGTTTAAAGTTTATTAAGAAAGCTAATAATAAATAAAATCTAGATAGGTATAAAATGTGTTTTAATTTATTTTTCAGAAAGTTGAACACCCATTAACAATTATAATATTTTTGTTATTTTGCTGTCACCCCTCTTAGTTCCAACCTTTTATCGCTATAAAAATAATAGTTTTTATTGCAATTTGTTCTCTTTCTATATTAAATCTTTTTGAAAAAAACTATATTTTCATTAGATTATTTTAAAGGTAATATTTGTTTATGTACTATTCATAATATTATTTGATAAAAAAATAGAATACAATATCAAAATATAATATTTTTTACTTGAAAAGACAAAGATATAATCAAGATTTAAATAATTAAAATATTAAATTTGATTTTTGTTATAAGACATGACAGTCAATATATAATAACAATTTGAACTTATATTTATATTTACAAGATTATTTTGTAGGGACTCAATTATTTTTCTACTTGTTAAATATTTATCATATATAGTGTTTTGGATTTTTATTATTTGTTTCATCGTTCGAAAATCTCATTTTTTTTAACATCAGCAAAGCTTTCTAATCATTGGTCAAACCTATTATTTTAATATTTTTAATTTTTTATAATTAAATTTAATTTGAATTTTATTTAAATAACAGCAAAATAATATAAATTATATCAAGCATTTTTGGAATACTCAACTCTTATACTATTCATAATGATATTCTTAGAGCTTAATAAGGAAGCTTACCATTTTTAGTAAAAACTGAAAAATATTAAATATGCGGCAGTGGTCTAATTTATATATAAAAGTAGAAAGATGAGTGTTGTATGTGATTACACTCAATATTGGATTATTTATTCGAAGTGGGGTACACATAATGTCTTTTTATGGATCCTAATGTTGTAGTGGTCGGGTTTGTAATCTGTATAAGGGTTGGGACACCCTTAAAGTGTCCTCTTAATATATTTTTTTCTTGGCTAGTAAAAAAGGAAAAAAAATGAAATACTCAATCCTTGTATAATGTGAACAGAGACAACATCACCAATTAAAGAATTAAGACACATCCCAATAGTGGTCAGATACTACCCCATATACAAAAATTACCCTGTTCCACTAACAATAGCTACAAAAAAGCTCCCACCTTCTCCCTTACAGACATGATAATGAATAACCAATTTCATGCATGAATCATGTTTGTGGATTATTGTGCTCATCACTTGTGTGCTGGATTGAGATTTTCGAAAGCTTGTCCAGAGAATCTTCGAGTATGTGTTACTGCTAATTTTTTTCAAATTTCAAAGAAAGCCTATGAGATTTCTCATCTTCTTGAAGGAATGTTAGAATAAAAAAATCCTAACTTTTGTCTCTCCACTCATAGTTGCCCTTATACCCGTCTCTCTTACATTCACAATCGCTTAGTCGCTACCTCTTCTCTCACATTCTCCACGCTCAACCCATAACCACAACACCTCACTTAGCTTCGCTCACTATGCATCTGACCACATATTTTAATATTTAAGTGGCACATGAAACACTTGAAGTTCCTTAGAAGCAACCAAGTTGCGAACAAAATGATAGTCAATAGTAAGATGTTTCATGTGAGTATGGAACACAGGATTGACACAAAGGTAGGTAGCTTCAATATTATGAAAAAATAATTGCGGCGTCTTGATGTTTGGATGACCAATCTCCTTTAATAGTTTCCATAACCACAACAGTTCAGTGGTAGTGGTCGCTACAGTTCGATTTCAGCCTCCGTGGAAGTTTTAGCAACAGTGGGTTGCTTCTTAGAGGACCAATAGATGATATTGGGCTCCATATAAATAAGATAACAGCAATAGACTTACAATCATGAGTATCTCCAGCCCAATCAGAATCACAAAATGTTATTAGAGAGATCTGTGGCGCGAGAGAGGTAAAAACCATGGTCAAGTGTCCCCTTGAGATAGCAGAGTAGACGTTTGGCAGTTTCATGTGAATTTTAGTGGGAGTTTGCATGTATTTTGATAGTTTATTCATTGGGAAAGAAACATCTAGACAGGTGAGATACAAATATTGTAAGGAAACAATAATATGACGAAACTCCCGAATATGACATGATGGAGCATCAGATGTTGGTGTCAAATCACATGAAGTAAAAAGAGGGGTGGAGATGGGTTTTACATCTTGCATGTTGGTAGAAATCAATATCTCATGTACATAGTGTTGTTATGAAAGAAACAAATTGTGAAATGTAGGAAGGATCTCCATGCCAAGGAAATGATGAGGAGACCCAAGATCTTTTTTAGAGAACTTCAATGCAAGGGACGTTTTGAATGCATTCAGAAATGAGTCGTTATTGCTCGTGAGTAGTAGGTCATTTACATAAACAATAAAATATGCAACAACGTCATCCTGATTGTACACAAGTAAAGAAGTGTTAGGTCCAAAATTAAGAAATTCATATGTAGTAAGAAAATCCTTTAGAGCATTATACCAAGCACGAGGTCCTTGTTTGAGATCGTACAATATTTTGTGAAGCTTGCATGCATAATCTGAAAAGTGAGAGTTGACAAAACCTAATGGTTGAGACATGTAATATCCTCCGAGATATTACCATGAAGAAATGCATTATTAACATCCATTTGACATAAAGGCCAACCATGCAGAGAAACAGCTTGATCTTTTGAGGCTTAATGATTGGACAATAGGTTTCAGTATAGCCAATAGCAGGACGTTGATGAAATCCTTTGGCAACAAGACGTGCTTTATATCGAGCTATAAGGCCATTGGGATCCCACTTTAGACGAAAAACCCACATATTACCAATAATGTTCAACTGTGGTTACCTAGGGACCATGTACCATTGGCAAGTAATGCATTGAATTCTTCTAACCTTGCTTGCTGATAAGCTTTAATTTGTAGTTTAATTTCATGCATTTTCAAGTTGATTTAGTTAGTAATTTTGTTTTAATTTAAATTTATTATCCTTTTATGATTCATTTTCTATTTGATAAGCTTCTATGGTGCAAGAGCAAATTTTGTTGAGAAATAGGTAAAATTTAAAGCGAAGAGCAAAAGAGAAGCTGGAGCAGAGAAAAATGCAGAGAAAAGAGCATAAGTGATTTCTGGCTTGAGCAAAGGATAGAACTTCGGCTAAAACTCACTTAAAGAATTTTTCCATTTTAGCCCTAATTTGAAGGTGTTAAAGCTGCAGTGGAGAATCTTCTTAATTGAATGTTACGAAATAACTGTCGTATGTTGACCTAAAGGACTGGAAGAAAGCTATAAAAAGCCAAAACTAAGTCAAAGGAATCATCATCACTGAATTGACGGTTGCCACTTGGAAGGAGATTATTGTTCTTTCTCTTGTATTTTCCATGGCTACCGTGAGTAGCTAAGTTCCTTATTCTTGGGATTGAATGTAATTTCTCAACTTTGAATGCACTCTTGACATTACGTGATATCATCAATATCAATTTTTGTTGTTTTATGTTTTAAACATTCATTGATTTATATTAGAATTGTCATTGTGACTGGAAAACACTTTTTGAATTTAGAACCAAACGTATTACTCATTGCATGTATAAGTTCAGGGATGAATTATATTGTAATGACTATTTATAGCAATTGTGCTTAAGGCTGATTAATATATTCAAGTAACTAGGGACAGAGCTTGGTATTTTAATTTATAAATTTCAATTCTAGATAGATCAGGTTCAATGAATTTTATTTGCACAAAATGGTAGCTGAAAGACGTGATGCTAACGACAATTGATCAAGAGTGTATGAAAAGGAGAGTAATACAATTCAATCCCAAGACCTTCATTAATATAAATTCCACCAATTTGTTTGTTAATTACTCTATTTTAACATTTTAATATTCACTTAACTTAAAGATATTCTCATTACATCTGTTCTCATTCACAATACTTTGATACAAATTCAATTCTCAATTATAAATTTCGTTCGCTGTGGATACGATACTCTTACTTATTTTCTATATTACTTGAGTACTCAGTACACTTGCTGAACAAAAGGAGTAACACTTTCCTCCACTCAGAATGTTTCAAAGCTTGGAAAAGAAAAGAAGGTTCAATTTGGTCGGATAAAGGAAATTTGGTGGCTAGGTGAAGTTGTTTGGGTTTTAAGATTCCATTTTTAGATCTTCTGACCATTGGGTGGGACGGTTGTTTTGGTCCAGTCAAGCATGAGGATGAGTCTACATACGTAGAAGGAGATGAACCCAAAGTGTACAAGATATCATGATTGGATAGAGGAGAGGATTCAGTGGAATTTGATAATACATAAGGAGGGAATGAGGTATGTGGCGATGTTCGCATGGATATAGGAGAAGATAAGTTTTGAGATGTGGTAGGTAAAAAGGAGGTAGTGGAGGTGGGATTTGAATTTTGAGATATAGATGTTGGAATGATTTGTATGTGGTTTGAGGGTGTGGGGCTAGATGGTTGTATGCATGTATGGATGGATGTTGGAGAGGGAGAAGATGTGGAATAAGGAAAAAAACACTTTCTACAAAGTGCACGTGTCTTAAGGTATATACTTTTTTAGTTTTAAAATTGTAACACAAATAAGAACTTTGAGATGAGTTGTAGCCCAAGAAGACGCATGGTTGGGATTTTGGGAGAATTTTGTTATGAACGTACTGGACCAACCAAGGAAAACAGAGACACCCGAAGGTACGTAACTTAGAGTAATTGGGTGAGGAGTGAAATAAGGACTCGAGAGGTGACTTCATGTTTAAACCAGGTGTGGGCATGCGATCTATAAGATAGGCTGCAGTTTCAAGAGCAGACCAAAATAGATGGGTAGGGAAGCATGGTGGAGAAGATAGAGCAGCTTTAACCAAATGATGGTGTTTTCTTTCAGAAATCTCATTGTGTTATGGGGTATAACGGGGAGTTGTTAAGTGTGCTATTCCATGAGTTTGAAAGAAAGACCTCAATTTAATATATTCACCACCGTTTTCTGAGTAAAAGGTTTTAATTTTTGTATTTAATAGATTTTCAACAAGTGATTTGAAAATTTGAAAAATATGAGAAACATCAGATTTATGTTTAATCGAATAGAACCACACATATTTTGAAAAGTGATAAATAAAAATTACATAATAAAAATAACCATTTATTGAAGATGAAGGTGCAGGACCCTAAACATCTGAATAAATCATTTATAAGACGGACTAGTAGACGAAGAGGAGCTAGAAAAGGGCAATTTGTGAATTTTATTTGCTAAACAATCTGAACAATGAACATGTGATGAATAAAATGGAATGACATTGGACTTAAGTGCATGATGAAGGATGTGAGAAGCGGGATGCCCTAAGTGACTGCGTCAGGTGGAAAGGGAGGTGTGACAGTAGATATGATGGAATTGAGGATGAGGAGGTAGGCAAGAAATCTTGTACACATTATTTTCATTCTTTCCGCGTAGTAGGATCGCCTCTGTGCTCAAATCCTTGACCTGAAAATGTCATGGTAAAAATTCAATGGATACAAAGTTGCTTTGACATAATTGGGAAATGGATAGAAGATTTTGAGATATGTCAGAAACATAAAGAATATTATTTAAGTGAAGTGGGAAGGAGGAAGTGGGAAGAGAAGTTGAACCACTATGAGTGATGGTGAGTCCCTTATCATTCGCAATCACAAGTTTATCATTACCAGTATAATCATGGGCTAAAGTGAGATTAGCAAGATCCCCAATGACTTGGTAAGATGCGCTAGAATCCAAAAGCCAAGATGGTTCGGAGTCAGAATCCTTATTAACCGTGTTTGCTTGACAACAAGAATGATCAGAAGGATAACCATGTAATTTGTAGCAAGTCTTAGCAGTGTGACCACGACGATCACAATATTGACAAATAAGGTGAGACCCAGAGGAACAGTTATATGGACGAGAACTAGAAGGGTTTCCCCAAGCAGGAGATGCTCCACTAGGAGATGACATTTGTAACATCCCAAAAACATAATGTATAATATAGATATATATACCAATCATTCACTAACATTGTACTTCAAAAAATTTCCCTCTTCGTAGGGAATTAAAACATTACTAATTACATTAACACATATATGCATATAAACAAAATAAGAGTTTTTCAAAAAGCTTTTAAAGCTACAATTGACTCATTCAAGAGCATCTTCCACAGTGTATAACATGATCATTGTAGATAGAAACAAACACACAACACAAATAAGAAAGGATAAGCTAGTAATTGAAAATATCTCAATTAATCTCAAATAATCACAAGTATACATCATTTAACACATAACAATCGATTGACAACATCTATCATCCAACTCAATCACATAATATAGACAGACTCAATCTACTTCCGGAAGACTACATTGAATAGATTCCGAGATTTGCACCTGTCATACTACCCCCAATTTGTGTGTCTCATCTCATCACCGTTAATCTTATATGACAGGGTTAATTTATATGATTGTCCTGACCAACCCTCTTTCAAGCTGCAGTTTCAGTCATATGAACCTCCTTCGATTCTCACCACCTAGTAATATTCATCTATTTGATTCCTATGACTAGTAGAGTTAGGATATCAATCATTAAACTAGATCCTTAGACAATGCACATCATATTTCTCAACACAAATGTTTTGTTTCCTGAAAATACTATGCCTACGCATCACATACAATTCAAATCATACATCATCAGTTTTTATTCATCTATTCATTCACTTTCCATTTCAATTCCTATAATCTCAAGAAAACTTCACCACTTTATCTAATTGCAAAATATCAAATATAATTCTTCAATCAATCATGCATAAAGACATATTCATAGGTCATACCTATCAAAGCCTTATAACAATTCATATTCAATCCATCAAACAACAATCAAAAGTTCTCACATGTTACTTTCTAACATCATTACTCAAATCAGGTCAATTAATTACATCAAATCAAGATAAACAAACTCATTCAGTGCTCAAGGACTAGTCAGACCTGCAAAAAAGACTTAAGCAATGATAATAACATATTCAAGTCTTCTATCCTAGAGTTCTATTTGAAAGTAACTAATTAAAATAAAAAAAAATAAGTTACTAGTTTCCCTTACCCGATGATGATCTTTACAACAGTTCCTCCAATACAAAATCTAGGAATCTAGAACAAATTATTAGAACAAAACCAAATTTTATTATAATCTTAATTAAGCTGAGAGAAATATTTCTCTCAATTGTCCCTACTATGATTGATGACAAAAACTTAAGGAAAAACAGAGAATAAGGGATCTTTAGAGAAAATATGAGCTTACTCTGTTTGAGATTTTGATCGGTTAGAAATGATCCTTAACTTCTCAGCTACTGCTGGGTGTGATCAGATTCTAAAATATGAGATATGGATAAGGAAATTTAGAGAGAAGGAAGAGCTCAGGAAAGGGAGAGAGAGAAAAGAAAAAGGAAATGGAGGTGTAAGGACCGTGTGCTTCTGTTTTTTAAACTTACTGTGCCTTACAACATTTAACATTTGTAGCGGCCATGCGAGAAAGATGAATGAGAAACATGCTTGGTAGTAACAAGGAAGCATGATTGTTGTCACTCCTCCCATTGCAGAAAAATTTCATAGCCAACAAGTTTGTCAAAAAGTTCATCAAACAACAGCGGAGTGTCACGAGTGCGGATTGCTGCACAAAACTCATGATAATCAGGGCAAGACAATTTAGGGTCACAATGACAAGATCAATATCATCAACAGAATGACCAATAAGTGCAAGTTCATCAGCTACGGAGCAAATAGAGAGTAAATAGTCACAGACATTAGAGTCGTCGTTGGTGATGGAGCAAAGACGCTCTTTAAGAGACATGATCTGAGTGGGAGACTGATTGGCATAAACCTTGGTCAGTCTCGACATTTCATCGATAGAGGAGGTAGTGGAAGACATAAGAATTTGTGACTCAAGACCACAAGTACCAAAGAGAGCCACAAGCACATAATTATCCTGATGCTTCCAAGCAAGAAAAGCAGGATTTTCAACAGCTGTATCACCAGTTCCAATTGTTGCTGGAGGAAATGGAAGGGTGCTAAAAACATAGCCGAGTACATTATTTGCAGTCAACAATAGAGTAAGTTGCTTGTACCAAGTGGGGTAATTTAAGGAAGATAGTTTAATGGGTAATTGAGTTGCTGTGACAAGTTCCACAAGTGGAAGAAGTAGTGATGGCCATTGATAGGATCAAAAATGGCTAGTTAAGTTTGTAGATCTGAAACCATATGGTAAAATATACATAGATATTACACCACTTGTGTGGTTCAACCGACATAATATCTGTCTTTGAGAGGGTTTGGGAAAAAATTTGGTGCATTAGGGTTTGATACTATGTCAGTTGGGACGTATTAACCAATGTAATAGCTCGCTTTGTACCTATTACGTCGGTTGTGAAGGTGTAACCGATGTAATAAGTACTAATTTTAAAACTCTTCAGTCGTTGTTTTTCACTTACGTTTTGCCTTCTCCTTCGTTTTCTCTCCTTCGCACGCGCTTCTCCTCCCCTCCACACTGCCAATGTTGCGTTTTGTTTCTGCATCACTCTTCATTTTCATTTTCAGCAATCATCAGTCTTCGTTTTCTTTGCCTTCACCCTTCATTTTCGTTTTTGGAAATCATCCATCACCTTCACTCTACCTTTTTCGTTGTCGCTCAGTGTCACTGGTTTGAGCGCTGGTATGTGTTTCATATCTCATCCATTTTCATTTACTTTCATTGGTTTCCCTATTTCATTCACTCCATGTCTACGTTCAATGGTTTTGCTAGCGTTTATTTGGCTTGATTGGTTCTCTGACCCTTGCGTCTCCCACCGTTTTCCTTTTATGTGCCTCATGTCTCCATTGGTCTACAAGAGGTATGTTTTTACTATCTTTGAAATGTTGTATCTCTATGATTGGAATGCTTGTCTGTGTTGAAATGTGTTTTGTGTATGGTTGGATATTTGTGTTGCACGTTTGGGTACTAAGTCCAGGGATGTTTGATCCTCAACAATTTTTATTTAATTTGGGTATTGTATAGTATATATGAATTTTTTTTACTATACATAGTCATGGATCGAAGTTGGATAAATGGAAATTGAATCAATGATGTGTATGAGAAAGGTGTCGAAGAATTTCTAGAATTTGCTAAATGGAATGGAGTAGGAATAAATGAAAGATATTATTGTCCATGTGTGAATTGTTTGAAAGGGAAAAGACTAGATATTGAGTTGATACAAGAGCATGTTCTTTGTGATGGTTTCTTGAAGAACTATACAACGTGGACTTGGCATGGTGAAGTTCTGGACTTACCATATGTATCTGAGACTAAATGTCAACATTCTAATATATATTCTAAAGACTGCATGGAAGGCGTGATTCATGATATTGGAGGAGATAGTTTCCACCAAGCACATGTCTATGATTCGTTGAAAGATTATTCAGTAACTTGTATCCCGGATGTTCAAGTTTTTTCACGTTTGTCATCATTATTACGATTATTTAATATCAAGGTAACAAATGGGTAGACTGGTAAAAACTTTACTGAATTGCTCAAATTGTTGCATGAAATACTTCCACAAGGTAATACATTGTCGATCAGTCACTATGAGGCTAAGAAGATATTGTGTCCAATGGGTATGGAGTACCGAAAAAATATATGCTGGTCCAAATGATTGTATATTATATAGAAAAGAGTTTGAAGGATTGCATAAGTGTCCTAGATGCGGGGTATCAAGATACAAAGTAAAGGATGATGAAGGGGATGAAGATGACATGAAAAAGGATCTTCCTGTAAAAGTATTGTCGTATCTTCCAATCATACCACGATTAAATTTTTTTTTTTTTGCCAATGTTAAGGATAGGATTAAAAAAACTTGACATGGCACGCAAATGGAAGGAAATGTGATGGGTTGTTACGACATGTTGTCGATTCACCACTATGAAAGAAAATTGATTCTTTGTATCCTGAGTTTGGAAGTTATCCAAGAAATCTAAGACTTGGTCTTGCAACTAATGGAATGGATCCATACGGTAATTTAAGAAGCAAACATAGGTCAAGGCTTGTTTTGCTAATTATTTATAATTTACCATATTGGTTGTGCATGAAAAAAAAATATATGATGTTGTCTATGATGATATCAGGACCAAGGCAACCTGGAAATGACATAGATGTTTATCTAAGTCCTTTTATAGAGGACTTGAGGTTTGTCATCACCCAATTTCGTCCAGGTGAAAATAAATGTTTCAGATTAATAGAAAAAAAAAACATCTTTTAGTTTAAATTTTACTGAATTTTTATATTTATTGTTTTCTTTATTTTTCAGAAAATATAAAAAATTCAATTTGCATTTTTATGATTGTCTCTTTATCTTTTATTCTACCTTTTAAAAAAAAGAATAATAGTAAAAAATGATTGATTTTTTTCTTATCTCTTTCTAAAAAAAAATTAAAAAAAAGTGTTCTTCAATTAATTTTAAAAGATAAAAGAAAAGGTTATTGAATAAATATTATATAATAAAAAATTATTTTAAATTTCAAACTAAATTAGTTTAGGTTTTTAGTTTTATATGTATATTTTGTGAACCTAAAAATTAAGTTGTTGATATTTTATGGACTTTATGGTGTTGGTTGCCTTTAATCTATATAAAAAAATAGTCAACACCCAATTTCGTTCGGGCAAATAAAATTATTTCAAAATAAAATATATAGAATTAAAATACAAAAATTGTGTTATGTAGTTTTTATCATGCTTTGTCATTTAAATAAATAAATAAAAAGAAGAAAAAGTTTTGATTTCATTTTTCTTTTAATGAATAAAGTTTTGAAATAAAATTTATAAAAAAGAAAAGGAGAAACCAACAAAGTAAAATAAAAAAGAAAAAGAAAATAATAATAAATAAAATAGGAAAATAAGATAAATAAGTAATGAATAAAATTATAGAAAAATAAACAGAAAAAGAAGTGTTGGGTCTGTTTTAAAATAGTTGCAGAAAATAAAAAAAAAAGAATAAAAATTTGAAGAAAGTCCAACCCATTAAGAAATAAATTGTCTTTGAATAAAGCTCAAATTAATAAAGGGTTCACTTTGAAAAAAATAAAGTAAATTAGTTTGCTTAGATTCGGTCTATTAAAAGTGTGTTAAAAAAGGAAAATAAAATTGATATTTTGCATCCCTCCTTATTAAAGTGCTGCCACGTCACACTTTCTTTCTCTACTGAATAATCTAATTGCCTTTTCAGACATCCATTTTGAATGCACAAAAATTAATTTTAAATTCAAAAAAAATAATTAATGGAAATTTGAACAGATTGGCTGGGGAAATATTATATTAATTAGATATTATTCTACTTCATTGTAAATAATGGTAATAATGGGTGATTATTCTACTTAATTGCAAATAACTCTGATTAATTCTGATTTATTCTTCAGCATCAAACTGAAATGGGGGCAGATTCATTGAACTGATCTAGTAGAGCAATTGAGGGATTTGAAGAAATTTTATAAAAGAAAAAAGACCAAAATAAGGGGGGAAGATTTACTCTGAGCAGTATTTTACACCCATCTTTACAAAAATCAGAGAATTACACATATTTTATACACATTTTTCGGAGAGAGCACTAAGATTACACACGAAAAAATAACTGAAGATCTGGATGCTTAAATTAGAAGAAAGAGGTGAATATTGTTAAAGTTGGTCTTCAACTGGTATGTCTTGATCGCTCCGCCTCATGTGGTTGTTCTGTTTGCCCTGGTTTTGTTTGTTTTGACCTATTGAAATTTCAATATCATGATTATTAGTATTTTGTAGTGCTAGTAAATAATTTTTCATTATAAATTTGTTTTTTTTATACCGGAGATGCTGCTCTAAGCATGTCTTATATTTATTTATGTTATAATGAACATGTTGCTCTAAGTATGTCTCATACTTGTTTTTGTTATACTGGAGATGCTGCTCTAAGCACGTCCCGTTGTTTAATTCTTCCTAGAGGTTGTTGTTTCACATGGTCTCAGAGCACCCAAAAAAAACAAACCTACATATTAGTAGATAATGGAAGCAAGAACATCAGAGAACTAATGAGAGACCCTAAACCATTTTCATTTTTACATTTATTATTATTATTATTATTACTATTACTTTTTTTTTCTTACAAAATCAATAAATAATGTTTTATTTCAAGTAAATTTGTGAAGATAAAAATATATAAAACATTTCCAAATTTTTAATAAAAAATAATAAATGTTTCCAAAAAATAAATAAAGTATATCATTTCCGAAAAAGTCTATAAATATTTCCTAAAGGTTAATAAAATATCAAAATTTTTTGAAAATAAAAATATATAAAAAAGTTTCCAAAATAAAAAGAATAAATAAATCAGCTTTTAAAAATAAAAAACATAAACTTTCACAAATAAAAATATTAGATTCAAAATAGTTTTAAAAATAATTAAAAACTAAATATTTTCAAAAATAGTAAAAATGTTTACTTTTTAGAAAAAATAAAAATGTGAAACAGTTTCAATAATCTAAAATTTTAACAATAAAAAAATATAAAACTTTCTTTTAAAAACAAGATTAAATGAAATTTTCAAAAAAAATAAAAATTAAATACCAACGATCATAACAAACCAATTTTAAAATTAGAACTACGTGAACCCTGATTTTCTATCACGGATAGATATACGTAGGACTAAGGTCAATTCTTGTCAGACTCAAAAATAAAAAAAAAATATGTTTATTTGTCTTATTTTTGCTTATTATTTTTATTTGCATAATTGTTATTTATTTGTATTATGTTTATTAGCATGTTTTCTTTTTCTTGTTTATATATTTGTTTTGTTTTTTTAGATTTGTTTGTTTTGTTATTTTATTTATCTTTATTCATATTATTATTGTTATTATTTGGAAAAAAATGACATTTTTTGTAAAATCACACTTATTTCTATTCATTTGATTAAAGGTATTGTCTTAGGATGGGCGTTGTGGGGTGCTAATACCTTCCCTACACGTAACCGACTCCTGAATCTTTGAATCTGGTTCATAAACATTTTTATTTTTGGTTTTTCTATGGTTTTCCCTAATAAACTATCGTGGCGACCCCAAATCTCTATTTAAATATTATTTTAAAAATAATTTTGTAATCGTCCCGTTGTGATCCCGATTGCGACACATCACAATTTAATTAAATCATATGATGTCACAACTTAATTTTTTATTGGGCAGGATAAGAGAAGGAAAGCTCAAGACATTCAGCAAAAGAATGTCACCCCCCACTGATTGTCTCAGGGGGGTATGATTTATTGGAAAAGAAGATGTTGGAAGAAAAGTTTAAAAGTTTCAAAGAACCATTATCTTCAGATGATGTTATTTTTCCTCCATCATCTCCTAGTCGACATGAGAAATAGAAGGTGGCTAGCATTAAACCATCTTTGGTGTGGACAATGTTGGTGTACCATTGTACATATCCCTCCAAGACGTGCTTAAAATCATCCAGGGACCATTGATAAACATTGCATGCATCCAGTTATGGATGATGTAAGTATACATTTTTACATGTTATTTGATAAAATATGTTGCATCAAGCACTTTTACTAATATTACTTTGCTCTTATTGTTCATTCATAAGTTTCACATCTTTATGTTTTGATCTTACCTAATTTAGAGAATATGAGAGTAATGGATTGACTATTTCAGGTTCCATTGGCAACTCATGCTTGTTTGTCCCGCAAATAACACAATGGTTTGGTTCTGTTCACTGCATTGGAAGCCAAGTTCATATATGAAACAAGTAGTACAAGGGTATGATTTAATTAATTTTAAATAATACATCACTCTTGTTTGTATAATGGCAAGTTAATAATCATCTTGGATTTTAGTGCAATTAATGTTTATAATGTTCTTGGCAGAAGATCTACATCCACATCACAGAACCTACATTGGATATATCTTAAGGTATTTAATTCTAAATTAAATTTATTAAAATTAGTTTTTGACTTATTTCATGATTTCACTTTAATGAAAGTGCAACAAGCAACAAAGAAGTTTGGAATGTGGATATTATGTGATGCATTGGATGAGGACCATAGCCCGAGTTTGTATCACTGGCTCTTGGGACCAGGTATGAAAATGTGTAAATTATAGATAAAATGATTTTCAAGTTTCACATAATGATGATTAATAACACTTATTGTACCTGTATTTCAGATTTTTCAAGACTAAGAGTCATTGGACAACCAAACAAAAGAAGAAATTAGAAAAGAATGCGAAAGATACTTTATTACAATTAGAAGTAATTTGTAGATATATATATATATATATATATATATATATATATATATATATATATATGTATATAATATATTATATATATTTTATATATATATAAAAGTATACGTTGTAGATATATTATGTAAAATATATTGTAGTTGCTTTTACTCAATGCAAATTCTATTCTGGCTGGCTGAACATTGGATTGCTATGTGTAAAATTTGTAGGGTTTATGGATAGAAACCAATTCAAACTGTTTTTTTTTAAAGACACATACTACGTCAGTTAAGGCCATAATCGACGTAATATTCGCTGAAGAACTACACAACAACAGGGGATACTACGTCAGTTACGAGGCCAACCGACGTAGCATCCACCTATTACGTCGGTTGTTCTGTGGAAACCAAAGTAATAGGGTTAAATTGTTTTAATTTTTTTAGGATACTACATCGATTTCAGGCCACAACCGACGTAGTATCCACCTCCTACGTCAAAAATCCAGTTATTTGAGTTGGGTATATGACGTCCATTTCTGTTTTAAACTGACATAGTCGCATATATATTACGTTTGCTACATAACCGATGTTATATGTCCAAAACTTTCTATGTTGCCTTTTTCTACGTCAATTCGAAGACCGACGTAGAATGTCTTCCAAAACTGACGTAGATGACCATTTTTCTACTGGTGTACATAATTTATAGGACATGACTATAAAGAAATATATATATATATATATATATATATATATATATATATATATATATATATATATATATATATATATATATAATTATGAATTTATTAAAATGTACTAATATATTTTGTAATCTAAAAAAATGAATAAAAACATTTATAAAAAAAGTCTAACAAAATATACAACTTCTACAAATAAAGCATCTACTCCTTTAAGCATCATCTTATTTATTTTCAAAGAATGTATAAAAGAGTAGGTATTCTAATTTCTTTCACAACAAGAAGAAGAACATGGTTGTCCAAGTATCTTAAAAGCTATCTTCTAAAGTATTGGTGCATGAGTTCCATTAACAATTCATCATGTTTTTGCATCCATTTTACCTCTATCCCTTAAAGAGTCAACATCGGCAAAATCTTCTCTTTTATCGAAAAAGTTTGCAAATTCTATACTTGTCTCCTTACATCCACATCATCAAAGTACCTCTTAAAACATTTCTTCCTTTCATGAGTAAGTTCCACATGTTGATGTGGGCAAAGTCTTTCTGAATCTTCATTTAACTATATATGACTATAATATCTACAATATTAAAAATATATAAACATAAATTAACATAATATTATAAATTATGATATTATAAATAAGATGTATAAAACAAAATACAATCATAAAATAATTTTACTACATATTGTATTATCTTGGATTTAAAGAATGAACAAGATAATAAAAAGATGTGATACTCTTAGTCTAACTATCAGTTAATATTGAGTTTACTACCTAAAAAATAATGAATGTTTTGTTCTTTATTTTTTATTCCTATAGCATATTTGTATTTTGTTTAGAATATAAGAGTATTTACCAAAGCAACATAAAAATTGCATTTTACAGCTAATATTTTGCTTGAAATGTTTAATGAGTGCTTTGATCCATTGTGGGAATATTTTCTAAACTGATTTTTAACTTTCAAAGATTTAACGAAGAAGTTGATTGGAAACTAGAAACTTAAAAGGCAGAAATTATGCAAAAGCAGACAGTAGATGGTCAGAAGTCAATTGTCAACTGGCGCCAAACAGTAAATGCTTCGTTCAAAGAAGAAGCTAAAGTTAGTTTTGTTAGTTGAAAATTTGATTTTTGTGGGTCAATTGAAAGCCCATCCATTTGTAAATATTAGAAACACCTATAAAGAGATTAAAAGTCGCACATAAGGAGAGAGAGACAAAAGAAAATCATTAAGTGCAATAGTAGTTAGAATTACATTTTTAGTTTTACATATTTCATTTTCTGTTTGTCTAATGTTTGGAATTCTATGCAATCTATTCAAGCTTTTCTTTCTCGTTCATTTTCTTTTTCCCTTACCTTTCGCATTATCTCATTTTTTTTAGAATTGAATTTAATTCTGGAATTGAGTAACAGTGGTTTGCAAATCATGTTGGATAATGTTTTAAGTGTTCTCTTCTCAAAATATTTTCCAAATTTTGTTTTTCATTACAAATGGATTTGCAAGAACATACTGATTGGTTATATGTTTTCTTCATTATCACAGAATCTAGATTTCGATTCTTTGCAATTGAAGTTGAAGAATACTGAACCATTGTCCCTATTTTTTTATTCGCTTGAGTTTACGTTTCTGTCATATACAATTGAAGTTTATGTGGAGTTTTTGTTTCTCATTAATGTTAATTCAATTTCAATTTACAATTTCGTCATGCTCTATTTTACGTTCACGACCTTTATTTATGCAATTTAGTTTCCTTGCAATTCACTTTTCTGCAATCTATGTTTTCAGTCATTTATGTTTCCTACATTTTACTTTTCAACCATTTATACTCTTCACAATTTAATTTTCAATCAATTACGTTTCTTGCATTATATTTTCAGACGATTATGTTTCTCTTTTTCGTTCTTCTTTCTAAGTAGAATCATTAGATGATCTTTTTCGTTCTTCTTTCTAAGTAGAATCATTAGATGATCTAGTTAGTAATTGTTAACTAGAATGTCTAACAATTGTACTTAGTGCATTTTAAGTCATTTTACTTTCATTTCATTTCATCTTCATACTACAATTTTAGTTTCTAATCATTCCATTTACGTTTTCAACTAATAATTCCAATTTACTTTCCATTACCTTGCAAAGTCCTTATTTTTTTAGAGAATTGCATTTCTAGTGTCAATGAGGTCTATTAGATGATTGTTTCATTAGAAGATCTATTACTTTATGTTTTTCGTGAACGAAATATTAAACAGTGGATTCAATTAATATGTTTTCATATGGATTCGATCTAGGTTGACCATATACAGGAAAACTTAGTTTTATTTGAAAATATTAAACAATGGATTCAATTAATATGTTTTCATATGGATTCGATCTAGGTCGACCATATACGGAAAAACTTAGTTTTATTTGAAAATGTGACATGATTAAACATTCATCATAGTGACAAAACCAAAATGAAGAAAAATATGTCTTTTATGGTTCCTGCAAAAACTCTTTTAGAAATAGAAACAAAGAGCATTCTTTCTTTAGAGTTTTCTTTGAACATTTTGTTTTATAATAAAGAAAATTATACAATTTTTTTTTTGTTCAAAGACCATCAAACCACCACATCTAATTGAGGAGGTCAAGAAAAGACCACACAAACATACACTCATGCCACATGGTCAAGTATACTTTAAGGGACCTTTAAAGCTTATAAACTCTTGGAAAAACCAAGAATTAAGCAATGTGGGACTTGGCTTAGTATGTGGTGCCAAATTTTCCTCGTGTAATGTATCTTTTGTTTCACATCCCTAGTCCATGAAGTGTTAGGAGTTTCTAAGGCTTTAAATAAAGGCTTATCCTCTTCTTGTATTCACTTTGATCTTGAATGAGAATTGAATTGCATTTTGCATATCTTCTTGTTCTTCAAAGTCATAAAATGAGAATAATCTTTTCATGGGCTCATCACTAAGGAACTTTCCTTAAAGTGAAAGTCTCTCGAATTTCTTTTAAAACTTGCAAAAGTCTCTCTCTAAGTTTGATTTGGAATTTGGAGAAAGTTGAGTTTTTTTAGTCTTTTCATATTTCTATTGCTACTTCTAAGAATATTCAAATCAACCTACTAATCACAAGAATAGGAAAACTAAATAATAAAAGAAGATCAAGAAGTATAAATATTCATCTAAAAAACCTAATTTTAAATTTATAAGAAATAATCAATATAAATTTTTTAAAAAGAAAAGATAAAACATAAATACTAAATGTTATAATTTTAGGATTATACTTTGAGCTTGAATGAGAACCGAATGCATGTCTTCTTGTTTTTCAAAATCATAAAATAAGAATGATCTTTTCCTAGATTCAGCACTGAAAAAACTTTCCTTGAAAGTTAAAGGCTATCAAATTTCTTTTAAAACTTCCAAAAGCCTCTCTCTAAAATTTCTTTTAAAAGTTGGAAAAAGTTGAGTTCTTTTAAAACTTCCGTTTCTATCACTACTTCTAATAATAATCAAATCAACCTACTAATCAAAAGAATAAAAAAACTAAATAATAAAACAAATCTTGAAGTATAAATATCTATTTGAATAACCTAATTCTAAACTTATAAGAGAATAATCAATATAAAAATTTTAAAAATGAAAAGATAAAATACAAATACTGAATGTTATAATTTCAGTGTAGAATACTTGTATAATAAATATAAAAGTGTTGGAGGGATGTTATAATTATAATATGGGTCTATTCATGTTTTTCAACCTCATGAATAGCCGTCCACACTATATATGTTAACTTAAATGGTGGTCTTAAACCTTCCATACTCTTAAGAAATGGCTTCATGCTATTGGATTTGTATATATACATGCGGATTCGGACATGAAACTAACACATTGATTTCAAACAAAAATTAACGGTGGCAAGGTACATGCAGCCTTTTTCAAACTCTATCTTGTTTTCTGTTTAGCAAAGGAAAAGTGGGTGGTGTTGTTAAAAAAGGCCTCTGTACAAACCTCCCTTTCATTCTTGGTTTTTTCTCCGCATTCAATTTTCGAACCTCATACCTTATTTTCTTCGAGAACAACCTTTTACGTCGCTTTTCTCTATATCTTGAGACTCTTGCTTCTCTTCCACCCTCTGGCATTGCTGAATGACACCCAAATAATTCACCCAATTCCCCACTAGGATGCTGAAACTCCACTCCACATGTTCCCTGTTAATAGATTAAATACAGTTATTATAAAGATTTTCAAATATTCTCTTCAAATTACCTATTCTTACTATTGTTACAAGATGCTTAACTTCTGAAAAATTATATCAGAAAATACATTTAGAGTTACTGTTAAAACAGCTAACGGTATAAAAAATTCCCCAATAGAATTGTATTAAAATGTTGAAAAATAATTTAAATTAATATAATCAAAACTATACCACATACTCTTGCTTTATCCAAGTTCATCATGGAGGAAAATGAATAAACAAATTAAAATGGATTGTAGTAGTATCATACCATGCAATGAGGCCAGAACTGGGGAGTGTCCAAGTCTGGTTTATCAGCAGTAGTCCACGGGGAACTTTGGCTCGTCCAAGCAGTGATTACAGCCTCATAATCTAACCGCAACAATAGTATCTTCTTCTTCTTTCGCTGATCATTCTCTCTAACTACTTGTTCACTCTTATCAAACCCAATAACCTTTTCCTTCACCTCTTCACTTGTCAACGAAAACTTCAACTCATGCTCCTCCACCTCCTTGGTACCCACCAGCCCCAACTCTTCCATTCCCACAAACTCACTCTCCAGTCCCTCCCCCAACAAACTCTCAACATCACCACTAAACTCCGCAATCTCAAACGCGCTTTCACATCCCAACAAATCAACTTTCCTCCCATCGCTCACGGACGCCCCTTGCTCGCCCGAAGGAGTTGCGGGCACTCTATAAAGAACCTGATCCACGCTCTCTTCATGGGAATTCGAATTTGCGTCTTCGGGACTCACTTGCGGTACCACATCGAAGGGATTCTTCAGAGCCTTAGCGTGCTTCCCGTGACGTGGCGTTCGGGGTTTCTTGGTGAACCCTTTGTGCCACGATGGAGCCCCAATATTTGTCACTCCAGAAAATGAGTTCTTGTTCGAGTTAATGCATGAAACTATTTTCAAGCGAACGCGGTGGTGTCTACGCGCTAACGGGTTCGCTGAGTGAACGGAAGAGTCACAAGCTTGGCAGAGAAACGCATCGTCGGCGGCACAGTACCAACGCGCTCGATTTCTTATGCAGCTATCGCACGCTCGTGCCGTTTTGGCGCCAACAGCGTTTCCCTTGTTCTTAGGGGAAGACATAATTGGTTACAGGAACAAAATTGTGAGAGGGTGATCGAAGCCTACGAATAATGATGTTGGGGGGTATTCCGAACAAAACAACGTTGGTTTGATTGGATTATGGGGAGTTCTGGGAAGTTTCTGAAAGGTTGTTGGAGAAAATATCAACAGTGTGGAACATACAATACAATAATAATGTAATGGTGATGATGGTGTGGGATGAATGATAGGGAGGGAAAGGGTGTCCTACAAGCAGCACTTTTCCTGTAGGAGAGGGACCCTCTGTTTTGTTCTTTAACTTGATAAAAATGGAGGATCCTTTACGGTTTCTAAATTTGTAAATAACTGCAAGGGATGCTGTTGCATGCTAGTAATACATTTCAATTAGATTAAAAGTTTTATTTCAATAATTTTCTAAATAAATAATTTCACTAGATACATCTTATCTTATCTTATCTATACAAAATCACAATTGTTCCAATATAATTTGGATTACTTTTGACTTGTAATCAAATTTATCTATAAAAAAATCCAAAACAATGTTATCTTATGAAGTTACTTGTGTCAATTTGCTTAATTCAATATACTAATTAAGTATTGCTTTATGTCAAATATGAATTTTGAAAATGATGACTAACCATTTATTTTGTTTTTTATTTGTGATTTCATAAAATAATATAAATATCTGAATTCAAGATAGTATTATACAATAGTATCTTGAATTAAATATTTACGCAATAATATACTCTATACACTTGTGTTTATATAAAACATTTTAATTACATATTTATTTAGAATAAAGTTACAAAGAATATAAAAAAAATTAACGAAAATATGAAAACCTTCAACAAAAGGTGAGAAAGAAAAAAAATTGTATAAATAAATACATCATAACTTCAATTCGTATTATGCTATAGCATATGAAATACTGTCTATTTTGAAACTCAGTTGTTCTGTCACTGTTTATTTGAAAAAAAATCTCGTTGGATTAAAGGAGAGAGGTGTATTTCTAAACGATGTCAAATTATGTACTCCAAGATATAATTTTTTACATTCAAATACTTATTACAAATTTTAAGTTAATTTCTTTCACAAATATTATGTGTCGTTCTTTTATAAATAAATGTATTCAATTTTAAAATGTTTCTAAAGAAAATATTTTATCTAAGCTTAGTATAATATTTAATATCTGCAAATTATATACTATATACTATAAATAAATTTAGAAATTTTATGTACATAAATTATTCTTATAATTGCAAAATCCTCAACCTTCCAAGTTTAATGTTTGTAAAAATATGTAACTATCGATTTCTTATGCAGCTATCGCAAGCTCGTAAAAATATAAAATTAAAAATTGATGTAACTAAAAACATTTTAATTACATATTTCTTAGAATAAAGTTACAAAGAATATATAAAATATATTAAAAGGATTAAAAAATCGACGAAAATATGAAAACCTTAAACAAAAGAAGAAAAAGAAATAAAAATTATATAAATAAGTACATCATAACTTCAATTCTTATCATTATCAGACCATTTTATTGAAAGTGAGTTTACAGTAAGTATATATATATATATATATATATATATATATATATATATATATTGAGAAGAATGATTCATATTGGCAATTAAACTTAAAAGAAATTCTATTTAAAGTTAGATGGTCTTAAAAGAAATTTAACTCAAAAAGAACTAAGTCAATACTTAAAGAAATTATTACTAAAAAATAATTATAGGACAATTTTACAAGTATATATATAGTTATTTTTTATGTTTTTCCGGTTTCTTTATATGCTTTTTACATTCAAATACTTGCAAATTTTGAGTTAATTTCATTCATAAGTATTTTGTTGTTCTTTTATAAATAAATGTATTCAATTTAGAAATATTTTTTAAGAAAATATTTTATCTACGCTTAGTATAATATGTGCATATTATAAACTATAAATTTAGAAATTTTATGTACATATATTATTCTCCAACGATGTGAAAACAAAATTATACTTATATAATTAGAAATGAAAAATGGTTCTGATTGCATAGCAAAATAAATAAATAAATATATATATATATTAGTAATGTCATGTAATATAATTTAAAAATGTTTTATCAAAGTTACATCAATGACAACTTTTCAAATTTATAAATATAACAATTTAGGAAATATTAAAAGAAATAAACTTGCCACAACCATCAACCTTCGAGGACTCTCAAAAACATTTTCAATGTTTGTAAAAATGGTATTACAATACCTAAACACGCTACCTTGCTCACTTAATAATTACTCCATCATTGTCATTGTCATTAGGTGTATAATGTTTTGTTTTAAGATTTGTTCAAATGATGTTATACACTCGCTTTAAAGTGATTTCTTATCTTTAAAAACATATAACATTTGTAATTTTTCAGACTATCTATACTAGACATTGTCATCAATTGTCAAAATAATTTTTCAGACTATCTATACTAGACATTGTCATCGATTGTCAAAAACATATATTGTATAAAGACATATATTGTATGTGGTATTTAGATTGTTGTTTGACTTCAGCAATTACTAAAAAAGAGACAAAATTTATACTTTGAGGAAGAGAATCAGTAAAATAGTAAACATTCATTCTCATTTCAAAATTTGAAATTTCACTATAAAATAAAAAAACATGTTTTCACGTGATGTCATATCAATTATAGGTTGAAAGAGGACATGAGATTCGTGTATTCAACTTAAATTATGACTACTTTGTGAAGAAAATAAATATTTAATTATTATTTGAAAGAAAAGTATATATCTAACTGTAATTCTTAATTATCTTCTTTTTATGGGTTAAAATTCATCTATTTAAAGTAAAATATTAAATTTTAAACATATTAACACAAAGTACAATCGTTTTAATGTGTTAAAGTTTTTTTTTTATTAGAATTTTCAAAATTTTATTACACTATGAAATGTTATAATATTAATATGTCTTCTCTAATGTCTTAAGTCATTACGTTATTTTTTAATTTTAATTATTAGACTCTAATATATCTAGATTGCAAATGAAAAAAAAAATTATTGCCAATTTCAAAGAATTATACCGTTTTGGTTCACATTGAATTTCAGAAGTTGGTTCTGCAAAACAAAGAGATAATACTATAAAAAATAATATTACTTAAACTATTTGCTAAAAATATTTTAATCTTTCCTAACATTTTCATAAAAATAAATAATATATATATTATTTGGATATGATTAATAAAGTAATTTTTTTCGTTGAATATGAAGATATATATAAAATGAAATTTGATGGATAGAGATAAAAAATAAAAGAGCAATAATACTTTACTAAGAGTATGTTTGTTCATACGTAAATAGGTAGTTTGAAACTACTGTTCCCAGAAAACATTCATTGCAGACTTAATTATATTAATAAAATGTTATATTAATAAAATAATAATATTTTTTAGTGTTAAATGAATGTCGAGAATGAATAATAATGTTAAAATAACATCATTCTTTTTCTAATTAGATGTAATATAAAATCATGAATGTTAATGAGAAAATAAATATATATGTATAACATTTAATTGAATTAATTCAAATTTATGTACCGAAGAACATTACAATTTATTATATACATGTGAAGGGTGGGTTTCAAGACTCTTTTATCAATAGTAAGTACCCATTTTTATATTATTGTCTTTGGTCTTAAGAAGCTGACAAGGAGACGAAACGAACAGAGGAAGTGAGCATTAAATTTAGCTGACAAGGTCCCGGTGTCGGTGACGCTGCCATACAAAGTTGAAGCAGAAACAATATTGGAAAAGAAAAGCAACAGATAGAAGGAAAAAGGTTTTTGGGGCCACTTAAAATAAAATTCAGGTAGGGTACTCAACGTCTTATTCAAATTTCTACTATTAGAAAAAAAAAGATTGTAGTGGAAAACTTTGTGATCCGATCAAACGAAGCCCATGTGAAATCTCTTTGATAAAAAAATCCGACCTATTAGATGGCAGAAATTTGGATAAAATATAAGAGCTCCACCAATTGAAAATTGGATAAGGTGTTCCTTGTGGACCCATACTACTACAATCATAGAATGAGATTATGGTGTGAGAATTCCACCTACACAACTAAATTGATTCAGAATTTTAGGTTAACTAAATTTAATTTAAACCAAACCGATAAAATCAAATAATTATTGATTACATATATTCATCATTTATAAATTCAATACACTAGACTCAGGTACGTAACACAATTTTTTATTATTAATATATATATATATATATATATATATATATATATATATATGAATGAATATGTTACTCGTTATTAATTATGCAATTGATTATTTTGAATTTAGTTTCTGTTACAATTTCTTTTAATTTCAAATACTATAAAAAAATTTATAAATATTTTGAAATTAATTAATTAAAACATGTCACCAAAAATCACTTCTATTATATAAATTAATTTATTTTAAAATATAGAAAGATTGTGAACTTGTAATTTATGTGCGTACTAGTTGGTCTAAAGGAAAGTTAATATTTTTCCGTAATTACATGTGCATTTGTGGTGATAATTATAAAATAGTTACTCGGTTTCACCTATAAATATTAAATTAGTCCAAAAGAAGATATTTTTTGGCATATTCTTTTTATTAGCATTTTATTACCGTGTCAAGGTATACTTAATAATTAAAATTTATTTAATGATAAAGTAGACAAAATATTAATGTATCGACGAAATCTTAATGAGATTGATTTGTATAAGAATTTTATTTTATTTTGTGAGTTATGTAAGTTTATTTTCCATTCTTGGTTTTCTGTTCAATTATGAATGATCCTACAAATATTACTTCCAATATGAAATATATTTCTATATTAGCGAGTCTTAGAAAAATAATGTTTTGATAATTCTTGAAGTAATGGATCTTGACCTTGTGTAAAGGATGCACTCAATCTTCACCTTTTTGGAGAAGTCAAATCACATAAGTCTAATGATCATGAAAAAGGTAATTTTGGAAGATTTTGATGTATAGTTTCTGGAAACTTAAATGTCATTAAAGAATTCATTGTGGAAATTTGAGCAAATGCTTGTTAAGAATAAAAAGTCCGATATAGGTTATACTATGGTAGTTCTAGTGAACAATATTTTGGACTATTTGCTAAATTCCAAGAGGAATGTGGTATTATCTCATGGTATACTAAGTTTGCCCACTATGAATGTTATTGTTGTAACGAAAAATAGAATGATTAAAGACATGGTAAAAAGTATGATTAATATTTTACTTTGTCAGAATCATTTTGCAGATAAGCCCTTAAAACTATAGTATATATCCTGTCATAATTGAAATCGTGACAAACACAGCAATCCGAGAAAAAAAAATAAAAATAATTTGAAAATTAAGAAAAAAGTCGTCATTACATAAAAACTGTGAAAAAACTAAAAAGAAATAATAAAGCAAATATGTTAAAACTGAATTTCGGGTCTGGAAGTTGGTTATGTGTGAGAAAGGTAATAACACTCCTACAATGTCCGTTCTAAGATGGTATCTTTAATTAAAAAATAAATAAAATGAGTGTGGTTTTGAAAATGTTTATTTTTTCAAAAAAAAATAAGAAATAAAATTACAAATTAATAAACAAAGAAAATATTTTTTTTTATTTTGGGATCCGACAAGGTTTGACCTTACTCCTAGGTATTTTCATCAGGGATGGAAAATCAATGTTACGTAGTTCTATTGAGAAAATTTGGTTATTGATGTGTTTAATGTTTTTTAGTTTTGAAAATTTTATATTTTTATTATTTTTAAGAAATTTGATATTTTGGAAATTTTTGTATTTTTTGTATTTTTTCAAAAAAATTATATTTTTATTTATTTATTTTAAAAAATCAAAACTTTATTTTGGATATCGGGCACAGTGAAGAAAATAATTAATAATTTAAATAGGAAAAGGAGTCGTCACCATAGCTTATTATGGAAAACTATGGAAAAATCGTAAAAAGGATAAGATAAGTCTATGAAAATCGAATTTTAGGCCCGAAAGTCGGTTATGTGTAAAGAAGATATTAACATCCTACAACGCTCGTCCTAAGACAGTACCTTTAATTAAATGAGTAAAATGAATGTGATTTTTTAGAATGTTTATTTTTTCGCAAGAAAAGAAATAAAAATGACAAGTAAAGAAAATAAAGAAAATATTTTTTTTATTTTTGGGATCCGACAAGGTTTGACCTTGCTCCTAAATATTTCCATCAGGGATGAAAAATCAAGGTTGCGTAAGGTTGCGTAGTTCTACTGAGAAAATTTAGTTGTTGAGATGTTTAATGTTTTTTAGTTTTGAAAATTTTATATTCTTATTATTTTTTTAAGAAATTTGATATTTTGGAAATTTTTGTATTTTTTTTTATCTTTTCAAAAAATTTATTATTTTTATTTATTTATTTTTTAAAAAAATTAAAAATTTATTTTGGATATCGTTAGAGGCGAACGACCTTTTTGATAATCCAAACGAAATTAAACTTTTCGAATTAAATTCACCTACGACGAGGATGGTCATTTAGAAATTTAATCAAAAATTTATTCATTTATATATATATTTTAAGAAACTCTTATATGACACGTACGACTATTTGGAGATTTAATAAAAATTTATAAAATACATGAAAGATAGTTTATTGGACCTGTTCCCATGCTTTCGTACGTGCTTTTCATTTGCTAATGTGCCAAAGTTTTCAATGGGCTAAGCCCGCTCTATGCCTTTCACTTTCTTTTTTTTCAGATTCAATTCATACTAAAAGAAATAATGAAAATGGGCTAAGCCCAATGTTATACCACTTCCCTAATGCCTCTTGACTGCGTCTTCCTCCACCTCCAAGCACTTCTTGGGATACCTCCAAACTTTTCAATTCGGTCTAAAATACCCTTAAAATAGTATTGTGAAGACCAAAATACCCTTATACCCTAAAACTATTTCACTTATGCGACACACCTCTAAGCACATCCACCTTTCCGTCATACATTTCCTTGGCCATTTTCATTCCGTCAACCTTCAACAACAATGCATTTGAGGATTATTTGAGGCATGTATGATGTATTTTTGGATTTGTAGAGTATTTGGAAGGATTTGGTGCGGTTTGCGATTTGGGGGTGGGTTGTGTCTCTTGCGAAATGAGTTGCGGAGCACAGTTCCAGAATACCCTGTTTCGCAACTCATATTTCCTACGAAATGAGTTACGGAACGGAGCATTCCGCAACTATGCTCTAGAATTTGTTGTTCCGTAATGAATTCACACCCCTAAATCATTCCATTTCGGAACAAGTCGTTCCGTAAGTCACTCGAAAATAATAAAATGCATTCCGAAAACCTTGTTTAGTAATACAACCGGATCCTACCCAAACTTACCTCGAACGACGCTGTGCCACCATTGCTCCGCTACGCCGCTACACTTGCACTCGTCTGCTGCCGCCAAGACCGCCCACCTCCTCAGAAGAACACCAATCACCCTAGTGCACCTCACCGTCCACCCACCTTCACGCATCCCTTTTCTTTCCAACCACCTCTAATTTCACTGTTACATTAGTTTATTTAACTGAAGGACAAAAGCGTAATTTTGTAAAGGACGCACTTGGCATTTTTTGAAAATTTGGAGGTGCCCCGAGAAGGCTTGAAAGTGCAGGAAGAAGCAGTCATGCCTCTTTTGCTTCAGACCTAATGCCCCATTCATTCAAAATTAATTTTCCCCTTTCATGAACCCTAATTAGGGCTAGGCAACGAAGTAGAGGTGTGTCGGTGAAGACGGTTTGGTGGCAGTGAAGAAGGTTATAAGGGAGCACCATGAGGGAGAAGGTGTGGCATCATGGATGCGCCGGTGGTGTTGATGGTTTCTCTATGGGTTGTGGAAGTGCATGGCAGTTCGTTTGGTGGCTTTTGGCGGATGTGGAGGAGGAGAAGCGGTGGTGCAGGTTGGGTGCAAGGGGGTGTGGTGGAGGCGCAGGTTGGTGCGGCGGCCATTAACGCACGTGCTTGGTCAAGTAGAAGATGGCAAGGCTTTGGGAGATGGTTGAGGGGAATACTGTGAAGGTGAAGGTGTGGTTGGAAAGTGTTGGCTTCGTGGTGAGGTGATGATGGAAGGTGCTTGGTGGGAGGTTGTCTTGGTTTTGGTGTGGGGGTGCAGTGGAGGCGTATGGTAAGAGAGGTGCACATAGGTGCATGGATGAGAGTGTGAAAGTTTGGGAGAAGTTTGGGTGAAGAAGGTGCAGGAGAGAGGATGATGTAATTGGAGGAAAGAAAAGGTGATTGGTTTTGGCGAGGCATTGAAAGATAAAAAAAAGTAGTTGTGATGACCTCCATTATGAGTATGAGAAATGATAGTTTGACACTCCTTTTTCTCTTACCTCCATTTGACACTCCGACGTGGCAGTGTCGTCCTGCGTGGCAAAGAAAGAGAAACACAGATGGTTTTCTAATTACGTGGTTCATGTTTGTCTTT
>Ga0209700_103235_pt1 | contig 31559 bp, 19 predicted proteins | sample SiratroredBW_FD_187528 | JGI IMG/M metagenome (GOLD analysis project Ga0209700, IMG submission 187528) | Root nodule microbial communities of legume samples collected from California, USA - Siratro red BW (SPAdes) (version 2) | ecosystem: Host-associated > Plants > Roots > Nodule | place: USA...
AAAAAAAAATAAAAAAATATAATATATATATATATATATATATATATATATATATATATATATATATATATATATATATATATCAATGCCGTGTCACAATCAAACTTTTACTCGAGGTGTCACCATTTTCCATTAATTATTTTTTTTCTTTTGTTGCTTTTTGGTTTTCAGTGTACGGAAAATGATTTTGAAATGATTGATATGTAAAGAAATTTTGTTGTGTAATTTAAAATAATATTATAAATTTGTTAATTAAAAAAACTTATAAATTAAATTTTAATTTTTAAATTATATAATCTATAATATATTTATAAATCTGAAAAAGAATTGTAATTCATTCTAAAATTTGGAAACAAGTGTACAAATTACACTATGTAAAATATAGAAAATATACTGTAAAATGTGTAATTTATAACATTTTTTAGTATTAATTTTTTGTGTTGTTTTATTTTTCTTTCAATATACATTATTAGGATAAATGTTAGGGTCTTCGAATTCAATTATTAGAAACGTACCATTTTTATTTAGAAGATATATCCTAATAGATCGTTTGATATGAATTTTGGAAGATATATTATAATGGATCATTTAATATGAAATTTTGTTGATGTTAATATGCAAGTAGAAGATACATCTACATGAAGTAATAAATGATAAATGATTTCGAGAATGATTTCTAGGGATAAATGATAATATGAATAGGTATACATCTATATTGATAAGTTATATTAATAATGTTTATCATGTGCATAATACATATATTTTGCTATGGCTTATTTATTAAATCTTGTGAAATGCAAGATATTTGCATATACAAGTGTAATGTTAGTAAATGTGTCATATTTAAGACTATTCAAAATTCATCCTTCATATCTGGTGACTAGTTTACTACTTAGTTTAAATGAATAGTTATATTTTCTTGTTATACTTATAGTAAATTGTGAATCTATTTTATAACACCTTTTTCACAATTTAACAACAATAAATAATTACATAAATGATAAATTCAAACTTAAATGTTACTTACAAATTCATTCAAATAGATAATTTTTGCATTTCAAAAACCTACCCAAATACATTAATACATTAATATAGGTCACTTGACATAGTTCTAAAAGAAATAATGACATATTTTACTAACTAATTTCTCTATTGTTAAATCACATTTCATCATATTAGAAAATTTATCCATAACAATCAAAATATTAATTTCTCTTCCATATTTTACTACAAGATTGATCATTCAACTCTATCAAACTTAACCATCATTACAATTTACTATCATATAATCATTTTTAATTAACAACAAGTATTCCAACATCTTTTTGAATTGCGTAATTTAAAAGTTAAGAAACAACTTTTCTATTACACAATTCAAAAAACTAAACATGTGACTTTAGATTATTCAATTATATTAAGAATTCCACAATTCATAAGTAAAATTAAAATTTTATATTGAAAAATCTATAATTATTGGTTTTCTTTATATTGTAAAACGTAGAACTCAATTCATTATAAATACAAGTTGGGTTGGATAGATTATAAAATGCTACTATTTACCTTCCATTTCATATCATTTGTAATTATTATGAATTACACAATTTTAATAACTCGAAAATCAATAACAACTCCACTCGTACTTGAATCAATCGAAAAAAAATACTTACTAAACGAGCTAACTAACTCCAACCTCTACAAAACCTTAATTTCCAACAATATGCTGTAAAATACCATGCTCAAAGCAAGAGTTGAAAGGGTACCATTGATGAGAAGCACAATAATGAAGTTTTTGGAGGTTGAAGGAGTTATAAATTACAAAGGGCGAACTGGGTACTTACAATATGTGGTATAGGAGGAAAGTATCGGAGTGCACGAAGTAAAACTCTCGCCCAAGTTGATGTCAAAACAGACCTATGTAAAAGCCCAATACATTTTGTTCTGCTGGTGGGCCTTAGCTTCCGAAAGATGTCTTGCAATTACATATTCCCATATTTTTTTATACAAAGAAATATTTAACAAAAAGAAAAATAATTTTCATTTTCGAAAAACGTTATAACCAATAATGTTAGCTTTCAAAATATTTAAAAATATATTTACTAAATATTTTGAAATCAGAGTTGAATATAAAATGACATTCGATTTATTACAACCGTCTAAGAATTAGAAGCATGTAAAAAAACTAAGAAGAAAACTGTATGTGTAATTATTTTACGATAATTTTTTCATATTTTTAATAAGAAGTTATGAAATGCTAAATATCACTAACAAGCAAAGACATTTTGATAATCTATGCATTGCATATAAAACTTATCAGTCATATGTAGTACACCAAAAATATATTAAAAAGAAGTAAATGGAGACTGAACTAAAACCAAACAAAATTTGAAAAAGGACAAACCAAAACAGTATATATTAAATTCATTTGTATGATCTAAACCATAATTTAATGGTTACTAGTTATATATAAGAAGATAAGAAATGCATGCCCCAGCAGAGGTTAATGCACCACTTCTACATGCTTCTCAACTCTCAGGAAACTATGTAAAAATTATTAAACTATGCTAAAACCCATTTAAAAGTCACATTTAAAGTTAGAATTTACACAATAAGAAAAAAAAATTATTTAGAGACCAATATTTAACTACTAAATGAAATGATTACTATTTGTGATCAAAATAGTTGTTAAATAACTACAAAATAGAAATAATGAATTTAGTGATCAATTAAATCAAATAATTAGTATCTAATATTAAATACCAAAGTTTTAGTGACCTATGCCATTAGATTCTAATTTGGTATCTAATTAAGTTAGAGACTGATTTAGAATCTAATAATATAGGTCACTAAAATCTTAATAGCTAATGTTATATACCAATTATTTAACTTAATTGGTCACTAAATTCAATCATTACTTTTATTTTATAGTTATTTAGCAACCAAAATCTAATTTGGTGATTATTTTGGTCACAATTAGTAACAATTTTATTTAGTAACTAAAAATTATCTCTAAACAACCTTTTCCTTTTAGTGTTAAGTTATATTTTCTTAAATGCATGCTCAATATACCCAACATTGTTAGAAACAACTTACAATGATAAACGGAACCTAATTTAATCTAAGCAATGTACTTTGAATTAAATTTGTTATTTTATTTTTACTAATACATAATCTGTTAAAACTAAAATGTGCACTAATTAGCAAAATTGAAAATATTTTCTAATCAATCCCGTGAGACAGGGTCCAAATGTAGTTAGTTTGTAATGCATGATGGAAGTAATCTACGTAAGCAAAACTGCCAAAAACATAGTTTGGGCAAAGATTAAGGTTTGCACTTCATACGTGGAACATCTGAGTCCATCATGTGCTTAAAGCTAACCTATGCAAATCTCAGTTTCTAGCCATTGCGTCTCAGCAAAACATATCATCTGCCACCAAACTTCACTCCTAAGAAGTTGGTAATTGAAGTCCCACGCATTTTCTCTCTTATCTTATGGAAACTTGTGCATTCGTAACTATCACGTATGCTTAAAACAATAACACAGGAACCACACCTTCTATAACCTTTCTTCTAACTAACTTACTTTTCGTGAAACCAAGTAACACAAATTAAGTTAAAAGCTGATACATCAAGTTTTCAGTTACTGTTTCTTGCAAGTCATGGCAACACTCCTTCCCTCTCTTTGGCTCACAAAGATTTGCCCATTATATCTCAAAGCCTAACCACATGATAGATGAATGCAGCTTTAACAAACCTATACAAAACAAAAAAGTTGGTCAAGCACAATACAGAAGGCAGGTTAGGAAGCTGAAAATCTATAATAGCCAACAATGGATGCTACTATTAAAGAAGACCTGAACATGTATCATTCTGATAATCATGGTCAACAAAAGCTACCACTTCTGCACAACATGGCGGTTCCAGATGCTGATAGAAGCCTCATTCAGAGAGCCATAAGTCAAACGTTTCAAAGCACAGCGCATTTGGCAAATCTTTTACCAACTGGCACTGTTCTTTCGTTCCAACTTCTATCTCCAATAGTCACAAATCAAGGCAACTGTGACTCGGTTTGCAAGTTCATGACTGCTACACTTGTGGCTCTTTGTGGTGCCTCTTGTTTCTTGCAATGCTTTACTGATAGCTTCAGAGATGATAAGGGGAACGTTTGTTATGGACTTGCCACCTTCAAGGGCTTGTGGGTCATTGATGGATCCACCACTCTTCCACCTGAACTGGGTGCAAAATTTAGATTGAAGTTTATCGATTTCATGCATGCAGTGATGTCAATTTTGGTGTTTGCAGCAGTTGCATTATTTGATCAAAATGTGGTAACTTGCTTATTTCCATCACCTTCAAATGAGGCACGGGAAATCCTAACAGTGTTGCCTGTGGCCATAGGGATTTCTTGCAGCCTGCTCTTTGTGGCGTTTCCTACACAGAGACATGGAATTGGCTTCCCACTATCACCAAACTAAAAGATATTTATGTTTATGAACCATTTTCAACAGTGTGATCTGATCATCAATTCGATTCTCTTGTCTGTGACACTATATAGGAATTTAATTCAATTTCATTGTTTTCATATCATATTTAATTGTTCATTCTATGAAACTACTTTTATTTTTTACTAAGGGATTAAAATGTCAGTCTATTTGTGGAATTTGATGAGAGGATCTATCCACAGGCAAAGCTTTATATAAATACACAAGTCTGTGTTTCTTCCTTAATTGAATGCTTCTTTTGTGCATTATTCCTGCTATATTTTTTTACATTGTTTATTTTATTGGTTGAATCTATTCAACAGTTCTTGCACCTTTAGAGCGAGCCATCACAGAAGCTTCTAACAAGAAGTATATTCTACTGGCTAGTTTTTTGGCAATAACATTATACATAATAGATTCAAGATTCATGGTCATAAATTCCTTTAAAAACAGCTATGCTCTTATATATACACAGTTTCAACAGAGATAAAATTTGCAGCTGATTTATTATTCAAGATCATCAGAATATTTCAGCATAGCTTTCAGTGAAGACCCGAATAGACATGTGTGAAAAGTTTCTTAGCCATCCTACACCGAAAGCAAGCAAGCAGAATTGAATATGAATGAACAGACCTAATTAAGAATGCTATAACTTGTAGCACAGAGTTTATCCATATTCAAGTACTTCTGTATTTAGAAAAAAGTGCAGCCATGTAATCTCTTTCTTTCTTGCATATATCACTATTAAAATGGCATATCAGCCTTGAGAACTAAATCTAAATATTTCCACAACAATAAATCTCAAGTTATTTTCTTCAAAAGCTTTATAACTATGAACTTTTTATTTTATTTTAATCCTTATAAATAAAATTATTCTAGAATCTAGAGATTTTTTAAATGTTTTTTAGTCTCCACTATTAAATATAATTGTTCCAGTACTAAAAACAAAACAATTTAGATTATTAGGATAATAAAAAATATTTGAAATTAAGATAATTATATTATTTTTAATTTATTCAATAAAATAATATATGTATTATTTTATATTATCAAAGTAATTGTATATTTTTTATAATTTATTTTTAATATAGCATGAATCATGATTTTTTTTTATTTTTAGTATTTTTATTTCTTTAAAAAATTATTTTTCCTACTTTTTGATTCCAAAGTTTTATTTTTAATTTTGTTTTTGAATAATTTTACTTAAATGCTTATAATTTAATTTTAACATATTATTATTTTAATATACCATGAACAGAGATTTTGTTTCCATGTATAAAAAAATAAATCATGAATTGGGTTTTTACATATAATCATATGATAAGTTAGTTAATAAATCTTCTTATTTGTTTGTCTGTATGGTTTTTTTTAATGTTTAGATATAGTAAGATTTAAATGCGTATGAAAGATGAAGAAAAAATGAAGTTCAAAACTAAATACGTTAACTATTGATATGGGTAGGGAGAATGCTAAGGATGGGAAATTCAATGAAAATTAAGAGGCTCGGTATGGGTAGTCATAAAAACTTCCCATGTGAAATTTGGATAAGTTGAAATTATGTTTAAATAAACCAATTTATAAAACATTTATAGAAGAAGAAAATAAAAATTTAAAATGAGTTGAAGTTCTTCCACGAGCTATTATCTGCTCATACATTTAAACTTACATTTAAACTTGGAGAAATTAGATGAGAAAGACTTGATCGTAAAAGAAACTTTTGAAGATGTATGATTGCAGTCGATTATTTTTAATTTTAAAAATTACACTAAATTATATATACAAATCACATGAATATTTTTTCTTTCTAATTTAGTTGGGGTTTTCTTCAAACCAAACTCTTTCTATTCATAAAGAATGAAAAAAATAAAAGAAAAGAGAGAATGTAGATGGTTTGATACAAAAATGTGTTAGGCCAACTATTTTTTCTTCTCCATATAGAGACAACTATTTACAAATAAAATAATACAAATGCATAGCTTTATAAACAGATTGAAAATAAAAAGGTAAAATTTAACCCACAAATATTTGAGAGTTTTAGTTTTTGAAAATAAATGGAAGTTAAGCATATATTAATATAATAAATGATTGGAACCAATTTGAGAGTTTCCACTTGTCCCCAGTGACACCTTTACATGAGTTAACCCACCTTCACTTCTGAACTGTCAAAATCTAATGCCCCATCTTTCTCTCACACACAAACATGCACACAAAACCACTTCAGCTGAAACATTTATAATATAAAAAGGCTTGCATCATATAAGAAAAAGGAAAATGTGACATTCTTACCTTTTTGTATTTATTTATTTATTTTTGATTTATAAAGTTTTGGTGAGAATGAGGGATTCCGTGACATGAATTACAGTAACACCCAATCAGATCCGTCACAACTTTACAAGGCGAAGAAGAAAGAGAATGTGATAAGGCCTCAGCTTCATTTGAAGAAAAACAAGCACACATACTCTCACTCCTTCACCACCAATCATCCATTACACAGTATACAAAAATCTCTCCCAACAGATAAGAGGGTCCCACTTATCTACTCCCCTCTCATTCACCCCACCAAATCACCATGCTCCCTCACCATCTCCCACCCTCCATTCCATCACTCCACGCACCAACGCCAATCACACAACCACGCACATCGCACTCTTTAGAGCCGCGAAACACCCGATCAGAGCCCTGCAGAACAAAACCAGACGGTTAACGAGAGCCACAGGTACTAAAACCACAACACTATCGCATATACACACGCTCTTCTTCTTTCCTTCTCGCCATTCCCTCTTCCTTGTTCGGGTTCAGATGGAGTCGCGAGTGTTGTCACGCGCCGGAGCCTTCTCCTCCCTTGCTCACCTCCGCAAGCCGCCGCGGGAGGCCGCTGGTGCTGCCTCCTTCGTCACAGTGAAGGCCGTGGGGTCCCTCGGTGATGGCGGGAATCTGATTTGGGGTAGGCAGCTGCGTCCGGAGCTCTGCTCGCCGGCGCTCAAGAAGGAGGCCGTCCTCCTCCGGCCTTGCCTGGCTGCCGCCTCCTCGCCGGCCGAGGGTGGTGATTCCGCCGGGTGAGGTCCGTTTCATCCGTTCTGACTCGGCCAACTCGGCCACGTCACTCTCCTAACTAATGCCGTTCATTTTTTTTTATTACAGGGAAAAGGTTGCTCCTGCGGGATTCTTTGAGAAGTACCCCGCTCTGGTCACCGGCTTTTTCTTCTTCACGTGGTACGTTACGTGGCTCTGATCTTCTTACATGCCAACAACCTCTGACTCTGTTGTGTCTTCTGCTAAGGTTCCCTTCGGTTTTGTGATGCAGGTACTTCTTGAACGTGATTTTCAACATCCTGAACAAGAAGATCTACAATTATTTCCCGTATCCGTAGTAAGTGTTCAACGACTCTGTCTTCGATTTCGTCTGGTTTTTGGCTCTTTGATCAGTGAAATAATATGCTCAAACATTGTCTCTGGCTTTCTTAAAATCGATTTTTTTTAATATTTAGTTAAGGACAATTTAAGGAAATATCGTAATAATTGATTTCGTGTTTCTTGATTATTATATTTTGTGATAAAATGACACTTGAAGTATCTATGAAATAAGTTAGAATGGACTGCGCTTAATGCTGTATGCAGATTCTCTTGATTTTAAATCTATATTAAGAATTAATATATTTTAATTGAGCAAATTACCAATGTGGAGACGTGGTCAATTTTCTTCTTAAATTAAAAAACAAATCGTATTTAATTTCTGAATGCTCCAAAAAGTGAAAGAATTAAATAGTTTTGTGGAATATTTTTAATTTTAAGGACTGATTTAATATTAAATTAGGGATATTTTGTTATAAAGCTATAGTATTTAGTGAGCAATTTGTACATATTTTATATTCAGATACTAAATAAAATGTTTCATTTTTTTAAAGAATAAATTGACGAGAACTCACACTCTCATGGACTTGGTTGGTGATTTAGACTATTCTAACTAGTTTTAATATAATAGGAAAAAAAAAAACTTTTGCTTCTGTTGAATGGGAGTTTTTTTTTTCCTTTTTAATCCAAGCGTGCCGACACCGTTTTAAGAGAGAAACGGACTCTTGGAATAATAGCTAACAATGTTTTGATTTTGAATTTCTACAATTCATTCATGAGTTTATAAACTCTATCTATTAGAGTTGTTTGTATGCTTTTTAAAACAATTATTAAAATCTCAATAATCTTATTTGTTAAATTTTGACTAGGTAATAAATCTTTAATCTGTCTGTTTAAATTAAATCCTTTATTAATAATTTACTAATTTAACCGTGAGCGACATTTGAATTTTATGATTAAATTTTTATCCTACATATGTTATATATTGGTGTATTATAAATAGAAAAAAGTCAAAGGTTGTTATAAATAAAAATTCTTCCCGAATTTCTTTTGTTTTACATCAGTTTTTTTTTTTTTATTAACCTGCCTTTATGCAGCTTCGTATCGGTTATCCATTTATTCGTGGGTGTGGTGTACTGTTTGCTGAGCTGGGCCGTGGGCCTTCCTAAGCGTGCTGTAAGTCCAGTTCAATATCGCCCAGCCCATAATACATAAAAAAAATATCTAACTCCTAAGTCGATTAACATAGTACAAATATTCATTGATTATACTTATCCATTTTTAGTTTCATGATAAATGTCTTACATAGAATACTATTACTGTATAGTAGTGTACTGATAAGGTTTTGTTTCTGTAGCCTATAGACTCCAACCTACTGAAGTTGCTCATTCCAGTGGCTGTGTGCCATGCATTAGGCCATGTGACCAGCAATGTCTCATTCGCTGCAGTTGCTGTTTCTTTCACTCATACCATTAAAGGTGATAAGAGTTTTTCATATTGAAATTGTTTAACTGTATCTACTTTCTAATAACATTGATAAACTTTTGTTTCAGCTCTTGAACCATTCTTCAATGCTGCTGCTTCACAGTTCATACTTGGCCAATCAATCCCCATCACCTTGTGGCTGTCTCTGGCTCCCGTTGTTATTGGTAACACCCCTCTTGTTCATTAAACTGAGATAAGATTCACTGTTTCCACTGACCAGCTATTTCATTGAAAAAAATGTTCACAACACATTTTCTACCCCTCCTACACTCTTTCCAATAGGATATAATCCATAGGGGTCCTATTAAATAGGTGGATCTCATATCATTCTCCATTTTAAATATGAGAGTATGTCGAAATGAGTAGAACTCTTCTTTCATTAATTCGTGGACTTTTTATGAACTGTCAAGGTAAGCATTTTGTTCAGTTACTTTAGGAATGCTTTTCTTTTTCAACTTCTTAAGAGAGCTTTGAAATTATTTTCTGGAAATTAATCCCAATCACACATGAACAATTTTTTTCGTTGTTAACTCTAAACTTGGACTTTAAACCTAGAAGATTGTAAACCGATGATGCCAAAATACAAGTAATATTTGCACATTTGCAGAGAAATAGTTAGTGAACGGAGAACTTAACATAATTTTGCATGTCATGTTACAGGTGTGTCCATGGCATCTTTGACCGAGCTCTCATTCAACTGGGTTGGCTTCATAAGTGCTATGATTTCAAACATTTCCTTCACATACAGGAGCATCTATTCAAAGAAAGCTATGGTTATCTTCTATGCTTCCCATGTTAATTATTTATTTTACTAACTAGATTTACGCATCCAAATTTGTCTGAATTTATAATTTCCATTGCATTACTTATATCAGTTACTTGGCCTCCTACTTAACTAACTATTGTTGTTTCATATTATTGTTAAATAACTGTTGTGCAGACTGATATGGATAGTACCAATGTCTATGCCTACATTTCCATCATTGCTCTAATTGTCTGCATACCCCCTGCAGTAATTGTGAGTGAAACCTGTTTTAATTCCCTTGAAAACTCAAATTTTATTGTATAATTTATGTAATTAGTTGCTTTTTTTTTTATTTTATTTTGGCATCTTATCCTGTTTAATCATTATGTGTTACAACAGCTGGAAGGGCCTACTCTGTTGAAGACCGGCTTCAATGATGCTATTGCTAAAGTAGGTTTGGTCAAGTTCGTCTCAGATCTCTTCTGGGTTGGGATGTTTTACCACCTCTACAACCAGGTAAATCCTTCTTTTTCGATGCATGAGTCTAAATTTTGGATGAAAAATTACCTTGAAGTTGAGAAATTAAAAAAGATGATGGAAAACATTACATTAAATATTAGGGTTTTTGAGAGAACCGATTTTTCATTTAATAATCTTGATTTTAGACTCCTGAGAGCATTTATTAGCATTTTCTGTACTAAAATGTTGCTTCAATTAATTTATTTTGGCCTATTCTTCTAATAAACTCCTTTTGGAGAAACACAATATCTTCAATTATTATTACTTTTCTTGATTTATAAGTAATGATCGTAAAAGAGGTAGAAAAACAATGGAGGAATAATTTGTTGAATAGTTATTTCAATACTCAACTATCTTATATTAATTCATGATAAGATGACAAACTTTCAATTTATTCCAATTAAATTCATGTTTTTTTTTCCTTAATTGCCAATGAAACACATCTACATTTTTTATCAACAGGTGGCTACCAACACACTGGAGAGAGTGGCTCCTCTCACTCATGCAGTTGGGAACGTACTGAAACGTGTATTTGTGATTGGATTTTCAATTATAGTCTTCGGTAAATATCGTGATCTTCCTTCCTTGTTATTAAAGTTTAACCTTCACGAGTTTTTATATGCTCCTTGCCATTGAAGAAAAACTCATCTTCCTGAGAGTCTAAACATATTTCTACATGGCTAATTGTTTCACACAGGTAACAAGATCAGCACTCAAACTGGTATAGGAACAGCCATTGCAATTGCTGGTGTGGCACTCTACTCTCTCATCAAAGCCAGGATGGAGGAAGAGAAACGAGTGAGTCCCTTTTCAATTTATTTGTACCTTAAATTGGTTGAAACTTGAAAAAGTTGTTGCTCATATGCATTTTTAAACCACTTTCCTTATAGGGTTTAGGGTTGCCTCATAAGTCACCATTATATGTACTTTCAAGTTATAGTTTCAGTTTTAGGGATGACAATGTTGGTAGACCCTCAATTCCATTATCAAATTGAAAGTTCTTAGTGAGTCCATATTATTGATTACAAATATCAAATTGAAAGTTCTTAGAAACTAAAAAAACCATGAGTAGAAGTTTATTAAATAGAGCAAAACCTATACAATTTTGTGATTTCCTAATAGTTTCAACTGATAAAACAATGCATGTTTTTGGAAGTGTTATATTTAATTGACAAAATTTTCTTTTTGGTTCTTGTCAGAAAGGGAAAGCAGCATAAGAAGAAAGTGATGAACCTGGAGGAGGTCCTGCACTGTAAATCACGCCAAATTTCCTTCAAAATAATTGAGTGACTGGTTCAGTGTTGTACTATCATTGTGATAGCGCGCTTTATTTTTCCTTCTTCCTTTTTGTTAAATATTTTCTGTTTTCCTTTTCTCTTCATTCAGAAAACAATGTCTTGCTGCTGATTTGCAGTCTTTCTCGTCTCGACTGAAAAATGATGTACCCTTGATTCCCATAAAGAGCTATTGAAACTACTATTAAAGCTGAAAAATAGTAAGCAATCAAATGCAGTTGTGTCAATGGTCATGTTAAAAACTCTAGGCTTGTGAGGGTCATGGCACAGAGAAGAAAATGATTTAATTTCGAGAATGAATTTGAGGGAAATATCATTCTGATTGCATAAACAGATGTTACAATAAGTGAAATAACTAAGAAAATAAATGGCAATTAGTGTAAGATTAACTTGATTGCTTTGAATGACATGCTTGAAAGAATGCGTGAGTAGATAGATAGCTAAAGACCAACAATTACCAGAGGGGTTGTTTGGAGATAGCCATTTGAGCTTACTAAAGGTAATCGTGAATATATTAAGACTAAGACGATGAGAGACCAAAAAGTAATGAAGAGAACCGAGATCATCTTCATCATATTGACAATGCACTTGACATTAGAATTTTATTAGAATTTTATGAGTAGTGAACCTCATGAAAGAAGACACTTTTGCGCTACAACAAAATCGTTTTAAGCCCAGAAAGCACTATGTGTGGCTTACACATGGAAAGGAAATAGCTTATACACCAACTTATAAAAGGGGACCATTAAAAAAAACTACTTTTCACTATCTGAAAGTGAATTATTTCGTAGGTTGAATTGTAGCATGAATTCGTGTGATTCAAGATTATTTTTTGTTACATACTACGATTCATAGTGAAGGAAGGGTCATATATCAAAAAATAATAAATCCCAAAAAACAATAAAATTAAACGAACATTTTTGATAAAATCTTTTGTCTAAGAAGGTAAGAAAGATGAAAAGAATAAGGAAATGGAGAGAAGCGTTGTAAATCAACAAAACAAATATAATGAAAGCATTGGGAAGAAAAAGCATAACAGAAAAGAAAAAGGAAAAAACTGATACCAGAAGAAGAAGGAAACGACATCATTAATGAAATAAAGAAGCTTACTAAAGAACCAGTGGAGAGAAACTTAGAGAAGAATAGGTTTGGATTTGTAAAGTTAGACCGTATGCCTTTTAAGAATTTGTTTTTGTTCAAAATACAGTGCAACATGTGATCCTTTTGAAAAGAATACGTTTTGAATGTATAGGTCTTCCTGCCCACACTTACATATTTTGAACAGTAAATGTAGGTGTGGGTTAAACATAGATGCAGGTTCTAAAAAGTAAGAGGGATGGAGGTTCTGAAAAGTAAATGTAAGTAATAGTATGATAATATTTTTTAACCTTTTATGCTTATTAGTTTTTACCATTATATTTATTTTATTTTTTATATAAATTGTTTAAATATTTTTACTTCATTTTCATACATGATATTTTTAACTTTTTTTCATGTTACTTATTTTTATTTAAAATATCATATTTTATTTATCATATATTTTATTATTCACAATAAGATTCATGTGCGAATCTCGATTAAATAATTATAGTTGGCATAACTACAGTAGAATTATGAAGGAAAGCGTCACATGTTATAATTATTATTGTAATTATTATTATATTTATTATTATAATTATAATAATAATAATTATTACTATATTATTATTAATATTATTGTAAATATTATTATTATAAACATTTATTATTATTCATATTATTATTATAAATATTATTATCAATATTATTTTTATTATGAATTTGCTAGTAAAATTTTTCGTTAATAATTATTGACAAATTAAATCTGTCAGCTAATTGATCCTAAAATTTTCTGTCGATAATAATATTTTACTGACAGATAAAATTTTGTCGATAATTTTGTGTCGATATTTTGTATTTTTCTTGTAACAAATGAAAATATGACCATTAAATTTGATATTAGAAAAGTTTTTTGAAAATAATAATTTTTAGTTAAGAAAGATCAAAATAGAAGTTATCTTAATTCAAGGTGGTGCTGAAATAATAAAAGATGAGACAAATATATCATATTCTTTGTCATAAAAAGGAGAAGATTGATATAATCAATAAAGTTAAAAGTATCGCAATTTATTTTATGTCTTGATGATAAGACACTAAGGATTCGTTTGTATCAGCGGACGGAAAGACAAAGATTTATTGTTTGCAAGAAGAGTTACCAATTTAAAAATAACATAATAATAAAAAGTGAAAAACGTACAAAAAGTTTTCACGGTTTCTTCTCTCGCATTTCAGGTGAGATTTACAGGAGAAAGAAAGGATGCTTTCATATTTTTTTAAATAATTAATTTATTAATATTTATATTATATTATATTATAATAAAATAAATATAATTAATTATATTGTATAATATAGTAATAATACCTATTAATATCATTATTAAAATAATAATAAATTTAAGAAAATTATAAAATAAAAAACTATTAACGAAAATAAAAAAATAAAAATATCAATAATAAATTTATAAAATTATAATAAAAATAACATATTATAATATTTTTAATTAAAAAATTAAAATATCTATCACTCTTATCACATCACTCTCAGACTTCCCACTCAAATCTCTTAAGCTAAACAATTTAACTTTCCACACATTATCATATCAAATCCACTCCCTCAAATCCACTCTCTCAACCAAACATAATCAAAGGAAAGTTGTGAAAGAGAAAACTAATGTGAATAAAGTTTGAGGCGTTGTATATGAAAAAAATATTTTGTGCATTGTTTGAAGTCATAACTGCACTTGTTCAAGATGACAAAATAAAAAATGATAGTAAAATTGATAGACTTTGACAAGATTCAGGATGATTTTAAGAATATTGAAGTGAAAATCGATGATGAAGACATTGCTTCTTCTTAATGTTTTGTCTAATATGTTTGAACATTTCAAGGATGTTTAGTTGTTTGCAAAGGAACAAGTCATAATTCTAGAAATGGTTCAAATCTCAATTAGAACTAAGGAGATTTAAAAGTTTCAAGAATATAAGACAAATAATAATAGGTTGAGTTTGAGTATGTTAAAGTTGCAGAATAATAATGAGAGAAAAGTAAGATGGAAAAATTCCAAGAAATCATCGGACAATAAAATAAAGAAAGAGGTGTCATTACAAGAAAGATTGTCCATGAAGAATATAAGACAAATAATAATAGGTTGAGTTTGACTATGTTAAAGTTGTAGAATAAGAATGAGAGAGAAGTAGGATGGAAGAAGTCTAACCAATCATCAGACAATAAGATGGGGGAAGAGAGGTCATTACAAGAAAGATTGTCCATGAAGAAAAGAGACTAGAGAGAAAGAACATATCAACTTGGAATACAAGTATCAGCTTATTTGTGATAGGGAAAGGAGAATAATCAAAGTTACACAAATGTTTGACTATGTTAATCTTCTTTGTTATGTATTTTGTGTAGCTAGCACGATAAACAATTCAAAATTTCAAAAATACCCTTTTCAAATTGTACAATCCAAAATATATTTTTATATTTTGAATTGTACAATTCATAATATATTTTTTGTATTCCAGATTATATAATTCAAAATATAAATTTTTGTTGGTATTCAATTTTTTTATATTTTGGATTAATCCGGAATATAATTTTTTAATTTTGAATTGTACAGCTCAAAATAAAAAAATTAGGAGGTGTAAGGTTTTTTAAAATTTTTTTATTAAGAATATACTGATATTTTGTCAATTTTATGGAGGTGTAGGAAGAAGGTACAAAGGTGCATGAAGAATGCGTCTTAATTACTTATGGGCAATTGCTTCCTGCACCCTCACATTTGCTTAGTGCACCCCATCATAAATTGATAATGTTAGAAACGCCCTTGACAGAATTTTCAAAGGGAGAGTGGCGCAGTGGGTGTGACTAAGTGGTGTGAATGTTCTCCGGTGAGCGTGGGTGCTGTAAAGAAAGCTTCTCCGACAGTGTTATTATGAGTGGAAGGTAAGTAGGTTATGTTTTTGCATTACATAGGGGATGCAGAGTTGGTATAGGGTTTTTTAAGGTTTTCATATCCTAAAATTGGGTTTCGGAAAATGAAATCCTGAATGATTGATGGGGTGTGTAAAATGGCTTATGAAAAATATTTTTCATAAAAAATTTTTGTATTACAAAAAACATTTTCTAGAAAAGGAGGTGAGGGGGAGCGCTTGCAAAAAATATTTTCTATAAAAAGAAAAGTTGCTTTGTTTATAGAAAATATCGTCGAGAAGAAAAAATGAAACATTATCGAGAAGAAAACTTTCATATTTTGAAAAATATTTTTTGAAGCCATAAAGTGAGTTAAGGAAAAACTTTTTCGTAAGTCACTATCTGTATTATATAGGAAAGTTCTCTTCAAAAAAACATTTTCCAAAATACAAAAATATAAATATTCATTTATATATTTTGATCAAGTGCAGGAAGCAAATGTGGTGGTACAAGAAGCAATTGCCTTACTTAGGCAAAAGGAGGCCCAAAAGAAGCCCAATTAATACATGGTGGTCCCAGGAAAGAAAGACCCCACAAAAACATAAACGTGAAACATCAAGAGATCCCAAATCACTGAAAATCAAGGAAACCGAGACAGCCGAAAACGAAAAAACAAGTTTAAAGAACCAATCAATCCAAAGTAGAGTAAGAAACAATTCCTTCCTTTTCCTCTCTCTCCTTCTAAACCAAACCCATACACCATACACGCCACAATTTACATTTTAGCAACAAAATAATAAAAGCAATAAAAAATAAAAAATAAAAAATAAAAATAAAATAGAAAATCCCAGACAAGAACCTCCGCAAAATGTTCATCAAAATTAATACACCGCGGAGACAGGAACAGTACACACATGCAACACTCACAGCAAAACATTTCATGTTTTTTCATCTTTGATAGTTTAAGTTTTAGGAAAAATCGACCTGAAAATCCCACAAAGTTTTAGTTAGAAATCTAATCTAACTAAAACAACGGAAAGATTCAAAAGATAAGAAATAAGAAATATTAAGAAATATAAACAGAAGATAAAGAAAAGCATATTTTCTTATCTTTGGCGTGTTATTGTTCGTTAAAGTCCTGTTTGACAGGAACAACAAAACACACACTCACTCTGACACCGTTCGTTCATAAAAAAGAGAAAAAAGAAAAAAAGAAAACGGGTTATTATTCGAAGAAGAATAAAATTAAAAAGGGAATTATTATGAAAGTTGGAGGTGGTGATTGTGGTATTATAGTAGGAGTGCCAGTCAAGAGCAACTGTTGTTGTTGTTGTTGGTTTATTATTTTTGATTTTCGATTATTAATATTCTTATCTTACTATTGTTTTTTATCTTGCTTCTTTTATTCTTCTTCCTTGTTCTATCTTTTCAATCCTCACATTGCCCACAGCTGTTATATTTTCCCCTTTATTTATTGTTGTGATTGTTTTCATCCCTTGTTCTCTTCTATTCCTCATCATTACGAAATTGGGATATGATCGCAAGAGAGAGAAAGGCATAAAGAATTGGAGGAACAACAGAAGTTCGTTCTTCTGGGGAACCCTAATTTCTGTTCCTGTTTCTTGTACTTTAGGGGTTCTGCAATTTCTGGGGTTTTGTGAGGCGGGGATAGGAAAGTCTCGATCTTTGATTGGTTTTCGTCGATGGAGGAAGAGGGTTTTTCGGATGGAGAGAATAATCGGAAAAGGGGTGGCACAGACGATGATATCAATGAGAATAACAACAGCAACACCAATCACGGAAGTAGTAGCAAGATTGTGAATTCTAATGAGGGGCAGAGCAAGCCCAAGCGCCAGATGAAAACCCCTTTTCAACTTGAAACCCTCGAGAAGGCTTATGCTGGTTCGTTCCTTGCTCTCCTCTTGTTTCTTGAATTTAGCCATATTCAATTTTCTTGTGTTTTTGTTTTGTCCTTTTTTTTGCAGTAATTTTTTTAATTGGGAATTTTGTGTTTTTTGGTGAGTTCATGGGAAATAATTTTGTGATTTTTTTGGTTGATTAGTGGATAATTACCCGTCGGAGACGATGAGGGGAGAACTTTCTGAGAAATTGGGTTTGTCGGATCGGCAGCTTCAGATGTGGTTCTGCCATAGGAGGTTGAAGGACAAGAAGGACTTGCCGTCCAAGAAACTGCCGCGGAAGGTGGTGGCAGAGCCTTTGCCGGAATCACCTTCAGATGACCCCATGTTGGGCCCTCAGGAGCTTGGTAATGAGTATGGATCCGGGTCCGGTTCAGGGTCCAGCCCATATGCCCGAGTGGAGCCCCTAAGCATTGTTCCCCGGGGTGTGCCTGGTTATTACGAGTCCCCACGGGCTACGATGGAGAATAGAGCAATTGCTTGTGTTGAGGCGCAGTTAGGGGAGCCGTTGAGGGAAGATGGACCAATTCTAGGAGTAGAGTTTGATCCATTGCCACCAGATGCCTTTGGGGCACCTTTAGGTATATAAAAAATATTAGAAACATGGGGTTCTATCTTAACTTGCTGAATTAACTGAATGCTGCTGTTTCTTTTAAATTGTATGTTGTGTTGTACATTTAGGTCCTAATTAACCTGGATTGCTTTATCTTCCTTGCCTTGCTTCTCTATCTCGGCATTGTGAAAATTTGTCATAGATCATAGATGTGCTTTATATTTCATTTCGATAGTTTATCATATACGGCTTTGCTCTCCATCTCTAGCGCTGCTACTTTTGTAATTTAAACAAATAGCTAGAAAAATAGGTAAAGGTTTGTTTAGGTTTATGACCTTTGTTTGCTTACTGACATTTCTTGTATATTTCTCTTTTGGAGCAGCAGTCACAGAACAGCAGAAGCTGCCTAGTTTTGCCTATGACAGTAAAATATATGAAAGACATGAGGTTAGAGCCAATAAGGTTGGTTTTCTTTCTTCTATCACAGTGCAATCTTGGTTAATAAAATGAAACTTTTCCTGTACTGCTTATTGATCACAAATTGATAATTGGAAAGGACAATGGTGGTTAGGTTGGAGATTGCCTGAGCTTTTATTGCTTTAGTTGTTTATATCATGTCTAGATTTTAGTGTTTACTTCTTTTCTACAGCAGTTTTTGGTGTTTGCTTGGTTAAGTATATCTTTGTGATGTTTAATTGAGTGCCTTTTGGCTTGTCTTGGTACACAGATTACATTTTAAATGCCCTTTTTGTTCAAATGATCTGTCCATTTTTCTTGACAGTTTAAGGAACTGAAGAACATGCTGTTATATTTGTTTAAATTTTTTTGTCTTGATGTTGATGCTTATATTTGATTAAATTGAGTTCCATTCTAGGCTATGGCAAGGACATTCCTTGACTATCAATCTCTACCAAGCCAGTCTGGCACCAGGTCTGATATTTCTGGACCGTTCAGAAAATCTCATTTACATGATCCAATGGAAGGTGCTGCCAGAAATCCTCATTTGGCCCTTGGAAATGAAACTCTACCTAGAATTCGTGCTAGTCAAGGTCAATTCCGTGGTCGTCTTTTGTCTCAACAAGATAAGCAATTGATTTCCTATCAATCTCCAGTACGGGATGATAATGCCACCCCAATTATGGAATTGGACCCAACCATTCTTAATGTTGGAACAAGCTCTCACTTTGCTGATCACCAAATTGTTGTGCAAGAAAATCTCCATACTCAACCTAGTGGTCAAGTTTTGCATAACAACAATGCAACACGGATTGAGAAGAAACGAAAGGTATTTGTGAGGAGTTTGTTAATGTTGTAATTTTGCTAAGTGATCTCTTTTAATTTTCAGTATATTCTTTGTAAAGTGTGGTTTTATAATATTAATTATATTGATGTAGAGTGATGATGTCCGTGATGTAGAAGCGCATGAGATGAAAATCCGGAAAGAGATTGAGAAGCAAGATAACCTTAGACGAAAGGTTTTATTGAAATTAACTCACTATTTCCTGCCATCATAACTGTTTTAAGGTTGAAATGAATTGCAGTCACATTCTTTAAATTAATCTCTCTTTCCTCCCCTGATTTTTAGAATGAAGAGAGGATGAGAAAAGAAATGGAGAAACAAGATCGTGAAAGAAAGAAGGAAGAAGAGAGGTTAATGCGTGAGAGACAACGAGAAGAGGAAAGAGCAAGACGTGAGCAAAAACGTGAAATTGAGCGAAGGGAAAAGTTTTTGCTGAAAGAAAATTTAAGAGTGAGTGTGCAAGCCTTGTGATGATAGCTTTTATATTTAAACATCTGAGAATGCTTGATTTATTTTCACATATTTTACCATAAAAGGTAGAAAAAATGAAGATAAGAGAAGAGCTTCGCAAAGAAAAAGAAGCAGAGAGAAGGAAAGCTGCCCTTGAGAAGGCAACTGCCCGTAGGATAGCCAAGGAATCTATGGAACTTATTGAGGATGAACAGCTGGAAATGATGGAGTTGGCTGCCTCAAGCAAGGGGTTTTCCTCTATTATTCATCTTGATTTTGATACGATGCAACATATTGAGTCATTTAGGGGTGAGCAATTTATTTTTATTTTGCCATCTTTAATTTTATATAATCGGTCTCTTTGGGGGCTCAGTATTTGTTTGGAAACTAAAAAGGGAATGCATTTCTACGTTTAGTACTGAAACATTATTCTTATATTATAGATTCATTGTGTGTTTTCCCACCAAAGAGTGTAAAGCTAAGAAAACCATTTGCAATCAAACCCTGGATCAACTCAGAGAAGAATGTTGGCAATCTTCTCATGGTATGTTCTTATCATCTCTTTTGCCTTTTTTTTACATTCATAGTATACAAATTCCTTAATTTACGATTCATTACACTCCCTATTCTGCTCTGGTCCTGACAGTGATCTATCATTGCAGTTCTTTTGTTCTTTTTTTTTATTTCAAATAATATATTAATGTTGTTGTATCTGCTTGTATAAGATAGTTAAGGACTTCTGGTTTTTGAGGTTAATGTTGCATGTATGTTAGACTAAGATCAGGTAAACCTGCCTGTATATTTTATTTGGTCTTTTCCTAGTTTGCTCTATTATCTAGTTTTGATGTTTGCATTAAGAAATTGTGCTTCGGCAATTTATCTTTAGTGTGCTGAGTCAGAGTTATGCGGATGTACCGATTTCCTCTCTTACTTTCAATAATTCCTTATGTTAGTGCTTCTAAATTGAAGGTTTGAAAGCTGTACTGTTCTATTTCAGGTTTGGAGATTTTTGATTACTTTTGCTGATGTTCTGGAGTTATGGTCTTTTACTCTAGATGAGTTTGTTCAAGCATTTCATGACTATGTGAGTCAGTCTGGACTTTGCTAGTGATTTCATGCTTTTAGTTTTACTATTTTTGTTCACTCTTTGCTCATTCGGGGTGTTCAAATGAGTTTTTTTCTCAGGATTCAAGATTATTGGGTGAGATACATGTTGCTCTTCTTAAGGTGGTAATAAAAGACATTGAAGATGTTGCAAGGACACCTTCTACAGGATTAGGAATGAATCAAAATGGTGCTGCTAGCTCTGGAGGTGGTCATCCAGAGATTGTGGAAGGGGTAAGTTCAAGGATTTTTAGAAATTTGTCTCTTTTTTGTTCTGATAAATAGTGGTCTTATTTCGCAGACTCCATACATTTAATATTGCCTTTGTCATGTCAGGCATATGCATGGGGCTTTGACATACGGAATTGGCATAAGCACTTGAATCTATTGACATGGCCAGAAATTTTCCGACAGCTAGCTTTATCTGCAGGATATGGACCACAGTTGAAGAAAAGAAGTACTACCTCCTCATATGCAAATAATAAAGATGAGGTTCAGTTTTCCTAGTTTTACTTTACAATTTTTAGATGCAGTTTCAAAGATTCTTTCATTATGTGAATACCTCCACATTTCAATTATTAAAGGCATTATATACAATTAAAATAAAATTTCAGTTGGCTGATTTCTTGTTTAGCTATTTTGTTTATCCTGAACCGCTGGGAAACTTTTCTTACCATTAAATATTTTGCTGACAATTTTGATTCTGCACGCATTTTAGTAAGCAATTAAAGGCTTTCCTTTGGCGATTTAATGTTAGTGATTGAAATGTATATCTAAAATACAGGGAAAAAGTTGTGAAGATATCATTTCTAAACTTCGTAATGGTTCAGCGGCTGAAAATGCAGTTGCAAAAATGCATGAGAGAGGTCTGTTAGCCCCTCGAAGATCTAGGCATCGGTTAACTCCTGGTACAGTGAAATTTGCAGCATTTCATGTTCTATCGCTTGAGGGTGACAAGGGATTGACAGTACTAGAGCTTGCAGAAAAAATTCAGGTGTGTTCATACTTGCATATTCATATTAAGAGATCTTTTGTGTTGTCAGGTTTGTTCTTAACTTCTTATGCTCTCTACCTGTCAGAAATCTGGTCTTCGAGACCTGACGACCAGCAAGACACCTGAGGCTTCAATTTCTGTTGCTTTAACAAGAGATACCAAGCTTTTTGAAAGAATAGCTCCGTCAACGTATTGTGTACGTCAGGCATTTAGAAAGAACCCTGCTGATGCTGAGTCCATTCTTTCAGAAGCAAGAAAGAAAATTCAGATATTTGAAAATGGTTTTCTAGCTGAGGAGGATGCTGATGATGTTGAAAGAGAAGAGTCAGAGAGTGACGAAATTGATGAGGACCCTGAAGTTTATGATTTGGTAAATTCGTCAAGTGCTAACAAAACATCTGAACCGTGTGATGATTTATCATCAAATGGAAAAGAAAATTTGGGCCATGATGTTGGACTTCAGGGTGAGTTTGATAAGGATCTGCCTCATTTTCCAGAGAGTGGTTCCAAGAAGGCTGATACTCCAATCGCTGTAACTGGGAAACCTGGTGCTTGTGATGATTTAAATGTTGGAAATCTTGGTGAAGATAATATGGAAATTGATGAAAGCAAGCCTGGAGAGTCATGGGTTCAAGGGCTTGCAGAAGGAGAATATTCTGACCTCAGTGTAGAGGAGCGCCTAAATGCGCTTGTTGTGTTGGTTGGTGTGGCAAATGAAGGAAATTCAATCCGTGTCGTTCTCGAGGTAAGCTTTATTCCATATAATGTATTTTGTTCGTAACTTATATTTTGTGTGTTGTTTATCAAATTGACATGAGTAATTGTTCAGGATCGTTTGGAAGCAGCAAATGCTCTGAAGAAACAAATGTGGGCAGAAGCACAAACGGATAAATTCCGATTAAAAGATGATATTTTCAGTAAATCTGATTTTCCATCTATCAATGGAAATAAAGTTGAAATATATTCTTGTCCAGCCATGGAGGGAAACCAAAGCCCATCATTGCTTGGCATTAATATTGGCAACAATGGTAATAATGTGCCCTCTCCCAGCACTGCAGAAAATCAAAAAGCAGCTCCAGGTGTACAGAGCCTGTCTATCGAAAAACACTCTTCAGTTCAAGATCTCTGCACTGGCCCAGATAACCCTCAGATTCAGACATTTGCACAGTATTCAAAAAGGTCACGGTCTCAGCTGAAATCTTACATTTTCCACATAGCAGAGGAGATGTGTGCCTACAGATCCTTACCCCTTGGGCAAGATCGAAGACGCAACCGTTATTGGCAATTTGTTGCATCTGCTTCTTCTAATGATCCTGGCTCTGGCAGGATCTTTGTTGAGTTTCTTGATGGCAATTGGAGGCTTATTGATACTGAAGAGGTAAACTGCTTTTGATCTAGTTGCCTTTTCCTTTCTTCTTTACTTTATATGGCAATCCCTCTTTCTCTGATCAACATTGCTGATTTCAATTGACATCATACCACCGTAAAATTGCACTAATCATTGAACAGTGAAAGCATTGGTTTATGGTTAATGATTAAGCCATGGTTGAACTTGTGTCGGTGTCTGTTTGTATTACAAACTGAAGGTATATTGTATAGATTAACGTAAAGCAAATATTACCAAAAGGTATTGCACTGGATTAGGTGGTAAAAATGGGTTGCTTAGAAACCTTAGGGAGTTACATCCAGCAGTTTGAGTTCTGCATGTCCAAGTTCGAGCATTATTCTAACAACAATTAAACAAAGAACCCATTTATAAGAAAACAGACCTGTTTGTGTGGGTCATTGGGTTCTTTGTGGAGCTGGCTTTTGTGTTTGTGGTTTCTTTGTGGTTGGCTGAACTACCAAATGGTCTGGTCTATGATTGAACCAGTCAGACCAGTTGCTGGGTCCAATTCCTAAAACACTGCATTAAATTCATTTCCTCATGTTTCAGTTTTGTGTTATCCATCAATATCTGTCCTTTTTGGCAAATGCCATTAAGAAGGATAACCTTAAAATGTGTAGTATTTAGAAAGTAATTTATAATATCATTTATTGTTCTCACAATATTTTAGAATTTAGAGTATCTTAAATGATCTCTTAGGAGTGGTCTCCAGATTTCATCATATTTCCGTATTTGTTTCCGTCTTTAAGATCACAAGTCTATCTCTAATATCGATACTGATCTTTTGTTTTTTCTGATTTTTTCAGTCTTTATCTAGGCTCTCTTACTATTATTATGTTATACCTAAGCTATTTAACCTGTCCGTTCTGGCCACCGTCATAAATGTTGCGGTGTCTCCCTTCAATTTGGTTATCACCAGACTCACTTCCTTTTCCTCGTACACTACTCCACTAAAAAGGGGCCACCTATCATATTATCCATGAACCAAGCTCAATAGTGCTTGGCATTAAGGGTTGTATTGGAAAAAAACAAGTCTCACATGGCCTAGAAATAGAACTTGAAAGGAGTATATAGGTGAGAGACAGCCCTTACCTCATTGTCATGTTGAATTAGGCTCAAAAACCCTTATCTAAGATCAACCAATCCTTTTCTCAATCTAATTTCTTTCAGAACTTCATGCTCCAAATTCTTAGTCCTGGGTATGAAGGTTGTGTGTATTACATACCCCTTATAAATGACTTGGGCAATCCTCTTGCTAAAATAAATCAACACAGTTCCGGCCTTTTATTCTCAGTATTTATTTGGTCTGCTTCTTTCCAAAGTATCATTCTTTTATGTTTTTAAGTTACGACTAGCCAAAGATAGAAATGCTGTTAACTAATATGTGGCACTCCTTTTGTATTTTTAAGTGCCAACATTTTGTGAATTTAAATTTAGATTTATGATTTGTCTTAATTTTTATAATTTGTTAAACTAATCCTACAGGCCTTTGATGCACTTCTGAATGCGCTTGATTCACGTGGGATCAGGGAATCTCACTTGCGACTAATGTTGCAAAAGGTTGAGAGTTCCTTCAAGGAAAATGTTCGTAAGAATACACAATGTTCCAAAGTTGGAAGCAGAGACGAAACGTGTGTTAGAAATGAAGCTGATGAAACAGATTCCAGTCCTGATCGCCACACTGGATCTGACAGTCCCAGCAGTACCCTTTGTGGGTTGAACTCTGACAGTTTAGAAACTTCCTCATCCTTCAAAATTGAGCTTGGGAAAAGTGAGAGTGACAAGAAATCTGCCTTGAGAAGGTATCAAGATTTTCAAAAGTGGACATGGAAAGAATGCTATAACTCATCAAAATTGTGCGCCATGAAATATGGGAAGAAAAGATGCAAACCTCAGGTTGTTGTCTGTGATATCTGTCTCAATCCTTATTTCTTTGAAGACTCCCATTGCAATTGTTGCCACCGCACTTTTCCATCAAATAATGGATTTAATTTTTCTAAACATTCATTCCAATGTGGAGACAAATTATCAAAAGATATTTGTATTTTGGATTCGTCTCTTCCCTTACGGACAAGATTGCTTAAGGCCCTGCTAGCTTATATTGAGGTGAGTTGATGGTGTTGGTGATTTACATTCTTTCCTGGAGATTATTGCACTTGCTCTCATTTAATTTTAGAATGGTATCTATATTATAATTATATTCTCGTTCTGGTTTACAGGTTTCTATTCCACCTGAAGCTTTTCAATCAAATTGGATCGAAGATATTAGGAGGAATTGGAGTGTGAAGTTGAGCAAATCATCTTCTGTAGAGGAACTGCTACAGGTTTGCGATTTTGATTAAAATTGTTAACCATACCTTTCCAACATTTTAGAAATGAAGAACCCTTATCTACTCAGTCATTTCTAAATGTAACAATCCGTTTTTCAGATATTAGCCGTACTTGAGAGAGCATTGAAGCGGGACTTTCTATCATCAACCTTCTCTACAACAGGGGAACAATTGGGGTTGAACACTATGTCAGAGAATGCTGCACAAACCTCCGCTGATCCTGAATCAGTTGCTGTACTTCCATGGGTTCCACTGACAACTTCAGCCGTGTCTCTCAGACTTTTTGAGTTTGATGAATCAATTGTCTACGTCTTACATGAGAAACCTGAACCTTGTGAGGAGAAAGGAGATAGGCAATACATAGTGAGTCTATTTTATTCTTTTTTTGCATAAACTTTTAATTTGGTAGGCATTACCATGAAATGTTTGCTATGAGTTCTGCTCCCATTTTATATTTTATCTGAAAAAAATGAAGATGAACTATTTTGTCCGGGACATTCACCAAGCAGATTGGTTGTCATGTTTTCTGTTGTACAAGTCCCTTTTGGTTATATTTTTTGGACAAGGTGTGGCTGTTTTGCTGAATTCTTGTGTTAATCTGATGTTTAACAGCCATCTAAATTTTCTTTCTTGCAGAAGCTTCCTTCAAGATACAATGCTTCCAAATCTATTAAAGTAGCTCAAACAGCAGACTTGGACCGTGATGAATTCATGAAAGTTAAATCTAATCCTGGGAAAATTGTGCCAAGCAACAATAAACGAGGACGAGGTAATTCTGTCAAAGGACGGGGTAAAAGTATATCTAAAAGCAAACAAAATAATGGCCGTCGGCGCAGTGCTAAGGTTGCTGGCAATCTAAATCAAAGGGTAAAACAACAGGGAGGAGGATCACAAGGACAAGCTGGTGGACGTGGTCGTCGAACAGTTCGGAAAAGAAGAGTGGAGAAAAAGGCTGTTGAAGATCTGTTGCTGGGCCATAGGGGTGCCTCTCATAGCTCCAACATTGCTAGAGAATCATTAAGAAACTTGGATGAGGACTGGGATGATGAAAAGGGAAGTCCCATGACTCCCATCCACAGGGGGACTGCTAACATTAGTAACAGCACTGAAGAGGCTGAATCTGATGAGAATGTCCAAGCAATGGACTCTGATGACAACATCCAAGCAATGGACTCTGATGACAATGTCCAAGCAGTGGAATCTGATGACAATGGCCAAGCTGTGGAATATGATCAAGGAAACTGGGAAATAGGTTTTAATGGTAATCCCAGCCGATGGCGAAGGGATTTGGTTGGAATGAGTGATGATGATGTGGAAGCTTCTGAAGATGAGAATCAGAACGAGAATGGCAATGAAGAGAATGAAGAGGAGGATTCAGATGCTGATGTTATGAGCGAGGGTTCAGATGGTACTGCAAACAGAATTGTAAATGAAGAAAGCTCAGACTCTGATGTCTCTGAAGATTCTTCTGATTAGAACATTGTTTTCAAAAGGCTGCGTTACATTTTTTTTTATATTGCAGCTTTACAAGGTACCCGAGTTCCAAGTCATGTCATGGCTTCTCGAGAGTTTTATGGTTGAGTAGGCTAGTAGTGTACAATAGATATAACAAAAACCCGCCCATTGCGTGGATTCTTAAAGGATTTTTATAGCAAGATTCTAATATTATTATACAATCAATAATAGTCCTACAAAAGCAAATCACAACATTGCCTCTTGATTCCAACCAGTAGTCGGCAAAATCTTAATTGTATATTGTATTGCATATTGGTGGGAAAGTAAACAAAAAAGAGAAAAATTCTTTGCAGCAGAACGTGTAAGGGGTCAAGCTGAAGATTTTGAACATTCATGGTTCAAGTTATGTCTTCTAGTATGACTCTCTGACAAAGTAATAAGTTTCATACAGCCATATTTCTGTTAAGCTTATGCTGTTCCTTTCTATTTTGGCGGCATGTTTTGCTTTTAATTCAGTATTCGTAGTTGGAATTTATCAATTTATTACTTTTTTCTTCACCTAAGAAAAATACGATTTCCAATCCCATTCGACTACACATTGGGAATGAAAATGGGAACAATGTTTCAAAACCAGAAGTATGAGAATAAATAAACTTGAATTTTTCGGTATAGATTGTAGACTACTTACAATTTCACTAAAAATAGTAACCCAAAAAGGGTTCATTTTTCGAATACCCTTCTAATCTTTGACAAGTTCTTCTTGATACTCTCTTCCTGCCTTCCAGTATAAAATTTTAATTCTACAACTGTCCCTATGACACACACATCCGTTTCATGCATTAAAATGACAACTGGTTCACACATTAAAATGACAATCGGATGACATACTCATCGGGTTGTCAATTTTTTCGCAATGTGAACCAGATGAGGGTTTCATCCGGTTCTCATTTCCAAATCAAAACGAGAATCGGATGAAACCCATTTAGTTCTCATATCCCAAATCGGAAAATTCTTCTGTTCGCCATCGACAGTATTCCAAACTCCAAATCAACTACTCTAATCAGCAATATCACTTACTAATTGCTAATAAACACCAAAAATTACTTACCTGTTGCTTGTTTGAAGGATAAATTGAAGATATGGAAGAATGAAAACAAACAAATGCTGGATGTGTGAACAGATACTGAATCTGTGAACTGGATGCCTTTTCTTCGCAGCAACAGCCATGCAAATACATATATCCGTGCCTGGTATGGAGTGAAGTGGATGGAGACAGAAGTGGGTGCAGCGGCACGAAAGCTCAGCTTCAGACGGTGGTGAAAATAAACGAAAGTAGGGATTCTGAATGTGAGAACCAGATATAGGAGTACAGGAGTGGAGCCTAATTTGGTCTTTGCACTTTTAAAATTGAGGGCATAACTGTCATTTCATATTTTATACGAGGGTGTAGGAAGAGGGTATTAGGATACCAGAAGAACTACAACATCTTTTCTAAGACTATTTCTTCTTGCAAATCCATAATTTCTTCATACACCTCCATAGAATATGGAAAATGTTAAAAATACCTCTACATATAGAAGATTTTAGATTGAGTAACAAAGAAAGTTTTTAGAAATTAAAAATTCGATTATTATATTTCAAATTATACAATTTAAAATTACTTATTTTATTTTTAATGTTATTCAACATTTTGGATCCCTGAATTTAATATTTGAACTTTCGAATTGGTTTATCAGAACTTAATTTTTTGATTTTTAGATTGATTAATCTAGAATTAGTTTCTTCACTTCTAGATTAATTAATCTGGAATTGAAACTTTTACTTCTGAATTAGTTAATTCAAAATTAAATTTTTTTCACTTTCAGTCTAACCAATCTAGAATTTTTACTTTTATAGAAATTTGGATCCGGAGCTTGTTTAGATCCGCGAGTGAAACCAAATTTTGATCCGGAATTGCATTAGAACCGGGATTGTACATTGAATGCAAGTCCAATTTCGGGCAAACCAAAAGCTGAGGAGAGAAATACACTAAACAGGAAACCGAAAGCAAAGTGGAGGGACAGATACCATAACTTTCCATCATTAATCAATAGTTGCCAAGAGTTGCAGATGCCATCAAAATATTTTGAATTTAAGTTCATTTTATTAATTTAGGTGTTATTCATTTTTATCAAGCATATTTTGAATTTATATGTAATACTTGGGTCTATATACTATTTGGAAATATATATAAATGTTAAAAATTTACAAGTTTAGGGATATAACATAAATACAAAGCAACCTTCAAAAAAATACATTAGGCGTTTTTTATTTTAATTAGTTATTTTGATAATAGATGAAAACAAAACTCACTTTTTAAATTGGAAGACAATTGATATAAAAAAAACTACGATTTGTTTTACATCGGTTAACATAAGGTCACTCTTTTATATTGATAAAAAAACTTACATGAAAAGGTTTTATTTTATTTTTTGTAGTGCTTTTTAATTTGATTTTAAAACCGATGTAAAAATTACTGTTTTAAAAGGAGTATTTTTCTAGTATTGAAAAAAAAAAAAGTTGAGTAAGTGTCACTCTTTGATACTTTCTTCTTTAAAATTTATCAAGTGGAGGCAAGAACACGCATCCTTGAAAGTTTTATTTTCCATTTTTGTTTTTTAATTGCAAAATTATCAATCATCACTTTTTAGTTTTCAAAGATTTATGGAAAAAAATAAAGAGAATAAAAGAAATATTTTCGGTGTTTCACGTACAAATTTTAAAATCATGCTGCAAATTAAAAACAACCAGGCAATTTTTAATTAAAAAAGTGACAATGGAATAAAATTAAGTATATAAAAAAGACAAGTAAATGTTTTCTCTGCTTCCCTATCAAAGAATATGTTAGTGATCTTTAAAAGTTTCATCCAAAATGGGTGAATGTAAAATATGAAAGAATAGAAAAACATATGTTAGACAACGTTCTATTATAAAAAGCAGAGCATTTTTTTTGGATGATTTTTTTTTTTATAGTTGGATTAATTTTTGGATAATTTATTCCTATAAAATTTTGAGAGAGATTTTTTTTCATAAGTTGAAATTAGTTTATACGCAAATTAAAAATTAGATTTTCAGAAATTATATAAAAAATTTACAAATTAATTTAACTAAAAACTAATTTTGATTTATGAACAAACGTGCCCTCATCTTATTCATGTGACTTATTTAGTTTCACTTATTGATTAGGTGAGAATTTACTAAATGATACTTACACTCCTTTAGTGTTAAAACATTCACCTCATATTTGATATAAAATTAAGTATTTTAATTACTATAAATGCTATTTAATATTAGTGTTTGAAATTTTCTATATTTTTTTTATCAATTATAGAGAAACATTTTTTGAGAAACAATTCGTTCTCAAATGCCAAAACATAACATTAGATCAAGAATCATAGAAAAATGTGTTTCGATCATAAATGCATATAGTAACCATATCTCCTTTACTATACGAGATTGATTACGTGAAAAAACAAGTTGGTGAACTATATTAAATAACATCTAACGATAATGAAAAAGATCTCTCAACAACTATATTTTGAAGACTCATATAAAATACTTATCAACATGAAAAACAATAACTTAATTATCTATAAACATCAACAATTTTGTTTGCAATCTATTAAGCTTTTATATTAATTGTTTTATTATCTTCTCAAGTATCTTTAGTTAAGAAATCCAAACTTATATTTCATATTCGTCTATCTTAAATCCAAACTTATTAAGAGTCACTACTAAGCATGAAAATACTTTTGTGTAATAAGTACTTGAAGTAGTTATTTGTGTAAAAAAATACTTGAGGTAGTTAATTGAAGAAGCAAGGATAAAGAATTTTAGCTAGAAGTTGCTTTGAATAATCCTTATTGTAAAAGTTGTTCTTATTGTAACTTTTAATTAGATAATTTTACTTCCAATTTTTATTTAAAAACATTAATTATAATTTCTATAATTTTTTTATTTAAGTTTTAGTGAATATGTTGTTTATAAATAAAATAAAAGAGATGAATGTCATTTTATTAAAATTTTAAAATATGTGAATATTTATTTAAAAACTAAAGGAGAGGTGTGAGTATTATTTTATTAGAATATATATATATATATATATATATATATATATATATATATATATATATATATATATATATATATATATATGTATATGTATA
>Ga0209700_103238_pt1 | contig 31551 bp, 12 predicted proteins | sample SiratroredBW_FD_187528 | JGI IMG/M metagenome (GOLD analysis project Ga0209700, IMG submission 187528) | Root nodule microbial communities of legume samples collected from California, USA - Siratro red BW (SPAdes) (version 2) | ecosystem: Host-associated > Plants > Roots > Nodule | place: USA...
TTTTTAAAAAAAAAAAAAAAAAAAAAAAAAACGAATCCTTTTAACCTTTATTTTGGTTATTTTGATGATATTTCACTAGTTCTTTACAAGCTTTATGTTATTTTTATTCTCTTTTTACCATTAATTGAATTATGAGCAACTATCAAGAAAAATAAGTTATATTTGATTCTGAAATATGAAGTATGTTTAGTCAAGTTATTAAGTACATGAATCCTTTCTTAAAAGAAAATATTTTTATTTTATCGATAGACTAAATCACATTATAATTAAGAGATTGAGATAATAAGAAATTAATGAAAAGTTACCACGGCTACATATGCTGGTTATTCTAATTATTTATATAATAAACTTATCATCACATATTGAGTTAAAGGTTGTCATATACAAGTATTTCAGAAAATATTTTTTTTATGTTATATATTCATTTTAATTGAAATTTCTAAACTAATGAAGCTTTGAAATGGATCAATACAATCTTTTCAATTTATTTGGGATCATGCTTGACTTATATTAATTATAATTTTTTTTTGATAATTTATTCTTCTTCGTTTTTATATGTTTTTTTTTATTATATTATACTTGATATATAAATATATGATATTGTTTGTTCATAAGATGATCATGAACCTTGTTAGATTTTTTTTTTGTTGTTGTACGTGTTCAGATATATTCATCTTCTTAAAATATTTTAATTATGTAAATCTACTTTATTATTACTATTATTATTATTATTATTATTATTATTATTATATATATATATATATATAGAGAGAGAGAGATGTTACACGTAATAAAAGATAAAAGTACGTGTTTATATATAAACTACAAAGGTAAGTGTTTATATAAATAATTACGTGTTTTTAATAAATATACACTGTTAGAAAATAAATATTTTTTAACAAAATTTATTCATTGATAAAAATTTATGAAGCTTTCCAAATTTTTCCATTACAATATATTATCTAATATATTATTTTGTTATTTTTAAATTTATTAATTTTTATGTTGTAATTTCTTGGTGCCATAATTTAAATATAAGTTACTGTTATTGAAAATTAAAATTGAAAATTTTTCACATCATTTATTATGTTTTGGGTAATTTTACTTTAATTCAAAATATCTTACTTTAAAATTATTTATTTTTTATAAGACATTTTTGTAAACGACAAAAAGTCTCAGACATGATGGCTAGGACACTATAGATACTTGCAATCAGAAGACATGGTAATATTTGTGTTGATATAAGTTAGATCATGCATGATAAATAAAATTGAGATTTATTTTTTATTAAAGTTAAGAAAAGTTATAAAACTACTTGTCGTCTAGTAATTGTTAGAAAAAATTCTAGCTGTAGGGCATGCCCCAAAAAGTTGATGAGTGAGACTCGAAAAAAACAAACAAAATGTACCGTTTATCTTATCTAATACATGTTAGATATTTAAATATTGAGTCAAAGGTCTATGTTATGAGAAAAAGTTAACTAACATATAAAAAAATTCACAAAATCAATCTTTTAAGATTTTAAGTTAAAAATAACTTTAATTTTTTATATAAATCTGATTCATATTTCATTATATTAGAAATGTCTTTGAAATTTTCGGCCGATTTACTTTTGTCGTTGTTCCTTCATCTAAACATTGTTTTTAAATCAACAACAATTTGGAGACAAAAGGAAGACCTAAACATTGTCAAGGATATTAATGTTGAAAAATAGTTCGATTAAATATAGATTGGAAAAACAAAGTTTGTATATTAGCCAACAAAAATATCGGAGAAACGCTAATTAATAAGATATTATAAGATATCTATTTATTATTATGAATGAACTATAAGATATTATTTTCGTAATAATGCTGTCTCCATTGTGTGGTTATTAATGACCTATTTTAATTTTGAGTATGCTTTATCAATTTAATGAATGAAAAAGCTTTCGTGTGAGGTGAATTGGGATTAATGTATATGAAAAGATGATAATTGTAAATAAAACAAATGTTGAAATTCATTTAAAAATATTTTATTCAATATATTCTACAATATTAGTCATTCAACTTTCCATTTTTAACGTACCGTTAATTGAAGTAGTAAAAACAATATTAAAAAAAATGAGAGATACGGAGTTCAATATAAATTAAATATGGGAGTGTCCATATAATTTTCTCATTTTTTTGCATACAACTAATTTATAGTAGTATCCTTTTATGATTTATGATATACTTTTAACACTTAAAATTTTTAATTGCCGAAAATATTTCGAATTTCAAAAGCACCCAAACAAATATCCTCACATATATTAGATTTGAATTCTCAGCTTAATGTTAAAAAGGTTTTATTTAATAAATTTTAATAATTTATTACATATTAACTAATATATAATATTGAAATAAAACCAATTGGCACACTTACCCACCAAACCATGAATACATGTTTCCCATTAATTAAGTAAAAAATTTAATAAATTGTTAGGATGGATTAAATATGGCCTTCTCGCTTTAAACATAAACAACAAATAGAATTTTTTTTTTCTATAGACACGATCCACGAACTAAAGTCTAATTAACGATGATTTTTGTTAAGAATTAAACTCGAACTCATGTTTAAACAATTTGATCTTGAGTTTAACACATTAACTACTTTTGTTTACCAATAAGAAAAAAGGTAATTGAATTGAATAACAGGTCATATACGATTGAGACTAACTAATAATTTATTGACGCACCCTACAGACAAGGTTTTAGACATCTCTATTATTGCCCAATCTTAATGTTTGTTAGAAACATGGTCTAAAAAGCCCACCAAAAGAGTACAAGTATATGTGCAGATAATTGAACTTTCGAACTAAAAGAACAGAAAAGATATAAAGCATGTCACACACACGATCAACCGTAATGGTATTGAGATAATCATTTATGAAAGATGAAGCTTCTCATTGGAATTGCATAAATATCCAGAACTCACAAGGGTGGGGGTAAGAAAATTAACAAAAGATGGAATTACATCATCATATAGTTATACTTTAAAGGGTATGTTTGTGTCTCGGTGGAACATGGCCCTGGGTAAAAGGAGGACTCTAATAGTAGAATGCTTCTTAAAATGGAGCTGTGTATGTTCGATATAGATTGCTCCTCTTCCACTCATTCGTTGCGGTTTCACGCAACTGCTGCCAAAACAATAACACACATTTTATAAAGGACTAATTTTTCAGTTTTGTTTACTTTTTTTTCACTGACCAAATAAAAAAAATACACTTTTATACATATTTATTTTCCTTCCCCTTAACCAAATGTAGCATGAGTGTTCCAATCAACAGTACAATGGCCAAGAAAACGGGAAAAAATGCAGTGTACGGAAAAACCTATAACCAAACGAGAGAAGAGAGAGAAAGGAACCAGTTGCTGCTGTCTCGTGAGTCTCGCGTTCTCTTCTCGCAAATGCTTGATTTTTTGCTTCAACTCAGACAAGTAAACCTACACAGAAAAAAAAAAAAAAAAAAAAAAACACAGACAAGGATCATTGTTAAGCAAAGAAAGCAGAAAACCTGAAACTGTGGATTTTGGTTACACTCGATAAAGAAAAAGCAATATTTTCCTGCTTTCTGGCTCTGGATCGGGCAGCGGATTCGCGATTTTTCATGAGTCGTGCGTGGCGCATGTCCCTTGAAGCTGGTGGGGCTCTTTTATTCGATAATGGGTCGGCAAAAGGTTCGGTCTTTGGAGCAGTGTGCAGCAATCGCAGGTCCTTGTGCGGGGGAGGGTACTCAGAACGCGTGCTCAAGGTGAGAGCGGTCACAGGAGATGGGTCCACAGCGAAGCTGTTAAAGGGTCGAGCTAGAAAGTCTTGAAATTTCGTAGCTTTGGAGATGTGGGTGGTGTTGTGGTCGCTTAAGGAAGTGAGCTTGATGCTGTCCCAAACATCTTCCATGGATTTGTTGCTGCTAAGGTTGTTGTTCCTGTTGCAGGTGCAGGTGGTGGTGGTGGTGGTTGTTGATGATGATGACAGCATTTGGTGGAGATGAACTGGGACTAGATTTGGAATGGAGAGGGAAGGTGACAAAGTGAAACACTTGTCTGAGGAGTATCGAATAAAACATGAAGGAACAGTCTTTAATTTGGGGTGACGTTGGTTACACTGTTTTGTACCTTGTCTGTGTGTGAAATGAACAGTCATGTCCCAACTGTCCTGGTTAGCAACTTCTGACATGTTCAGCAAGCATCTCTTTTAGCAGTTATATTACTTTAGGTTAAGTGTAGTTAATACTTCTAATTGTTTTAGAGTTTGTGTTTCGAATGTGCCCGATTTGAAAATAATTGATGCATGCAGATATATATACCTGAAGCCAGACTTTGTAATCAATTACATGGTTAAAATGGGTATGAAATAAACAAAGAACACACCAAAAGTTGGACTGAGTGCACGTTTGGATACTCATTCAATCTTGGATTTTTCACTTTCCATTTTCGTATGTAACAAATGTGAGCAAGATTTTCCGTTCAACGATGTTTAACGTGTTTACAAATACATCATGAGTGACTCTCTCTTTGAAAACAAAATTACATATAATGTGAGTTTGGACAGAATAATCAATGGTACAAATAGATCACTCTTCACACAATAGTTAGGTTCAATGTCTTCATTGCAAAAAATAATTATACTAAATATATATTTTTTATTTTTTAAGCTTTTAAAAAAAGTAATTTATTACCAAAATCATTGGAGTATTATTTTAGTAAAGATATTTGAAGATTTTATTAAGATAATTTGTTTTTATAAATATTAAATCAGAAAGCGAGGATTATAAAGTTAGACACGTTATGAAGTACATAGTACAAAAATTTAAGTATAAATAAGAAATTGTCTAGCATAGAATTTTACAGAAAATGTAAATATATACATCTAATTTCATCAACTTATTTGAATTCTTGTTTCATATATTTCGTGTGAAGTTATTTTAAACTAAAATTTCTTTATTTATAAGAAACTAAGAGAAAATAATACTATAAAAAAAGTGAAAAGAAAAAAGGTTAAAATTATTATTATTAATTTACTAGACCTAATACTTGAAGTCGAAGTTGGTTTGGAAAGTCTGTCCAAGTTTAAGTTCTCAATATAGAGATGATTTATGGACCTATTACTCAAAGTCAGTATGGGAAGTCAGTTCAAACTGAAATTCATCCTCCCCCTTCATCCCTGCACGGTATCCTGCACTTTGTTTTTATGGCAACAAAGTTTTTAAGTCGGTCGTTGCCTTCCTTCACAGATCCGTCATTCACGTGAATCCTTCAGTGCGATTTGTTTCACAATGTGACTGCAATCTGGAAGGTAATTCCTTTACCGAATTGTAGAATCCGTCAGCTAAAAAAATTTATAATGACTTCCAAATTCTACAATTCGAAAGCTTTAAAATTTTTTACCATTGCTTCTGGATTATACAATCCATAAAATAGAAAGAAAACAAACTTACAACCTCCACGACGAGATTGACACCGCCACCCACACAGTCGTTCTCAGCCTAGAACCGCCCCACAAGCGCCGCTCCAACTCCAACACTTCCCTTGAACAGCCGCAAAGTACACCCTTCAAGATTTTTGAAACACTCAACACCCATGCCAAACTCAAAATCCCATTTTATTACAAAGTATGGGCACTTTCATCTTTTTCTCAGGGTCAATGTTGGAATTACGAAAAGTATGTCCAAGAAGATACTATGGAGGTACAGGAAGAAACAGTCTAGTGAAAATGCCCCATTAATGAAGTTAGTAATCATAGGCTCTAAAGGAGGACAATGGTAAGACCAATATCATCCCTATAAATAAAAGAGTGCCCCACACAAGTATGACTGTTGTCTCTTCACCTTTACTCTTACATCTAATGATTTGATTGTCATAGTACCTTTTGCAGGTACACCTCCCTCTTCAGCCATAGGCGGAAGCCGAGACCAAGTACAAAGAGACGTTTCTAGAAGTCAAAGTATCCCCAATCCATGATCAAGGAGACGTTTAATTTTGAGTACTACATCTAGACAAAGGAAATAAACTGTGATACCTCAAGTTGGTCCCACATTTACAATTCTCTTTATACACACTAACATGCTACTCCATACAGGAACATTGATATATATTATTCTTGAACTTTAATATGAAGATTGCCATGTGAGAGGAGCTAAACTTTGAAGAAAAATGGACAACATTATAATATTATGTGTTTTGAAAGACGTTAATTAGAGAAGGAAATTGAGAACATGAGAGGAGGGAGAGGGTAAATTTAGAGCTTATTGGGAGATTGTATACTTGATACAAACTAAATATTCTGTGTTTTGAAAGACTTTAATTGCACAAAGAGAAGGAAATCGAGAACATGAGAGAAGCAAGAGGGTAAATTTAGAGCTTACTGGGAGATTGTATACTTGATACAAACTAATTGGAAAGGTTAAGAGTGAGATTGATAGGATATTGATCTCCACTAAATAGATTGGTGTAGGGAATGCAAACACTATATTTGTAACCAACATAAACATTTCTAACTATTTTCCAATTGTATTAAGGACTGAGACCGTTCAAATCTTTAGATTGTTATCTATAAAATAATATTATCATAAATGATGTTAAGGAGGCTTACCAAAGCATACAAATACAAGGTACCTCCTTATGTCCTAAAAGTAAAATTTAAGAGGCTTAAGAAATATCACAATTGGTGAAAGAATAGTAAATGTGACATCATAAATAGTGGAGAAGATAGTGATAATGATGAATGAATTGAATAGAAAAGAGGATCTTGTAAGTCTTAGTGAGGAGGAGATTTGAGAGAAGAGGAAATTACAACATGAATTTTGAAAAGTAACAACATATAATGAATCATTACTAAGATAAAAATTCAAATTCAGGTGGATAAGTAAGGGAGATTGTAATACCAAATTATTTAAATCATCAATTGATTAAAGAAAAATGAAATATCTTATTAGAAGGTCCATGATAGATGACAATTAGGTGGAGATCCAAATAATATAAATGAACAAACATTGTAATACATAGAGGACAAACTTGATGATATATATTGGAATATGCCCATTTTAGATGGTTTGACTTTTGATAGGATCGATCACCAAAATAACTTGCTTTTAATATGAAGGAGTTTTGATTCCACTTTTATAAAGGAGTTTTGGCTTATTAAATCTTATTTCAACGACTTTCAAAATACTTGAAAAACAAAAACATACAATAATTCATACAAACTCAATTATCAAATAATTTTAATATTAATGTATCATAAGATCATTTATCACATGTTTCATCAAGATGTTAATTTACACATATAATAAACCTTTTAGAGTTTTTGTACATATTTCTCTTAGAGTACACCCGTTGGTGTAAGGATTTTGATAGATGATTTCAATCTTTAGTCTTTGTGCATGAATGTTATTATTGGTGTTTTTTGGATTTTCAGATACATTTTCTACATTAAAGATAAAATGGACAAAGTGTATTGCTTTGTTCATAGATAGTAAAGTATGCACAGCACAATCATGCATATATAAAACAAAAATTACCACCTTGGTAGGTTTAATGTTTATCAGATGTATAATGTGTCCATACAACATACTAATAATTGATTTTGCCCTTAATAAAAACTATAAATAAGATTTGTTTAATTTTAAATTTACATAATACGATAAAGGAATATATCATAATCTTCAACCTACTACTTTAAATGAAAGGATTTAAGCACAAAAGTTTTCAATAGCAGTATAGTATGCCTCAACTGTAAAATGACATGCTTTTTAGAATACTAACTAACCAAAATCCAAAAATATGACATATACTGCTAGTACTCACTTTATCCATCTTTCAATAACCAAAATATGAATTTGAATAACCTATAAGACCAATGAATGCACCTTTAAGATACCAAAGACTGTGTTTGTTTAAAAGAATTTTAAGAATCCTCTTAGTTACAACTACATGATACTTCATAAGTAATACTTGAATTTTAATACAAATACTATAGATGATATGAAGACAACTAATAATTAAATATAAAAGTATAACAATCATACCTCTATATTCGATTTGATAAACTTATTCATATTTTTTCATCAGCATCTACATAATATGTTATAGGTATTGATGATTTTTACTTTTCTATTATCCATGCAAAATTTATTCAAAATGTCAAAACAATACTTGTTTCAGCTTATGAAGACTCCATATATTAGTTGTTTGATTTGGACACGGAAAAATTTAATACTTTTATCATTGACATCTCAAACTCCTTTAGCTTTACATCAACAAAATGAAAGAGAATTATTAGTTGAACTAAATATTATATCATCAATATATATTTAAATTAATAAAATTGTATTCTTGAATTTCTTTATAAAAAAAAATCAACTTTATCTTTGTTGAAGTCATTTTTAACTAAGAAATTACTTAATTTCTCATACCATGATCTAAGACTTTACTTTAATATAAAGTTTTATTCAACCTAAAAACACGATTTCAAAACTTAAAATTAATTATATATGATGGTTGCTCACATATACTGTTTTTTATAACCATTCAAAAAAAAGTACTTTTAACATTTATAGGAGAAAACTTTAAATATGATATAGAAAGATAGAGAGACAGTGATTTAATAGCATAAAGGCTTGTAACTAGAGGATAAGTTTTTTCATAATCAATTCTTTCCTCCACTACTAAAAAAACTGTTCAATAATAACTAAAATATTAGTGGTTAAAAGTTATTTCACAATTGAGTAACCAAAATAATAACTAAATATTCAGTCACTTTAATTTAAATTAATATTTTAAAATTAAGTAAAAATTAATTTAACATAATTAATTTTATATTATTAAATATGATATAACTAAGACATGTCAAAATTAATTTTAATAATAAATTTATAACAAAAATAATTTATTTGAATGAAATGTTTTTATTTAATATTTCTCATTTAAAGTTTATCTAACAATGAAGAGAAGATTATAAAATTTTATTATTAATATCTGTTAGATTTTTATTCTTTTTTTGTTATCTGAAAAACTATTAAATTTTAACTCAAATAGTTGTATTATCATAAACTGACCACACTCGGAACCACAGTTAAAAATCTGTTTAAAAAATAAAATTTTTATTCTTTTTTTATTGTTGATTAATTATTTAGCGTAATTAAGACAAGAAAATTATAATTATTTGATGGTAATTATAAGATAATTATCTTATTATGCAACGATAATTTTTGTGCATAGAAAAAATATGATTTTATGATCATGTTATTTAAGTAATATGTAGAATAGTTTGCTTTTTTTCTATTATAATCATTATCATTATTATTGTTTGCTTTTTTAAAATATAAATGACGGTGTATAATAATTATTATTATATTTTTATCTTTTCATTTATAATCTATCATCTCTATACTAATGCATTTATTATTATAATAATAATATTTATTATGATTTGAAGATCCTATCCGGCATCATGGAATGAGACTTTTGTTGTTGTAATCTATTGTTCTAGCCTGTCTATTGTTCCAATCACATTAGATGTGTAAAATGAAAACCATATTACCCACCTTGCATTTGTACATTTGTTGTTTGCATGGACAGTGTGCAATCGCATAGGCATTCTTATATTAATATCTAAGTAATCACTTTTCCTTCCTGAATTATTTTTATTGCATGCTGCATATGGGTACAAAGGTGCCTTTATCCTATCTGAAACACCAGATTTGAAACCCAACTGTGGTTCGTATATTTTGTGCTTTAGACCATGCTATGCTATGTTACATGCATCCAACTTATTTTTGTAAATTCATTTGGTTATAATAATTTATTGTTTTAGCCATTCAATTTTTTAAAACAGAACAGTGCATTAATGGCATATGTGAGAGTGAGAATAGGAATGAAGGGGTGTAGGGAGCAAATATGGCTCGTGGCCCAATTGAGGCAAATGAGGTGTACTAGTAAAAAAAAGGTGTCAAAGAAAAACTAGCGTGGTCCAAAAGAGAAAGAAGTATCTGAGTAATAAAAGGAGGGGTGCAAACCATATTTTTTTACATATATTTTTTAAAAAATGGAAAAGAACAAAAACAAACTATATTTTTATATTTTTCTTAAAAATAATAACAAACAACATGACTAATTTTATTTTGTTTTAATTTGTGTCGAGAATCAATATTTTTTACTCCGGAATGAAATTGGATATTAACACAACTTAATTTAAATTCAATTTCAAAATGATTTACCAAAAGCAATAAACTTTATTTATAGATGTGGCCCCTTGCACTCTTTTTGCTACATAAAATGTGAGACTAAAACTCATAACCTATCTGCACAAGGCATGCGATTTGGCACCCGAAGATTCCATCGGTACAGCATATTTAGGCCTATTTTGACCTTGTTTTGCTTGAAGTAGGACTTCTAAGTGTTCCATGTGTGTTGGTCGAAAGTTAACTATGTCTTCTAAGGTTTTCACCCTCCAACAATACCTAATTAGCAATTTTTTTATTTGTAGTATATGAGACAAAATTATAGATGGTTAAATATTGTCAATATAATTTTACTAGACACTCAAAAACTACTACTAACTAATTGAAGAAAGAATTTTATTTTTATTTTCTAAAATAAATTATTTTAACCAATAAAAATGAAAGTCTAATAATTAAAGCAACATCAACAAAGTTTAAAAATATTTAACTATTGCTAAATCAAAAGTTTTACATAAATATAAAAAATAGATCGTTCTAATATGAAATATAAAAATAAAAAAGTTAAACACTATCGAAAAAGAAAATAATCCAGTGTAAAAATATTTGTAACACCACAATTTTTCTCCAGATATTTTTATATTACTCAAACAACAATGCAACAAATTTTCCTCCAAAAGCTTCTCTTGAATTACTCAAACAATAGTATCTTAAGAGGCCATTTTTAATATTATTATGCATTAAGAAAATTAAAAGTATCCAACACATTAAAAAAATATCTCTTTCCTGGTAACCTATAGAAAGACTATAGTGTAGATTAAACACCAATAAAAGGATATCACAACTTGCAAGTTCCAATGTAATTATTTATGTATACTTTGAAGTAATTATGATTTTTATATCCGTTGAATGTTTTAATACAACTATGGAAAGGCTGAATAGTCGAAACACACTGAATATATAAGGCGGGAAAGAAAGAGTGAATCAAATTTCCGAACAACTATTCTCACAGCTTTGTTCAACAAAATCTCTGTTCCGTGGTTTGGTGGCGAGGGCGAGAGGCACAATTTCACGGTACGTGCTTTATCTTAATACTCTCACTTCTCCTTTCTGCAATTCTCTTTATTACTATAATTAGGTCACAGTAACAATTGCTTCCACCACCGATTATTGCAACAGTTTTCCCCACTCAGAATCGACTTAGGGTTTTCAATACTAATTTTCCATAGCAATTTATAGGAATAGTGATTTTTCTACAGCATAATTCTGTTCTATCCTAATCTTAAACTTAATATGAGAGAAAAACAATAACCAAACCTTAGAGCAGAGCACAAACTTACGAAAAGAAGAAGAGAGTCACGGTGACGGTAGGAACGGCAACGATGTCGTGACCTGAGAAGAGAACCACCACGCCGATGACCGGAACGACAACGACGGGATTGGCGTGGAGAACAAGAAGGAATCCTACTCCGCTAGCAGTAGAGGAGGAGAAGAACTAACCCTAGTCGCGTTGAGTTTTGTTTATTTTGGCTCACAAAACGACAATCAAGGGTGTCATTTTTGTTTAAAAAATACCCCTCTGAACTCGCCAACTCGATTGCAAGCTAGTGAGTTTGGCCGAGCTTACCGAGTTCACTGCGAGCCCGTCGATCCTGCTCCAAAACCGAGTTTGCTTACCATTCAACTGGGGCACTGGTCGTGGGAACGTTAACTCGTTATCAGTTAACATTCGAGTTTGATAACATGACAGAAGATGTAGAACACATGGTTTTAGCTTTTGTCTAGCTTTTGTTTTTATTAATCATAAACATTGTAGAATAAGGAGGAAATTACAATGGATCCGAATTTATAGCAGTATTTTTAAGAGCATGGCATTTGTTTCTTCTGTCTACTTGTCAATTTCTTTGAGAGTTTCAAGGCTATAGAAGAGAAGATACTAAGGATTAAGGAAGAATCTTGGATTTTGGTTTTGTAATTTTTAGATAATAGAAGAAATTCAACTTATTCCCCAATAATCAAGTTTCTAATTTTTGTATGCAGTATTAAAGCCTTGAAACCTGCTGCCTAATATCTGGCTATGCCTCCTGATTGAGTGAATGCTTTTTGCAAATTGCTGACAGTTTAATTTGTTGCGTGGTTCCTCTGCCATATAAGTAATTTAATGGTAAAGCAGTTTCAGTGTCAACAAAGTCAAGCAAACGATTTGGTGATATAATTTGTTTGGAAAATTGGAAGCAGAGAAAATGTGATAAAAACAAATTGAGTACATTTTGAGAAAAAAAAATTGCTTTATGCATAACATGCATTTTTGTCCATTTATTTATTTCCTCTCTGATCACTGTCAACCAGGCACTGTATTTTTTCTGTTATTGTTTAGTTTCTGTTGGTTCTGGTCATTTCTAAGGTTCATGAATCCCACCTAATGTGTAAATATGTGTCTTTCAACTTGTTTTGACAACTGGTCTGTAATGAATATTCCAAAATCTGCTAATGTTGGAGCTCAAAATGCTAATAAATGAATGTCATATACTTGAAATTTTGAGCCAGTTTCCATGTACTAAATCTCTTCTTTTCTAGCTCGTAGAGCTTTCCAGTTTTTACCAATTAACGTGTTATATCTTTCAGGTTACTTTAAGAGGGACTCATTGCAGGTAATTGTCGCTCACATATTTGCTTCACAATTCACTCGAACGGCATATGATTTGCATTCACGAGCTTCACCTTCCATTTTTTTGCTTTAATTTCTGTTCTACTGTGTCCGATGATTCTTCATAGCCTCTGATTCTAATGCAATGGACAAAAGACCTGAACATGGTGCCAAAGCCTCTCTATTGCCTTCTAATGGAATTGGATCCAGGTTCTCCAATTTGAACAAGTCTTTCAAATATTCTCTCAGATCTTTGCTCACTTCATGCTCAAAGGAGGTACACTTTGTTTTTTCTTTCTTCTCTGTCTTCTCACGGCTGATTTTATTTGTGTGGTATAATGAAAGAGTTAACAATAGGTATGTAAAATAAATTCATTTCTTAACACTGAATGGTGTTTCCAATAATACTAATAATAATTTGTTAGTAGAGAAACTGAATCTCCCCAAAAATTTAAGATTTTAAGTTAATAGAAACCATTTGACTTAAAACGGAATTTGAAAACCAAATTCCTCACCACCTAATTACAGCTATCTGGGATAACTGAGGTCAATAAGTATTGTCTAGTTTTTTATACTTTATTTTTATTTTTTATAAAAGATCAGGAACAACAAGTATTGCCTGTTTTTATTTTATTTGCATGTATTGCTCCCTTTAGAATTTAGATTTGTTGATTCTCACATAAAATCACATCGAACAACAAGCACTACTGCCTCACCCTCCTTAACCGCTAATCTTGTGATTAGTGGGAAGAAGTAGGTGAGAGTTTAAAATCAATAAACTAGATGACGTTACCAATTATAAAGCTAGAACAAAAGAAATGATTCATGGTGGGTTGATATTTGGGATTTCTTGAATAATACATTCTGACATACATTAAAGATGAGTTTGAAACCCATGTTTTGAAAATTGGACTGATTATTGAACCGGCTGGGTCAAGGTTCACCGGTGGAACCAATAATTGAACTGTAGTCCAGCATTAATAAAATAATACTAATAATTAAATTATATATAAAATAATATCAGACAAATAAAATATCATAATTTAATAATACTGAAACCTAAAAATTACACATTTTATAAGCTTTTTTTGTTATAAAAAAAAAGGGTTTAAGATTCAATAATACATAATATTCTTTGAAAATAACAAGTTTGATTAAAAGAAAATGACATACTTTATTTGTTTTATTTTTGATGAAAAATTAAATATAACATTTTTAAGTAATATTTTTTTAAAATAATTTGTTCAACCGCTGTAAACTGGTTATGATCGGCTTTTGTGGTTCTGACTAGTTCACTGTTTTCATTTTGGTTTAAAACTTGAGACCAGTTTTATGGTTAAAATAGACCGGATACCAGAGTGGTTCACCTGACAATTGTGTGGTATGACTCCCTTGTAGTTTATAGAAGCATAAAACATTACCCAGATCTATGTCACTAGTTCAGATCAGATGCTTTTGCAATAAAAGATAGCCATGACATGTTTACAGTGTCACTGGCTTAATAGGTAATAATGGTTGAGTTATGTCTAACCCATTGTGATAGCATACCTTTTTATCCTATGGTTTGAGTATGACTACTCAAGTATAAATCTGAAATTATGTTAATATTTTGCACTCTAAAACGGCTATGTATTGATACATGTTTCTGTTGATGCTTAAAGGAATTTTATAAAGCATTTTCAAGTTTCTCTAACACTGAAAAGGAATTTCTCCATCGCCTATTTCTTCAGGTATGCACCCTTGATGTTAATTCGTCCATTATTAGAAGTATATTTCTGAATGTTACATCTCCTGAATGAGTTGACCCAGGTCGTAATTTTTCATATCCAGTTTTCCAAATGAATTGTGTTCTAAATTTAGGACCGTGGTTGAATTTCAAGGATTTCCTTTATACTTATGTCAGTGTTAATCTAAGTAGGTTCATAGAAGCTATTGACTATCAAAAGGAGGTCAAATTAAAAAGCCATCTTTACACATAAATAAGTAAAATGAACAAGGCCTTAAATGTGATAACTTAGCAACATCTAGTTAGATATGAAATTAAACAAGGCATTGTTGTTAGTATAGAGCTTATGTCTATCAAGAAAAAAGTATAATAAACCTGCTACCCGAAATCATTGAGTGAACACAAATGAATGACTTCAATCTAACATGCCCCGTCAAACTGGAGCCTTACGAGACTGGAAGCCTCAAAAGCTCAGACAATAAACTGGCACTCCTTAGGTTGAAATTTAACTTTACTTTAAAGCATAAAAGCTCTAATACCAACCTACCTAAGAACAATTTCTGAAGCACTTCAGAGAAAATACTTTCCAGCCTGCACTGATTTTAAAGGAAGAAGACAAATGGGCGCCTAGTATAGTCCCAACACCCATTTTTAAGTGACTAAAAAAGAACAAACAAAAGGAACTGAAAAAACAATAAACAAAGGCACATATATGGGTGTTGTTGGAGTGTTTGACAAAAAGAGTGATCTGTGCATCACCACTCTTTTATAAAATGCATGACTACACAATTAAGTGAATTATTGGGATTGATAGTTTGACACTCCTTTTTACAGGAAGTATCTACTTTTTCTAATTATAAAAGGAACCAACGAATATTATTTACTAGTCAAGCTATATATATCATTCCTCTTCTCAGCTGAATGCAATTCACATAAATTCCTTTATTCTCTTTTTCATAGGCTAAGTGTCACGAACTATTCGAGTTTCATTTATTTGTATTCTTTTGTATCATGTCTTTCAGGTCATTACTTCATTGCATGAAAACTTAGAGGTACGTTCATTACTTCATTGCATGAAAACTTAGAGGTACGTTCGTGATAAGTGCTGATGTGAGTAATGTTGATCTTGAATCAATTCCCTCCCGAATATAAATAGCTGATGATATTCGTTTTGCAACAGTTGAGGATGTTATCTAAAATATCACTTTTGATGTTTTTCCTTTCAGTCATAGCTATTTCTCAAGCATAAGCCTGATGCTGATGTTTCACTGTTTCAGATACTTAGTAATGATCTGTGTCATCTATGGTTTGAGTCAGTAAACTAAATTATTTTCTTGAAGTTTGTATTAGTTAGCGTATGCAATGGTTTAGAATTTTTCTTTTATTTCTTTTAAAATGATTGGATCATGATTTGTTGTTATTGTGCAATTTTGTTATATTTCTTTATCTTTCCCTCTCTCACATGTTGATAGATTTGTCAGGAAACATCTATTTAATAATTTGTCTCCTTTAACTATTTATTTACGCGTGTGAAGCTTTTTAGCATAAAGAATTTGTTATTATTTTGATAAAATTGTTAATTTTAAGTGCTCGGTTAATTGTTTTTACAGGAAGGGTTTGAGACAATATGTCTTCAAACACAGGTATAATTGAATTATTGTCTCTGTTGTTTTATTCTAAAATTTAAATAAAAAAGTAGAATAATTTTGTGTCTGATTGCTCAACATTCACATACTGGAATTTAGTTAGGATTGCTACCATACATTGTGAGACTTGCACGGTACTAGGCATGGCGAACGGAAGGGGCAAGGTGAGTTTTGCCTTCCCACCACTGCCACCACCTAGGACAGAACAGAAGGAGTATCACATGAAGAATTGAGATTAATGGAAATCAAAGGGGCAAAATTTAATTTGGATTAGGCTCCTCTAAATTGAGTTGTTGTTAAAGTGAGAAAGAGTTTATTTACTCGCGATTTAGTCCAAAGTGTATTGTGATCTAAAACCTCCAAAATTAAGTACTTTCACTTTCTTTCTCACAGTAAAGACATATTCATTTCAGAGGATCTTTCTCCTTAATTCATACTTAAAGGTGCTATTGCAAATGTGTGGAAAATAATAATAAAAATTAATATGGACATGTTATTGAGGATATGAATATTTTTGATATTCTTGCTGCCATACACTCTGTGTAGGACATGCAGGCATGCACTTGCAATATTCTACCATATTCAAGTTAGTCTGTAATTTTGCAATCATCTTTGCTGCAGGCAGGAGCCACTCTTGATGCCGTGGAGGAAATTGCGGAAGAACAAGATCTGGATGTCCTGTTTTCAGATAGGTATTATAGGATTTTGCGATAGCATTTTAAGTAGTTTGTTGTAGGATGTTATTATTACTATTATTAAATATCTGAAGTGGTCATATTGAAAATTCCATTCATATTAGCAACTAGTGAAGCTTAATCTTCAGCGCAAGGTTCTCTTTGGTTAATCCCATTTTTAATTTTGTTGATAGAGATTTCAGATTATTTGGGGACCAATGCTGATTATTTTTAACACATTTATTCAATTTATCTGCTTATAATATATTTATTGGTTATTACATTTGCAGTGTGTTGATTATTTGAACTCAATAGTGAAATATTGATACAAATGCAGGAGTAACATAACGGATGTTTCTGAGAATCTGTCTATGGCAAAGAAGAAAGAAATTCAACACTTAATGCATATGGTTCAATTGGTAGGTACAGCGTACGCTGCCTGAATGCATCCTTGTCATATACTGAAGGTGGACTAGAAAATAAGTACTTGTTTATTAAGGGATTGCACATCTTGAGTCTATTTGACGCCAATATTTATTAAGGTCATAAACCTTAAACTGTTATACCATCCACCCTACCTAAAAGGACACTCTCCACTTTCTGTGTGTCTGTCACTATTTTCATGTTATCCCATGCCTTCTTTCTAATCCGCGATTTATATTTTTCATTCTCAAATTGTAATAGACATAAGGTTTATGATCCCAGGTCGTGTGGACTCCAGGAACAGCCATCCACTTTGTTATGTTTTCCTTAGGCCTTACACAATGTTATTATAGAAGAAAATGGTGTAGAGTAGAGGTACTTTTATATCTTATTTGGTTGAAAACTTTGAGAGAAGGAAAGGAAGGGAACTGAAATCCCTCTCCTGCGACATTGAGTATTAAGAACCAAGGGGAAATGGTTCATAATTTTCGGATTTTGGTGACTGAATTATCTTGATGTTTTATTTATTTTTTCTCCTCTCCTCTGCATTAGTATTGCTAAAGGTATAAAAATATTCTATATTTTTTTTCTCCCTTCCCTTTAAAGCCAAACAAATATCCTTTCGTTCTCTAGCCAAACCAAATAAGTGAATTTTCCCTCCTCTCCTACTTCTGCATCGTTTGTTTTTCTTCTAGCCTTGTAATCTGTGTTTGATCACCATGTTGTTTGTTAGGGGGAGGAACATAATCAAGTGTTGCGCACCCGACTGCAAATCCTTAGGGAAGACAACAAGGTATTATCTGGTGCTTCACAAGCTGTTGAGAAGGTGAATGTCTCTGTACTTCTCTTTAGTCATTCCATTAGTCCAAAAGTTATAATTCTGATGTTTTATTATTTGGGGGTTTCTTTTTTGGCCGATGTATGTCTCGGATCCGTTGCTTGTTTATGCGCATAATCAACAGTTCAAGAGTATGAATTTAATTTATGGAGCCAACAGCGGTGATGGGATCCATGAAGTATAACATATCTTGCAGGTGCACCTGCAAATTTGACCAAGGTTCATCTGGTTAATCGTTCCTTCACGGTACCTTTTGTTATCATCAATTCTTGCTTTGATACAGCCTAAGCTATGTAATTGTGAATGCCTTCTGCCTCAATTTCTTGGTCAAAAACTTAGTCTTTTAAATGAGCTCAATCTCTGGCTTCCTTTTTTTTATAATATGGCAACAATTTCATATGATTTCCATTCATAATGAGATCAATACAATGGCGAATTACATGAAAACAGTAAATAAATCTCAATATAAAATAAAATCGTAAATTTCGGTTTGGAGTATCAAAAGCGTATTATAGTTGTAATTAGAGTTGGAAATAGATAAAAAAATGTTAGGAAGTAAAAAGGTCAAGCTCAGGTTTTAGAAAAATCTAATTGTGAGATGCCTTCTAAAAAACCTTTAAAAATGTTATACAGGAGTCAAGTAAAATCCTTATAGATGCTCTTCTTCTGACATGAAAAATGAAAGTCTAGTATTTTAATATAAGATAAAAGTATGTGATTGTAAAATATTTTAAGCTTCTTAATCTATCTAAAATATTTTAATTTATATGTATTTCAGTTTTTTTCTTAGAAAATAAATTTTTTGTTTTCAATTAGGAAAAAAATTGGACATAACTTTTAAAAAAATATAAAAAATAGTTATAATTTGAACAAATGAAGTTATTTTTATTATTTGTTTTTAGTCGGCTCGAATTTCAATTTTTTTTATTAATTTGTTCAATTAAAAAAAGCGAGAGTAACAGATAACCTATCTCAACTATTTTATAGCAAATGTTGTATTTAAAACTGGATTTTATTTTACATTCATCTATTCAACATTGCTAATTTTTTTGCATTTGACGTTCAAATTCTAAAAACTGCCAATTTACGCCACATTTTGGATTTTGTATTTTTAACTCATTCAATTATTTATTATAACTTGTCTAATAAAACATTTTCTTTTATTACAGAAGAGCCATAGTCAAATGGGAAAATGTTGCAAAAGAGAAAATTATTATTAAAACTCTTGAAATAAACACAATCTTTATATGGTTATCTCTGCACTCCAATGTATAAACTATTTATTCTTTACATATAAACGCTTTTTTATAATTTTGTAAGGGGATTAGTAAGTTTCGTTTTCTATGATAATGAGCATAATTATTTTCAATCTACAATTACAACTTCTAATTTTTAAATAATTGAAATTCAAAAATATGAAATTTTAAATAAAGATCTGTAGGGGGGTCAATTTTTACAGTCTTAACATTCTTACGTTTCTGGGAATATAAAAAATCATAACATCAATCAAACGAACAAAGATTTGAGAAGGAACCCTATTATTTAGTAAACGTCAATGAAAGCAATTACGGGGCACACAAAGTTTGACAATGAATCAAACTTCATATACTAGAGACTCAAAATCATTACCAAATTCAACTATTACTTACAAATTTCACGATTGCCCACAAGGTTCAACAAAGAAAATGTCTTATACGCCAACATATCAAACATAAACAAAATAGGTAACATCATAACTAGCAACTATGGCTTAATCCCACCCACTGTCTTCATTGCCATTTCAAAATAATCATTCAAACGCCCATTGATTTTCCCGACGAACTTCCTCTTCTTCCTCAGGGGTGAAGTCATTCTTAATGTTAAAAGTCTTGCGAATCTCCTCAGGAGTCTTCCCCTTTATCATGTCTGCCACAGTCTGGCAAGTAAGATCCAAAAGGTTCTTGATGTTCAGGTAGTTTGCAGCCTATAACAAAAACCAATAAATAACAGAGTACCATAACAGTTATAAATTATGCAGATACATACAGAAACACAAAAGTCCACACCGATTAAGAATAAGGAAAAGAAAGACAACCAGAATTATAGATGCCACGACTTTCACACACAACATAGAACCATGTGATAATAAATCTTGGATCAAGTAAAGCTAGTGTAACAGAGTTAAAGTCAATATTAATAGCTCTGCCATTATTGTTATTTACTACAAATTATTTACAATAAGTTTTCATTCCATGCAAACATTTAGACATTACTTGCAAGGTTGTCATTATATGTTACAAAGATAATAACAGTTAAATCATTTCACAAATTGTTTCATTCTTATAAAATTGAACAAAAGTATTTTCAGTCCTATAACTGATGGTTTTACTTAAGACACAAGGTGTAATTATTATCCCTGTGGGAATTTCTTACAACACTAGATCTTAAGCTTAAAGACTTTGGCCATGACCCCTGAATTGGAGATGCCTTTGTAAACACTCTGGTCCTCCCTTAATCCATTAAGATACCTATTAAGGACAAAGAAATCATGCTCCAAAACAGAGCATAGATAGGATGCCATAATTGATCCTAAAGATCCTGAACAACTTGTAAATTAAAATCTGAAGCCACAATAACATAACTTCAAATATACAAGGGTTTTGTTTTGTTCGGTAGTCTCTAGGGTAACATTGCGGCAAACAATTGCCCCCAAAATATTCAAGCAACTGCAAATCCCGTTTAAAACCTTGCTTGTATTTATCAGGTTACACAACATCATCGTCTTAAGAAACAAACAACAACAAAGAAAAAAGACAAACCCAAAATAGAATTAAAGAATTATACAGTGTGCAAATCGACACGATAAATCAAAAACAACAAATCAATAAAAAAATCCACAAAACCAGACTAGAGCAGAAATTCTCAATCGCAAAAGCCCCAACGCCAAACCAAAACCAATCATAAAAATCAAACAAAAAAATGCGAAAATATTCTTTCAAGGGAACGAACCAGAATGAGATCGAAGAGCGTGGCCTGATCAACCTTGACAAAATCAGCATCCCAGGCCTTAAGTTCATCCTCAGTAGGCTTTTCATCGGCGCTATTGGCCTCAACATGCTTCTTACAGTACTCAATCACCTTAGCGAGAATCTTGCTTGTGACGTTGGGAAGAGGGATCCCGCTGTCGGCGCAATCATCCTCTATCATATGCTTTATCGTCTGCGACTCCAGAGCCACAATCTCGTCCACTTCGAACGCCTCACCATCAGAACTCTTCAGCGTGATCTTCTTTGTGGATGCCATTCACAAATCCCTAACCCTAACCCCTTTTTCTTTCTAATTCAATTTCTCAAACCAGACGCGATTGGTGAGAGAATAAACTGTGGTGTGTCCTCTATTTATATCGATGTTCTGTGGGCCTCACCCGAGACGTAATTGAGTTGAACCGCTCGTGACAATCATTCATTGGTTAAGGGGATATCTCATTTTAGTCATTTTTTATTTTTATTAAATATTTGAAATAATATACTCACTCCTTTTACTTCTTCAAATTTTAATTTTAACTTACTAACTCATTCAAATATAGTATTTTTTTTTTATATATCAGAATATATAAATCTTTCCATCGGATCGATTTTTAGATTAAGGAAACTTTTCAAGCAAAAAATTCTAGAATCTAATTTCAATTAAAAAAAATCTTGTTTAATATAAAAAAATCATTAGCTTTCATGAGAATGGTTTATAAGACTTTATTTAGATTAAAAGATGAATTTAAGAAAGTAAATTTAAATATATTTGAGATGAAATAGAAAATTTTATTATTTAGATTAAGGAAAAGATTATAAGATTTGAAGGAATTTGAATGAAAAATTTATTAAAGTTTGTGAATTATGTAATAAGTGTAAATAATATTTAATTATTTTTTATTAATAAAATTGTAAGATTACAGATTTATCTTTAGATTAAATATAATTAAAAATAAAATGTAATTAATTTGATTTAGATGATATTTTTGTATTTTTAAAAAATTATGAGAATGTAAAATTATACTATTAGTCTTAAAATTAAATTAAATTTACAATAAAAAATTATTAATTTAATTTATAAATTCTTTTTACGATGTCTTTGAAAAAATTATTTTTTAATGATTTAATATTATTGTAACAAAATAATATGTAGAAAATAAACTATAAACATTAAAACAAAATTATAGTTACTTTTAATAAAATAAAATATATTAAAATAATATGTATCAATTATGCCTAAGTCTCATCTTTATTTCTTCTTCTAATTTTTCCTTATTCGTGTGAAAGTTTGTCTCATCCTCCCTCGCTTTTCCACACTCATATGTCAATGTCAATTCATTGAGACAAACACACACGAGGGTTTGCTTCTTCTTCTTCTAATATTCCCTTATTTGTGCGGAAGCTAGTCTCATCCTCCTTCGCTTTTCCACACTCGTATTTCAGTGCCAATTCATTGATAGAAACACACACAAGGGTTTGCTTTTTAATGGTCGACTACAAGAAATTATTGGAATTAAATAAAACTTATACGTGTATAAAGAATTAAAAGATTTATGATGCTTAATATATGTATCAATTATGCCTAAGTCTCATCCTTATCTCTTCCTCTAATCTTTCCTTATCTGTGTGAAAGCTTGTCTCATCCTCCCTCGCTTTTCCACACTTACATATCAATGTCAATTCATTGATACAAACACACACGAGGGTTTGTTTCTTCTTCTAATTTTCCCTTATTTGTGCGAGCTAGTCTCATCCTCCTTCGCTTTTCCACACTGGCATTTCAATGCCAATTCATTGATACAAACACACACAAGAGTTTGCTTTTTAATGTCCACCACAAGAAATTATTGGAATCAAATAAAACTTATACGTGTATAAAGATTTATGATGCTTAATATATGTATCAATTATGTCTAAGTCTCATCCTTATCTCTTCCTCTAATCTTTCCTTATCTGTGTGAAAGCTCGTCTCATCCTCCCTGACTTTTCCACACTCGCATATCAATGCCAATTCATTGATACAAACACACAAGAGTTTGCTTTTTAATGGTCCACTACAAGAAATTATTGAAATCAAATAAAACTTATACGTGTATAAAGAATTAAAAGATTTATGATGCTTAATGTAATGTCAATAAATGTGTAAATGTGTATTGAGAGACTTTAAATATACTATTAAATAATAATATGTGTTTATTTGGTTTGTGAATTAATTTGAATCATAATATAATTTAAATTTCAAATATTGAAATTATTTAATGAATAAATTATTAATATAATTGTGAATATTTATAAATTAAAAATTGAAATATATATATATATATATATATATATATATATATATATATATATATATATATATATATATTCATGTGAAAAGTTGTTGAAATGCATTTTTCATGGAGAAACTTTCTTTTACAATCAATAATTGATTTATTTTGATAGGATATATTGATAATAATATAGATCTTAAATTATACTTTATTTGCTTGATTGATATCAATAAGTTATCATGATATGGTTTAAGTTGTACAAGGATACTGATGGGTTTCAGTTTTACTACTTAAATTGTCAATTAGAACTATATAGTCTAAAATCTTCTCCAACTGTACTTGTATTTTTATTTTTTTTCTCATTATTACATTTATGATGCAATTATAATATTTGTAAAAAGGGAAATCATGTTTAATATTTCAAAAATATTTGTGATATTAATATAGAGGAATGACCGAAAAAAAAGAAGAAGATATAAAACAATATAAGAATATAACATCTTAAGAACCAACCAAAGGTTTCTGTAAAATTTTATAAAGATTATGATTTTAATGTATTTTGAAAATTTCTTATTAAATGTGAATAATTTTTTCTACACTAATATACTTATTTCTATGTTTGTTATAGTTAATTTTTTTTTAAGAAAAAGATATTGGCCGTACCTTTTATTTGTAATTGATTTGATTTGAAGAATATATTACTAATTTGCTTGTAACTTCATATAATAACTTATGGAAATTTAAAATAATAGTTAATACAAGTTTGTCTTGTGAAACTTCATTGAGAGATTTCTTATGTAATATTTGTTTTAATATATAAAATTGATTTGATTTTTAATATAGTCTATATCTAATTAAAATCATTTTTGAATTAAATAAATTTTTATTTTTAAAAATTTAAATATATAAATTCATGTAAATATATAATATGAAGAAACTAAATCATACAATTTAAATAATTAATATTTTTATATTTTAAATTTATCATATATTGTTAATCTTAACATATTTCCTTGTAAGGGTTACTATATTAGTCTATAAGAAAATTTTCATAAATTTTCTTTGTGTTTAAAATATTTTTATTTTTTTCATGTTCTTTAGTTCGTCTTACTTCTAACTTTAAATTACAACCTTTTTCTGGTAGTTATTTTTCTCTAAACTAAGTCTATTTTTTTATATACTTTGAGTATTTGAAGTTTATTTGCATTTTTTTTTACATGTTCGACTATTGATCATAACTAAGTTCGGATAAAATATTATAGAATAATATTTTGATAAAAGAATGAAAGAATTTACTACGAAATACATGCGTGATGCATATGTTGTCCACGTTTTTTAAAATATCAATTCGTAAATTTAGTAAATTTATTTAAATATATTATTTGTATTATTATTTTGTATATTTTGTCATATGTATATATATATATATATATATATATATATATATATATATATTTATAATATAAAATATATATATGTAATGGAAGAAAAAATAATTAACGCATATGTAGTGTGGAGTAGTTGAAGTGCCTAATTATTTTTAGTAGGTGTTTGTTTCTTTTGTAATTTTAAAATATAATTAAAAACAAAATAAATATTTAAAACGTGTAAAAAATATGATAAGAAAACTTCTTAATTATTTTTTCAATACCCTAATGAATTTCGTAGTTCACATTAAATGGTTTTAATCTTTCACTTCATTAAGCATCCAATAGAAGTACATTAACTATTTTTATTACCTGGTCCACTGGTTTAAGGGATTTCTTAAGAATTAAATTCCAATACGTGGTAATAGGAACCATTTTCATTGAAAATTATGGACAAATATTTGTTCCCGACCATATACAAGAAACATTTATCTTTTCTATTTGTGAGTACCCATTTGAAAAAAAACAATCGAGAACCCTCATCATAATTTTTATCAATTAATTATCATATTTCGAGATTTAACTTCAAAATTTTTTTATATACTTTGCCATTAAATTTTTAAATTTCTAATAGAAAGATGACGTGTAATGAAAAAAAAATTATGAAAGGAAATAAAACAAACTAAAATGAACACTGTTTTGAAAAAAAATGTTAATAAAATTTTGTCTCGTTTAAAATTTACAAATTTTAATAATAAAATTTTCAAAAAATAATAAATTTCATGAAATAATATTAATTAGGTGATAAAATGAAAAATTAAGTCTATTTTAAACTATATTCAACACTGAAAAAATTATGATGCACCATCAGCTAACCTTAAGGATAGTTTTTATTCTTTTGGGTACATAAAACAGAAAACTACTTTACAGGGTTATTGATGAGAATTAAAATACATAGGTCCTGACTTCTAATGACAATTCTAATAGCCAAATTGCTTCTAAAATGTATACAGTGTTCAACCTTGAACAACAAAACAAAAATGTCAATGTTAAATGTTAATGTCATGCTGCTACTTACGATTCCATGTACTGTGAGGGTGGAGGCCTTGTGTTAGTCTTATCAGGACCTGCAAAATGGTTTAGCAAGAACACATTTTACAAATGCCATAAAGTGTCATGGTAAAATAGAAATTTATAACACCAAGTTGGACCCAATTCTATAGGTTTTGAGAGTAAAGGAAAGACAAATTCAATTCCTTAAATGTTGAAAAAGCTGCATGAAGTCATACCACAAGCCCCACGGATCTCAACTTCTCTCCATTCTTGCACAAGGGCAGAGCAGCAACACAGTAAATGAGAAAGAAAATCATCAACATAACCCCCCTGGCATAAAATGTCATTGGCTAATAAACATAAAATATACCACAATATATAAAACTAAATTCCAAAGAATACTCAATGAGCAAGAATACAGAATACTTAGATAGATATATCAGATAATAGCAGTCAGCTAACTGCTATCACTAGTTTATATAAATAGTTGTTATCCCTCGGAACATGAATTTATCTTTCAGCACACAACAAAGAAAAAAAACTGTCTAATTCTTTTATCTGAGTACTTATGAAGGCAAGACACAAAAAAAGTAAGCACCTTATGTCATATTATCCAAATGGAAGGAAGCATTACCCTAATGTTCAACATCTTCCGAAGCTTACTCCTTATGCAGCAAGTATAGCAGCAGCAAGATAAAATTAATGAATATGCCATCAATTCGTTACATGCTTCTGCAGAAGCTGAAAACTCACCAAATTGAAATTATAGAAGCAAGACATCAATTTTGTAGTGTGAAAAATGAGCCAAATGGTAATAATAAGAATAATATAAAACAAAATAATATTTGAACTTAAAGAAACCTTATTATCAATTTATCCCACCCAAAAAAAAGGAGCACAAACTATAATTTTTGACTAATTTACATAAAATAAAACTCATATGACAAAAATCAATTAGGCAAGCGGTGCAGATATCATCTGAATAGTTAGGTGAGACTTCATTACTGTTAAAATCCAAGATATATCACTTCAATACAGTCTTAACTATGTAAACAAGGCTTGCTTCAGTTAATGTGATGAAAATATATTTTTTTATCAGTAAGGGTGTGGGGAAAGATCATGGCAACCAAAAAGGACATTTTTCGGAGCTCAAAAGTCTATGTTGAATGCCCATAATGTCATGACCTTATTAGCAGTTTGATCTAATTAAATTATAGCTTTGTTAGCAAAAAACACAAAGGGAAACAGAACTCTGATATGGGTTCATCATTATGATGTCGACAATGCATTAGAGCTCACTTACATATTGGCCTGTTAGTTGCAACACTAGCAATTTTGGACAGTGTTCCACAAGGACAGAAGCATGTCTTTATACCTGCAAATCAAATTATGAACTTATTACTTAAGATGAGAAGTACAACAGTATTGGATAGCTTTGTCGAGATTTCCTCCCATATTTGTTTTAAGTGAGTTAACTCACATTGTGTAAACATAAAAGTTAAACAATATGTAAGTTAAAAACACCCACCAATCTATCATTTTAAAGTTTTTGGTTGAATATGATGTCTAATGAATAAACAATATAGTCTTATAGTAACCCCGGGATGAAGGAAGAAACTATTCTAACTAACTAGACTAAAGAGAGTATCAAATTAACAGAATGAGAGCACATACAAAGACATGGTTCAGAACAGCAAGCAAGCAAATCAGTATGCCAATCTTCCCCATTATATGAACCTCCTGTTGATAGCAGATCCTTTTCTGAAACTGATGATCTGAGTGAACCCACACAAATCAAGCGTCAGAATAATTCAAATATAAGTTAGTAATAATAAAATCTGGACACAAGTAGTTGTTTAACTACTATAATGTTTGGGTCAAGTAGTTGCTAAGAGTTTACGCATGACACAAGAAATCTGGACAAGTGTGATAACATTACCTTGATGAGGAAAGAGTATCATTCTTGTTGTGGATGTTTTCATCAGAAGAATGAACTTTGCCACCATTGGCATCAGAATAACTGCTGCCACTGTACTCTACTGTCTTGTTATTTTTTTGGGAGTGATAATGAGCTGCAACTTCTGTGACATCTAATAAATGTTGGATGAATTCATACTGATATATATCCATATTTGCTTGTGAATGTTGTAGCTCTACTTGAAGCTTTTCATTTTCCCTTTTAAGAGCTTCGTTGAAAGAAAAGTTGGGATAAGAACAGGAAAGAGTTTTCTTCAGCACCATAGCATCACCTTTGTCAGGATCAGGTTTCAAAATGACAGTCTGTACCTTCTGCTCCTCATCATCTAATGTATACTCACATTGATCCTTTTCAATAACTTCAAGTCTCTCCTGAATATTCCAAATAAGCAAGAGGTGGTTAACAGTTATCAGACCAAATTTATGAACTTACATGCTTCATGAAATGTCATATCAGTCTTTTGGAAGATTCAGAAATTTGCAAATTCTAATGCAAAAGCAAAATGCTTCAACTTTTATGCAACACCATCATACATACTCACAAATATGAGGATAAGGAGATGTGATTTCACTAATTCTTAGCATGATTGAAAATATGAACAATGCAACAAGGCAAATAGCAGTACCCTGACTCGATTATTGTCGACTAGCGAAATGAGAGGAACAAGGTGCAAGTATCTGTCAATTTCAGTTTGAGCCTTCCTGAATTGGTAGACAATGTTCCAGCCCATGGCCAGCAAATAAAGATAGCTACGATCTTGACAACTATTGACCAAAATGTAAGACCTTCTAAGGGCATCTTCTAGCTGCTCCAGAGGCTCCCGGGTTTCAGGGTACTTCTTTAGCTCAGAGATCTTCAGCTGATCCAGCAAGTTCCCAATCAACTTCAGATGCTGAGCAAATTGCCTGCAGTTCTTCTTGTGCATCCGTGCTGTGCTTGCAGCTTTCACAATCATGCCAATCAACTTTACAGCATCTATGCCCGTTAGCTGAGCCACATTTGCAATCTCCCCAAAATATTCCCATGAAGATGCCATCCTCTCTCCAAACACAACCTAAAGTGTCGATCTAGATCAGCTCACATCACAGTTCCCAACATAAAACAAGAAAAAACCATCCAAGACACTAGGAAAAATCATAGTTAGAGTTTAGCTAAACCTAGAATAAGTAGTACCAAGGTTATCCAAGAAAACCATTATAAACTTCAGATGCCAGAGGTCGTTTCTTTACCTTTGATCATGCAAATTACATTGACATCTCAAGTCTTTGCAACATTGTCCTTCAAGATCTCGGCACTGCAACGAGTGGCAAATGCAATTCAAGCAGCTGAAAAAAAGAAAGCTATGTAACCAAACAAATTTGGAGAGTGTCAATGAGACAATGACTTTCTAATATCTGCTTCAACGCTAAACCCAGTTCAAAGTAGATATTTCCTCCCATTTCACCAAAATTAATCTCACTTTTTTTGCTTAAAAAAAATGAAAGAGTATCTGGGTTCGTTAAAAAACCGGTTAGAATATTCAAGCCTTCATGTTCACAATGCGTAACGTTAAATAACGGACACTTTTGCTTCAAACAAACAGAGCAAAACACTAATTAAAAGAAAGAAGAAAACAAATACTCACGCTAAGTAAAAGAAGGAACATGGAGTTCAAGTAATGGCTTTGCGTGAAGAAGCTTTTGTTGGCTTCTGCGCTAAGGAAAAAAGCAGAAACGTCTCCTGAGAAACTTCTCTATCTCTCTGTTTTGTTTGCATTATCTCTTATGGTTAGGTGTGCTGCCATGAAAGCTGTTACGTCATTTGCGAATTCTGAACAGCGACAATTGAAGTGTTTAATATTGTTGACGGCATAAAACTTAGAAAGCAATCCAAACACGGTGTTGGAAATGGCGTTGGAGGTGGTTGTTGAAACCGACGTAGAACCAAAGTACGTGAGTGAGAGTAGCTAGCATGGCACCTTTCTCTGTTATGAGAGAAAGCTCAGAATTTTTATTTTTTTTTTCCGAACCCACCAACCTTTTTTATTATTTATATTACTATTAGAAATAGTATGATTTGTTTTTTATTTTTATATTTTCAAATTAATAAACTTCATCTTTCAAATTTTTAAAATATGTAATTTTAATTTTTTTTATACTTAAATTTAATAATTATGAATAACTGTTCAATTTTTTTCTTCGGCCTCTGCTCAAATGCCTTGCACGTCTAGGCCCATGGGCATTAAGCGAAAGGTACATTCTGAACACAGAAAATGAGATTCTCTAATAATATTATAAAAATTAAATTTACATAACATGAAATATTAGTTCTTCTTTATATTTAAATTTAATGTGATGATTTTTTTTTCCAAAATTAATACAAATTTAAATTTATTAAGAAATAATTAAAATTGAATTTGAGGAAAACTACAATACTACTTTACAATTTTTTAGCTATAATTAATTATGACGACTCTTGGAACTAAAAATCACTAAAATACATAATGGATTACGTTGAAAGAAAAATATTATATTGTTGCATAACCCTTTATGTCTTACCTTAGTGTGTAGGTTTTCCCTTTTTTTTTTTTTTTTTTTTTTTTTTATACTAAATCACCCTTGTCTTCCTCATTCCTTTCTTTCTCTTTACAGGTTCCCTCGTCTCATAACACTAACAAAATATGATTTACAATTTACTCCTATAAATAAATGCAACTATTTTTATAAAACTAGAAAACAAAAACACACACCTTACAAATTTTTTTTTTTATTTTTTTTAATACTTTTATTATTATCAATGTAATACTTTTTTATGTTTTATTATAGTGATTTTTTTTAATAATGTTTTTATTAAATAATAAATGAAAAAGGATACATTAGTTTAATATTGTCATATGTATCCAATACAAATTTAATTACCTACCTCTCTAAATTTTTTTTTTGTGCTAAACTAAAGCATCAACAAATTACTAGAAATAAAAAAGTAGCTTGTTGATATATTTTTCCTTTTCTATGCTCTCTAAATTTGCTTTTGAGACAACCTTTAAATTTTTTTGTTTAGGTACATAAGTTGAATATAATAACTATAATTGGTATAAAATATATTTGAAAGTCAAAGTTTCTAAATACATTAAATTCAATAAAATAAAACATTGTATAGTTTTATTGTTACTTATGTATATAATAATTTATATTTTCATACTACTTATATCACATGAGTTTACAAACATAGGGATAAAAGTGAATTAAATTATACTTTTTACAACATGATGTATATAATACACATACATCATACATCTATAAATATCAATCTTGTTTAGTTCTTAAAACAATCTACATCACAACTGGAATAGTCAGAAAAATGTATAAATCTATAACCAAATTCTAATTAAAAGTATACATTGGAATTTTGCATCTTTCAAAAGACTCTTAAACAAATTCTATTAAAGAATAATATTATTAAAAGTATATTGAAAAATTTATTTTCATCTTCTTATGTTAAGTTAATTTATGCATCTATTTTATAATAATATAATGCACGGTGACTCACAGTCTAATATTTTAATTTATATAAAGCATGAGATATTTCTTTTTTTTTATAAATACTTTAATATCTCGATCAAGAAGGAATCAAGTATCATTTAGGTTTTACAATATATATAATACGGTATATAATACACTATATATATATATATATATATATATATATATATATATATATATATATATATATATCTATTCTCAT
>Ga0209700_103239_pt1 | contig 31548 bp, 27 predicted proteins | sample SiratroredBW_FD_187528 | JGI IMG/M metagenome (GOLD analysis project Ga0209700, IMG submission 187528) | Root nodule microbial communities of legume samples collected from California, USA - Siratro red BW (SPAdes) (version 2) | ecosystem: Host-associated > Plants > Roots > Nodule | place: USA...
TTTTTTCTTTGCATTTTTTTTTTTTTTTTTTGTGTAAATTGGTGGCGGCTTTATAACGGTGACTATTATTGTGCTGAGTTTTCACGTTTTTTTTGCAAGCTCCATACAGCATGAAAGTTTGCCACAACCTATGAACAAGAGATTCATAGTTATCATCACTACCCATCACTGGCAGCGAACTTAGCTCAACTGAGAACAAAGAAAAAGTAGGGGGGGAAAGAAAATAAATTAAAAGGGTACTAAGAGCCAAGACATTCAGAAGAAGGAGGATCTGTCATCTGAATTTTCTTCCTTCAAGCTTTAGGAGAAAGAGACATCTCGACCAAGGTTACTAGAAAGCGATTATTATTATTATTATTATTGGATTTCGTTCAGCTTTTGCTCTCTTATTAGTGAGTAAAACGTATGTAAGGAGTTTGTGCCCACTTGTTTTTCTTTTTCTTTTCTCTCTTCCCAGCATCTGTTTTCTTTAGGATTTGTGTGGGGGAGAATCCTGAAGTTGTTCTATTTTTGTTATTATTTTTTATTAGGAATTCTGCAAAGGAATTTTCAGTTATGTGGATCAGGGGTCTTTCTTGGCTTTCGTTTTCTGGGGCTGCGTTTTATATCATGATTTTTGTCTCATTTAGTGTCCTTTTATGTATTTCAGATCTAGACACTGCTTTTGTGGATAAGGGAGACAATGTTGTCTCAGAAGCAAGCAGAGGAAGCAATAGTCACAAACCTCAACGAGACAGAACATGAAGTGGGAAGCACAAGGGAAGAAGAGAGAGAGCAAGACCACTCCATGTTCAGTCTCAAGAGTATCCTTTGGCATGGTGGTTCTGTTTGGGATGCATGGTTCAGCTGTGCCTCAAATCAAGTAAATCACCCCATTCATTGGACCCAAATATTCATCACCAAAAACATCTGGAAAAAGAATCTGATAAAGTAACTCTCTTGGTCCCTTTTAGTTCATGTTTAACAGAGAAATTTTCCATTTTATAGGTGGCTCAAGTGCTCTTGACACTTCCATACTCCTTCTCTCAACTTGGCATGCTATCAGGCATCTTGCTTCAGGTGTTCTATGGAATTATTGGAAGCTGGACTGCTTATCTAATCAGTGTCCTCTACGTTGAGTACCGCACCAGAAAGGAAAAGGAAAACGTCAGTTTCAAGAACCATGTCATTCAGGTTGGTCTGTTGTGTTGCATTCACAACTTCTCTTTTCATCACCACTGGTTCCTAATCTGTATAAAGAGAAACAACAGTGACTAAAATAGAATTGCACTGTTCTGGATTGCAGTGGTTCGAAGTCCTTGATGGGTTACTTGGTCCATATTGGAAAGCAGTGGGGCTAGCCTTCAACTGTACTTTCCTCCTCTTTGGATCTGTGATACAGCTTATAGCTTGTGCAAGGTAACACCTTTGCTTCGATTTTTAAGGCAACTAGAACTAATATAAAGTGGGTCTAAAATTTTCCTCTCTTTACAACATTGTTTTCTTTTTCTTTTCTGATACAAACAGTAACATCTATTACATAAATGACAAATTGGATAAACGGACTTGGACTTATATTTTTGGAGCTTGCTGTGCCACCACTGTGTTCATACCTTCCTTCCACAATTACCGAATCTGGTCATTTTTGGGTCTTGGAATGACCACTTACACGGCTTGGTACCTTGCTGTGGCATCTATCGTTCATGGCCAGGTGATAATTGACCAAATCAGTTGTCTGTACAACAGTTTTCATGACACACCCTTCAATTGAAACGACCACAACAATTGGTCAATTTGTATGTGACATAATACTCAACACTTGTAATTCATGTTTATAGGTGGAAAATGTCACACACTCGGGTCCAACAAAGCTAGTTCTCTACTTCACTGGAGCCACTAACATACTCTACACGTTTGGAGGACACGCTGTGACTGTGTAAGTTTACCTTTTTCTCATCAGCATCATCACGATCTACCTTCTGTCCTCTTTCACATGTTTATCTATGGTTTTTCACACTGCTTCTCTTTGCAGCTTTTGCCGGTTATCTTGGTTTTCGAGATCTCTGGGCAAAAACAAAAAATCATGCAAAATCTGCTTTCTATTGTGTTAGTTGTTGTTTGGGCTTCAAAAGTGTTACTACCTCTGTCCCTCCTTATCTAGGAAGATTCCACACTTGAATGGCCATTATTTCCAATTTCTGATTCAATGTATTCACTTTCTAAATTAATTAAACTTAGAATTATAAAAAATTATGATTTTATTGGGTCGTGTTGGTCGGTTCCTACTTCCGACTGTATCTTTTGTCCCAACCTTCACAAAGTTCTGGTAAAAAGAAAAATATACAAAATATCACATTTTTAACAAAAAAGAGTGTATTTTTAGTACTTATTTCTTTTATTAAATTTGGTTTTGATCATCGATAAGTAAATCCAAGTTTTGAATATATATATATATATATATATATATATATATATATATATATATATATATATATATAATTTAATGAAAATTATTTATTGTCAAAATTAGAAAAAATAAATAGTTTTATATATCTTTAGAGTTTAAAGACTAATTTATCAATTTAAAAATGAAGATTAAAATTAATATTAAAATTTAGGAAAAATATATTTAATTTTTTTAATTTTAAAAATACACCTTTAATAACTTTCAATGTCATCTCATGATTTTCATATTATGAGAGATTTAATGATGTAAATTTTATTTAACTCTTTAAAAAACTATTAATATCATCATCTGGAGTCATATTATCCAATTAATGCCGGTCTCCATTTTGAGAGATTGGAGTGTGGAATTTCATTGTGATTATATATTTTTGCTAGATCTTCTGTTGCTAAAGTGATAATGGTGACAAATGTTGCAGAGAGATCATGCATGCCATGTGGAAGCCGCAAAAGTTCAAGTACATCTACCTGCTGGCCACTTTGTACGTTTACACACTAACGATTCCCTCCGCCGTTGCCGTCTATTGGGCTTTTGGTGATATGCTACTTAACCACTCCAACGCCTTCTCTCTCCTTCCCAAGTCTGGCTTCCGTGACGCCGCCGTCATCCTCATGCTCATTCACCAGGTAAATCAGCTAGTGTACCTTTTCACCCTTTTTCAATAAAAAAAAAAAGTGTACATTACTTCTTAAAATAATCTTTACTTGTTTTAGAAAATAATAATAAATAACAAGTAAAACAAAACAACCAGACCATAATAAGTGACCCTAATGCCAACTTTTAAATTGGGTTTACGCATATTAAAAGTACTGTATTTTGACGTTACTGCTGACCTGTTTGGTCAACTTATTTAGATTTTAAAAAGCTAATTTTAAAAGAATTATTTTAGGAAATTGATAGGATAGTAAAAAAATTTAAATAAATAGATTAGATAAACACATAAAAAGTATAATTTTATTTATTTTATTAAATAAATAATTTTTTCAAATAAACACAAGCAAACTTATTCACTATCATAATCATTTTTCATATCTAAGAGCTTATTATTATAATATGAAACAAATTCATATCCTTCACTTTATTAATAAGTGTATATATTTTAATAATATATCAACACATTAATGGAAAATCTTTTAAGCACTGAAATTGTTTTTAAACTCTGTTTTGATGAGTAAAACATGTGAAAGGATTTTGTACACCAAAGTCAAATCTTTCATTTTAATGTACTTTGATCGTTAGAGTGCATGTGCCTAATTTTATAGGTAGACATATCAATGTAAAAATAATTTATTGTATTTTATTTTCCATCTACACGTTTACTTCAATTTTTTAATATTAATTTATATTATTTTAATCTTCTTGCGAAAACATCCACCAACTTATATATAAATGTTTAGTATTAGGTGGGATCAATTTAAATATAAATTTATGATTTTTTATTTATTACAGTGAAATGTATATTTATCAGCAAACTTTTTTTTTTTAATATAATCAAATTATCTAATTAAAGCCAATTTGATTTAACGAGATTTGTTGGAACTGTTATACTATTTTTTTTTTTTATAAAATTTTTGTTTTTTTATATTTAATATTATTAATGAGTGAAAGAGTATGTTAAAGATATTATATTAACTAGATATATAATCAAATTATAATATATGTATAGATGAAAATTTTATTTTATAAATTAGTTTTATAAAATTAATTTAAATTTAAAGTCTATTTTTAAATTATAGTATAAAATTTCTTAATCACGTTAGTGGATTTATCATATTAACTGCTTATTAGATTTATATATTTCCATATGTTTTCATTGAAAGAGATATCTTGAAAGTTTCAAATCTATAAAAGATATTAGTTTTATACATATTATTTAAACTTCATTACTAGGCCGATGAGTATCTTGAACAATGATTTGTTTTTTATCATGCTAGATTTCTATTACTAATCATATTTATTTTTTATTTTTTTTATTTCACCTAATACATGAATGCAGTTCATCACATTTGGGTTTGCTTGTACCCCATTGTATTTTGTGTGGGAGAAGGTGATTGGGATGCATGACACAAAAAGCATCTGTTTGAGGGCACTAGCACGATTGCCGGTGGTGATACCTATATGGTTTTTGGCTATAATCTTCCCTTTCTTTGGTCCCATAAATTCAGCTGTTGGATCTCTCCTTGTTAGTTTCACTGTCTACATCATCCCTTCCTTAGCCCATATGCTCACTTACAGAAAAGCCTCTGCCAGACAGGTAAATCTTCTTCACGTCTTAACTATCGCTTTGCCTGCCCCACCACCATCTCTTCTTTCATAACCATCTAACTAAAGCGAAATATTCATTAGTTGTTTAATAATTTATGTTTATAGAAACATTTGAAATACCCATGCATTTTTTAATCATTAGAATTACATCTAAGACCTTGCATCATCTTACCGCACACTTCATCGTGCTTTCTGTAGATATTAAGTAATAAAATGAGAGTAAGTTGAGAAGGATAAAACATGAGTGATAGAATACTCTAGGTTTAGTTGAAAATAAAATGGAGGAAAAATAAATAAACATTTTTAAACTCAAAATATCTTTAATTCAAATTTATTATTTTTGCATTTATCTTGGCCTAAAACTAACAAGAGTAAGAGTAAGAGAGAAAATCATATATTAAGAGGAGTCTTGCAAATAAAAGTATAGAAAGATGGATCTTGCAAATGAAAAAAAAAATATAATTAGGATGAGAAATTCTAATTTAAAAGGGTCATGAGATTAGTAATAACAAAATTGGTAAATGCTTAATTCCCATAATATTGTTATTGTTATAAAAAGTAAAAGATAAAAACATCTAGAAAGAGAGTTGGGTGAGGGAGTGGAACGTAGCAACAAATGTACAAACGCATTTAAGGCTTGGATTTGGAAATTATACGAGAAGTATTGAAGCTGGTGGTGGGTCATTTTCGTACAGTTGTTTACCACAGTTTGATTATGTACTGTACTACGCCTTGCGAAGGAATTCACTGATCTCTATCCCTAATAACTAAAATTATAGGAAGATAATAATAAGAAATTTAGTTTTTTTATAAGTGATAAAAAGCATAAGTAACCTAAATTATTGATGCCAAAATTAGCTATTTAAATTTTTTTTATGATTAATTTTTTAATTGAAGAATGAAATTATTTACTTCATATTATAAGATAAGCTATTCATTTTAAAGGAGTATTTGTAAGCGGATTTAAAATCATGATTAGGAAAATGATGAAAGTGACAAAAATCCCCATGGGTTTGGACATAGTATTTGGGGGGCCTCCCCAAAAAGATATCTTAGTTTATCTTCGTACTATATTTAAAAATCTTGTTAAATCTCCTCATTTGCATTATTGTTGGCCCCTTTTTGGGATTTTTGTGAGTGTTGCAACAATAGTAGTGTGGGGGCATCCTAACAACTATCTAAGTTTTTTAACTCTAATTTTTCAGAATGCTGCAGAGAAGCCTCCTTTCTTCATGCCAAGTTGGACTGCAATGTATGTGTTCAATGCATTCATTGTTGTTTGGGTTTTTGTTGTTGGATTTGGGCTTGGAGGATGGGCCAGCATGACAAACTTCATAAGGCAAATTGACACATTTGGGCTTTTTGCTAAGTGCTACCAGTGCCCTCCACCAGCACCACGTGTTGTGGTAGCACCACCCCCTCGTGGCCATTCTTAGAGCCAAAGCTGACTCATTCACCTCAACATAGTAGAGTTCAGCAACAATCACATTTCCTTCAATACTTTGTATTATACATGGGGGAAAATGGTGAACATATACTTCCCCCTTCGTATCATGTGTGTGCTGGCTGGGTTTTGCATTATTTTTGTCCTTTTTCTTTGTTATATAGTATTTTGTCCCTCCGTTCTTGTAAGATTAGGTGATTAAAAATAGTGTGTCAAATGTTATGATTCCTTTGCTATGAAATGCACAGGCTAATTAAATTAAAATTTAAACACTATCCTTTGGTATCTTTCTTCTACATTTTCCATTTCCCCTTTAGATTGAGCCCTATGTAAGACTTTGTTTTCCATTTCCTTTTGTGGTCATAGATTGCAATCTCTTTTTTTAAATTTCATGGTTCTGGAATATTCCTTCGAAACAAGAGTAACTGTTTGCAATATTTTGTTATCTTAAAAAGGTAACTTTGGCTTGAGTTCTGAAGACTCTGACTTGTTCAATGGAATTCTATGAGACTCTTAATGGAAAGAAATATAAATAAACACGAGAAATAAAAAAAAAAGAAAACATAATGAAAAAAAAGAGATTATTTGATTAAAACGAATTATGTGAAAATGTGTTTTTCTTTATTAATAATTTTATTTATTACTATTAACATTATTTATTATTATAATAATAAAAATAGTAAAAGAATATAAAGAACACCTATAACTCTAGTGTCTTATAATCATAATTAATCACGAGTATCAGATAATCTTTTACTGAAATAAAAAAAAATGTATTTAAACTAAAATTTTTAAAATGTAATTGGTTAAGTTATCTACATAATTAATTATGTTGTATTTCAGTGTATTATGTTGTTTCTTTTATCAATGTTTTCTTTTCTTTCTTCTTTATCATGCAGTCAATTTATCATCCTCAAATCTTCAATTTCTTTACACATGTCAACAAAATATGTGGTGAAATGTATGGTAAAAATTTAGTGATCTAACTCCAAGTAATCAGATTGTGACAAATTTTTCAAACACTGCTGCCAGAGAACTTTTGGAACTGGAAAAACTGTATTATTGTGTTGATGATTTGCTCTCTGTAAAAAAATTATTGCACCTTATCCAGTGACTATTTTGTGCTAAATTTTTGTGTGAAATAAGTTCAAGATATGGTTATATGTGCTAAAAATTTTTTGCAAAAATTTGCTCTGGATTAGTTACAACAATGCTTTGAATCAAGACTGCCAGGAGCCTAAGTGTCAGAGAAAAGAAAAAAAAACATGAAACAGAAGGCTCTCGGTCCTGAATATTTTTAGGAGGATTCCAGTGCTCTTTTGAGCCAAATTTTTGCAAGGAGTTTCGTTTAAGTGTTGAGCAGTTGAGATAAAAATTTTGTGCAAAAATACATTGCAAATTGCTTACCATAAATTGCACAAGTGGCGCTGCCAGAGAATTAGCGTATGAACTGGAAAACTGCCATTGTACTGAAATTGCTCACTGTGCTGGATTTAGTCCGAGCGCAATATTGGTCCGTAATTTCTGAAATTTGGTGTGGACGTTCCTTACTGTGTTGTGAGTTTGTGGTTAAAATTTCAAGACAAAAGGAGAACTATACCGATTACCATAAATCACGCATATATTGCTGCCAGGAATGAATTATAGTCTTTTTTTGTTGTTTCTTAATCTACTCTAGAGTCATTCCTAGATCATCTTTTGAGTGCTAAACTTGCATTCTAAGCCTTAATTTCTTGATTGTCATTTTTAATTACATTCCTTTGAGTTTGTCATTTTATAATCCTTTGAGGTGTGCTATTCAAATTAGCTTTTATTGCTTTGTATTTTGTGACCTCATGGTGAATTAGTATTTTGGTGAAGCATTTGAGTTGAGTTGAGGCCAATACATCAAGAGCTGAACTTCCAAGCACTATTGGAGAATGATTCACAATGAGAAATGCGGTAATGCTGCAGAAAATTTTTCTTGAACAAAGTACACCAAAAGAGTGATACACTAGTGAGGCAAATTTACAAACACAAGGAGTGCATAGTTTAGAAATTTTGATTTTCAGCAACATTTTCATTGTATTCAATTGAGTTGTAATTTGCAAAACTCTTTTTCATTAGTGGAATAGTCTAAGCGTGTAGACATGGAAGTGTGTCAAGGGGCTCTAAGTGTCACTTGCACTTTCATTTAGGAAATTCGTCTAGTTATTTGCTTTGTTTTACATTCTTGCAACTTTCTTCTATTATTTTCTTTATTAGGTCTCTATGGCAATTAGGATTTATTTCTCTCACTTTCGTTAAATTGACCTTCCTTTGGTCTTTAGGATTCACGTGCACAATTAGGGAAAAATGTTTTGAAGTTTTCTATTCAGAGATGTTTTGGAAGAGGACCGAGGAAAACTCTGGCTAGGAAAGACTTGGTACTTAAGTTGTCTAAGTGACGCACCTCTCTTTCCTGGGAGTCTACTTAGAAGCCTTTCATTGATATTTCTTTGTAGGGAATTTCACCCAAAACTTAAAAATATTTTGTGAAAACATTTTATCACTCATTGTTTCAAAAATTTTATTTTCAAAGTATTTGTGAAAATCTTTATAGACGAAAAAAAAATGAGTGATCATTTTCATGTGCATGAGAGTGTTAGAGATTATCATAAAGGGATTAAGCCTAGAAGACATTTCCATTCTATAGAGCTTAAGATAAACCTCCCTATGTTCTATAGATATAATAATGTTGAGGAATATTTAGGATGGGAAATGAATGTTGAAAAACCTTTTGAATTCCACCAAGTAGAAGAATTTAGAAGATTATCCACGACTACTTCAAGTTTTCAAGAATATGCCATGTCTTGGTGGAAACAAAGGTAATATGATGTCTTAATTGGGAGGAAATTTAAAATATTGAATTGGAAAGAGTTGAAGGCGTGTATGAGAAGAAAATTTGTTCCGCCTTCATATTTGGATAAGAGAGAAGAGGAGAAGAAGAAGAAGACAAAAAGAATAAACAGATTAGAAAAACATCTAGCTCACTTAGGTCATTAACTTATAGGGATAGAGCTTATAGAAGAAAAATTAAATAGAATGATTCACAAGGAAAAAGAGCGGAAAGAAAGACGGGAGAGGAAAGAACAAGAAAGACACGACAAAAATTTGTCTAGAGCTGAACCAGACATTGATATAAAATCCTCTTCTTTAGATCCATCTTGTGAGAAGTTGAGTGAACCTTTGTCTGGAGCTGAAATAGATGTTGACTCCTCTTCTATAGAAAAATATTGTGAGGAGTTAGTTGAAGAGAAACCATTGTCTAGGCACATCGACACAAACTCCTCTTACACAGAAAAATTTAGTGGGGATATATTTGTAAAACAATCTTTGTCTGGGGCTGAGCTAGACATTGGCACAAAAAACCTCACTCATAGAAAAACCTTGTGAGTTGCTTGAAATTAAACAAGAAGATCAAAATATTAGGCAAACTCATAGGGTAGAAAAATGTTCAAAAATTAAAAATAAAAGTATCATTCAGATCATCTATCCAGGTTTAACATCAGGTAAAGGGTACATTAACCTGGGAAAACAGGTTCTTTCCATTTGCATTTTTAATGTTATGAGAAAATGTCATCTATTTTACTATTTTCATGTTTTTATAGGATGGTGTTTGATCCTGGAGGAAATCGTGAATAAATCAACAATAATAAAGCTTCTGTCCGCAACACATTGTAAGATCTGAGGACAGATCCCTTTCAAGAGGGAGGGGATGATGGAGTAGGCCCCAATAACATTAATCAAAGAATAAAGAGGACAAAGAGTCAGAGGAAGAATTAAGAGCTTTCCAAAAGATTTGGCCCATCTCATCTTATTTGGGCTTTTAATCAGCTACTCGGGCCCAAATATAAACATGAAGAAATCCCTTTGAAGAAAATAGAGTATTAAGGAGAAGTCCTATAATTTGTATAAATTGGTTAGAATAGTGTAGAATAATTTGGGCCTTGTATATGGGCCAAGTAGAATAAATTTGGGTCTTGTATTTTTGGGCCATGTAGTGTAAGTTTGGGCCTTGAGGTCCATAAATAATGTTAGGCTTGATCAATGAGTCCAAGAAGCATAAGGAGCTCTCTCCTTGTGCCACTTATCACCACCTTGTGAGAGCTTTGGAGTGCAAGCTAGGTTTGGAAAGCTTGTCATAGAAGCTAGGGTTAGAAGCTTGTCTTATAAGCTAGGGTTAGAAGCTTGTCTTATAAGCTAGGGTTAGAAGCTTGTCTTATAAGCTAGGGTTTCTAGACATAGCTTCTCCCATACCCCACCTAGATAGCTTGCATGGGAAGCTAAGTAGCTCATCCTTTCTTCTATAAATAAGAGGTCTAGGAACCTCTCTTGTAGACTTGTTTTTAGTAATAGAATGTTGCCAAATTTTCAGCACATTACCTCAAGTTTCACATTGAGTTTCTTCTCTTAGAAGCTAGGAGCTCTCTCTCTTGAAGGTTGGCCCAACCTCCTTCAAGGCTTTCACCATCTACTTCATCATCAACCTCATTCCACGCTTCCTTCCTTGCATTTCCATGGCTTCCGCATCATAAGGAGCTCCTCCCATGCCATTTGTTTGGTGCAACAAAGCTTCAACATGCGCTACATCCATGGGATCTTGCACAAGAAGCTAGAGCACCTAGGAGCCTCTCCATCAAAGATGGTCCTCATGGAAGGACAATGAGATTTAACATGTCCTCGACCCAAGCATTTAAAACATTTAATATCACTAGTGCGGTTGGAGGTGACATGCTCTTCTTTTCTTTTCAAATTTTCTTGGCCTATAACCTTGGAAGGGTTTTCTATTGGTTTTTCTCTTATCAATTTTCCCTCCGTCTTAGAATCTTGCTTGGGATATGAGTTTTAGAATAAGAACTTCTACTTGGCCCTTTTCTCAAAATTTGTTGTTAAACTTTTATACAAGTTTGAACCAAGTCATGAAAATCCCTATAAGGAAGAAGTTCTACTCTATCTCTTATCTCTAGACTCAGTCCACTTAAGAATCTAGCCACAGTTACATTTTCTTCTTCCCTAATTCCTGCCCTCATCATGTACAACTCCATTTTCTGCCTATATTCTTCAATACTTATGTTCTTTTGATTAAGTCTATGGAGCTTATCCATGAGCTCTCTATGATAGTAGGAGGGAATATGTCTTCTTCTAAGTACACTTTTAAGATTATTCCAATACACTATGGTTGGTTCATTGTGAAGATGTATATCCCTTACTAAGGCAGTCCACCAATGCAATGCATGTCCTTGAAAACTAAGAGTAGCTAGTGGAACTTTCTTTTCTTTACTCACTTCATAACACTCAAACAATTGTTCCACCTTCATTTCCCAATCTAAGAATGTATCTATGTCATTAGTTCCATGAAAATGGGGAAGATCTACTCTAATCTCCTTGGATTTTCTCTCTCTTTTATGGTGGTGATAAGGGACAGTTTGGTAGTGTTCAGTTGCTCTTAAGCTATCCCTCTCTGGTCTTTCATCCTCACTACTAGAATTTTTTTTGATGAACTAGCTTTGGATTTATACTTGTGATCCTTCTTCTTTAAGGTCTTAATTTCTTCCGCCATAATAGCAAATTGTACATCAGTGTTGATTTTCATAACCCGAAGTTCTTCCAATATTTTCTGAAAATCTGATGTATTGTCTTGCGACTCATTGCTACTAGGGTGGAAAGAATGTTTAGACATCTTAAATTTTGTGAAGAAGTGTTCTCAAGATAAGACAAACTAGTCTAGCACACTAGGGGGTCTCCTAGGAAAGTGAGGTGCATCACTTGGACAACTTATGTACCAAGACTTTCCTTAGCCAGAGCCTTACCCAATGTACCTTTCCAATTGTTCTTACAATGAGATCACTAAAGAAAACAAAACTAGTCGGTTTGCAAGATTGAAAGAAATTAAAGAAATAAAACCAATGCTTGGAAAACTTAAACTAGCCGAGTCCTATGGTGAAGTTCTTGGGCACCAAGAACCTTAGAAACACTCCACCATCTACACATAATACTTAAACTAGTCGAATCCTAGGTGAAGTTCTTTGGCACCAAGGACCTTAGAAACACTTCACCGTCTACACGTTTTGAATTATTCCACTAATGATAAGGAGTTTTGCAATTACAACTCAATTGAATACAATGAAAATTTGTTGCTGAAAAAAAATTAAAATTTCCTATACTATGCACTCCTTGTGTTGGTTCTTTGTCTCACTAGTGTACCACTCGTTGCTTTTGGTGTGTTTGTTCAAGAAGCTTTGCTGCACATGACCTTCACTTCTCATTGTGCATCATTCTCCAATAGTGCTTGGGAGTTTCACTCTTGATGTATTGGCCAATTCAACTCAAGTGCTTCACCAAAGTACTATTTCACCATGAGGTCACAAATACAAAGCAATAAAAGCTAATTTGAATAGCACAACTCAAAAGGATTATAACAATTGACAAACTCAAAGAATGCAAATAAAATTGACAAGCAATAAATTAAAGCTTTATAAAGAAGTTTAGCACTCAAAGAGATGATCTAAGAATGGCTCTAGAGTAGATTAACAAAAACAACAAACAAAAACTAGAGTTTCCAGTTCTGACAACAGCTTTTACGTGATTTATGATTTTCTCTACAGTTGTCTTTTTGTCTTGAAATTTTGACCACAAGTCCACAACAGCACAAGGATCATCTACACAAAATTTCAGAAATTTAGGACCAGTACTGCCTTCACAATAAATCTAGAACAGAGACTTATTTTCAATTCCAGTTTCAATAATCTTCTGGCAGTAGTATTTGTAAAATTTATCACATTCCGAATTCTTGGAATTAGGTCACAAAAATTTTATCATACACTCACAACTCAATAGTGAACGTCCACACCAAATTTCAGTTCAATATGAACACTGAATCATTCCAGATAAATCGAAAACATAGTGTGTTTCTTTAGGTCCAGTGCAATAGTCCTGTTGTCATATGTTAAGTTTCTGGCAACACCGATTCAAAAATTTATTGCATCTAAACCACATCGAATTAAGTCTCCAAATTTTAACAACATACTTGTAACATCTCAAGCTATGGTAAATCTGAATTTGAGCAATTAAAAATCACTAGATCGGTTGCAATAATTCAAACACAGAGGCGTTTTTACACTATCATCAGTTGTTAACCATTAGTGAGCATTTGACTTTTACAATTTATCATTTTTTTTTACAGAATGAATTAGAATGCGCCTTTTTCACAGTATATTTTAAACATTACAAAGTAGTCTCACGGAAATGTTCAATTACAAATACACAATACTCTGTTCTCAGTAATTTCGCAAAGTCTAGTGACCTTAATCAACAAATAACAGTGCAGGAAAATGAAACCTATAGATTCCAACGAAATTTAAAACAAACTACATGACATATAGGAATGATATGACTCAAGGAAACTCACTAATGATCTAATAGTGAATTAAAGGAACTCAAGATTGCAAAATTAAAAGGCACACAAAGCACATTATGACACAAAACAGTAAACACATTTTGTGTACAATTTCAACAAATGCAAACTGCTCAAACCTATTCTACAAGCATAAACCTAAGGACTTGATGACAATATGAGATCATACATGACTTGACATATACTATGGATCATCAAATCAAAAGCTAGGATACAATTGAACACTTTGAACCGATTAAAATCAACAAAGACTCAAACAAAACAAAGATAGCTTGCGGCACACACAAGAACATATAGAACAATGTATTTTTGGAAGGTTCAAGAAGATTGATGCTATTTGAACTGTTTAAACTCAAGAACACAACAATTAATCGGTACAAAACAATCAAGACATATAAAAACAGTTGTATACAACACGGAAAAGCCAAAACAAAGTGAAAAGGATCAAGAACTTAGCTCTTGAAGACCAAAGCTCATGATACCAAATGATTGAGGAACTCCTAGGTGCCTTAGCTTCTTTTGCAAGCTTCAATGGAAGTTGAGCATGATGAAACCTTGAAGCACCGAATAGAAGAAGTAGATGAAACTCCTCATGATGCAGAAGCCATGGAAATGAAAGGAAGGAAGCGTGCAAGGAGGTTGATGGTGAAGTAGATGGTGAAAGCCTTGAAGGAGGTTGGGCCAACCTTCAAGAGAGAGAGCTTCTAACTTCGAGGAGAAGAAACTCAATGTGAAACTTGAGGTAATGTGTTGAAAATTTGGCAGCATTCTATTACTCAAATCAAGTCTACAATGGAGGTTCCTAAACCTCTTATTTATAGAAGAAGAAAAAGCTAGTAGCTTCTCTAGCAAGCTAAGGTAATGTGTAGGAGAAGCTAGGGTTAGAAACCCTAGCTTGCCTTGAAAGCTACCTAAGTAGTGTGTAGGAGAAACTAGGGTGAGGGTAACCTAGCTTGTGGAGCAAGCTTCTCCCAAACCCTAGTGCCTCATTCTCCCCTAATGAGAAGGCGCCACATGGAATAACTTCTAGATGCTTCTAAAAACCTAACCTAGGTTCATTTACAAATCCTAAGGCACCTAGGGTTTATTTTTACAAAGGAGAAATATGTTCTACAATATTTTTACAAAGGAAAATCTTCCGCAACTTTTTTATAATTTTCCCCTAAAGCTTAGAGTTGTCAGCATCTTGATGTCTGTTGGTGCCTTTGACTCTTCCTAAACTTCAACGTGTTTGGTCATGGATTTAATGATTAGACCTTGCTTGGGCCTTCATCCATCACGAACAGTGAATGGTAATACTTCAGTCTCTCTAACACGATCCTAGTGTACAAATGAATATAAAGCACTAACAAAGTAAGTTAATGAAATAGAAGCATTAAGAATCTAGGGATTGACAAAAAAAATGGGAGGAACCTGAAAAGTAGAGACAATGACAGCAACACCACGATATAGTGGCAACAGGTTTGAGATGCGTGTGGAGGACTATGGCGGAGAACTAAAAAGTAGACAATGAAGTGAAATAGACAAAAGTGAAGAAGTGCAAAGAAAAGGAGAGAGACCTGAGTGGTGGTGGGGGTGGCGGCGGAAGCAGAAGACAAGGGGCTTTTTAGTGGTGGTGGGGGTGGCAATGGAAGCAGAAGAGAAAGAGAGGGAGAGACATCACGAGAGAAGACGAGGGACGACGACGAGAGAGTTGTGCAAGAGAGAGGGAAGATGAAAGCGTAAACGAAAAAGTGAGGGCGGAGTTCTCTAAAATAGGGGATACGACCACGATTCCTCCATACAACTGCGATCGTATGCACATACCATCACGGTTTTGGCTCCAGCCGCGGTGGTATCTCCCTGCAGAATACCATTTAAAAATTAATTTGGTGCCTACCACCGCGGTTCTGGAAACAACCGTGGTGGTATATCCCTGCAACATTTCTTTTTTAATATTTGTGTGTCTTACCATCGCAGTTCTCGCATCAACTGCGATGGTATCTCCTATAAAGTTCAATTTTTAAATATTTGTGTGCCTCGTGGGGAATGACTGCGGTTGTTGTAGACAACCGCGGTGATATCGTTGCACTTAATTACAAAAAATGTCACCGCGCTTCTTTTTAATCCGTTCCTTGTTAACCACGGTGATATCCTGTCGTGAAATGTGTGTTTTCTACTAGTGATATACAATAATAAGAAAGTTGTGAGTATTATACACTTGTATAATTCATGTGAAGCAATAAAAAAACATGATTAAATACTTATTTACTTTTATATACATTTTTTTAAACAATAAATTGTATATACTCAATCAATAAAAATATTTAAAAGTAGTAAGTTACAAATATTTATTAAATATTTGTCGAGAGTGTCAAATATGTAGTAAATGTATATAATATTTAATAATAAGAAGAAATTATTAGTTTAGTTTATCTTTTATTTTAGAATTTTAACAATACGTTTATAATTTTTTATAATTTTTCTATTATAGTTTTATATGTATTTCAATTTTGAAATTATTTGCACATATATATTACATCAGAACAACAAAAATTTCGTAACTATTTTATTAAAATTATAGAAAATTTATTATATTTCTTAATTAATGGAAAAATCATTAAAATATATCTAAGAGAATATAAAGAATAACAAATTGTTGTATTTTTTTAGTTTCCAGATTTTTAAGATTATTATATATTAGAAATTTGAAAATATTAAAAAACTATTTAAAAGAAATTTGTAAAGATGTTAAATAATATAATAAAGAGACAAAAGTTTTTAAAATGATTATTGAAAAATTATTTATGTTATAAATTTGTTGATAAAATGTTAAAAATATTAATAATAAATATAGGTATAAAATGATTTCTAATTTTATTTAATATAATTATTTTAGAAGAATTATTTAATATGAATCTTATTCTATACATTTAATGAAGTATATTATATAATTAATATTGTTCATTGATTATTATTAAATTAATTAATTAATTTTTAAGTTAAATATTATTACAGAATTTATTGATAATGAAAATCTAAAAAATAACACATATTTAAAAGATTTAAAATAGTTTTGTAATTATAATAGTTTTGTTGGTATTGAAGTAATAAAAGAAAATGCAAAGTGAAAAAATATACATCATTTAGGTTTTGAAGGTAATTAATTTGGTGAGTGTTATCAAAATAGTGTTCTAGATATAAATTTTCAAAATTAGTTTAGAAGAATTTAAAATCTATACGGATTAAAGAATTTTTTTTTCTTATGTTTCAAAAAATTTTATTAGAATAATATATATAATATATTATATATTATATAATTTAAATCTAAAATAAATTCTTCATTTTACATTATAAATCTGATTAAATTTTTTTAATAGTTACTAATATTATTATTTGTCCAAAATTTTGGTACTGTGTTTTTTATTTATTTATTGATTCTTTATAGATAAAAATTATTATTTTGAGATTTATATATTTAAATAATATTTTATGATAAAGTTGTTTATCTTATCTTGTCTCTGAGTGGTAGAAAATCTTATTTCTTAAATTATTTGGTACAGAGTTTAAGCTATTTACATCCTAGAAGACTACATCTTCCACATTAACCTAAAATCACTTTCGTAGTACTTCTGCCTCCTTGTGCTATGATCATTCTCTCCTTTTTCTCTTTTCGATTTGTCTGTTATTTGTCACAATCACCATTTCCTTCTTCTTCTTCTCCTCTTTCACCATTTCCTCTTATCTTTTTTTCTTCTTCCTTCTAGCTTTTCCTTTTATATGACACACTAGCATCTTGCTTTTCTTCTCCTCTTTCACCAAGTTCTATGTCTCATCATAGTAGTTACTAAAGTTTAGAACAAAGACATATTGATGCTTTCACTGTCAAGAAAAATGCATGTTGGGAATAGTCTCTATTCATGTTTATGACTTTTGGTTTTGAGTTTTGTTCTTATGTAAGATGTGTGAAAGCTTAAACAACAGTAACAAAAAATTATGAGAGAATGTTTCAGATAAATTTTTTATCTTGTTTTACTTTATTTAACATTTTTATATTTTTTTCTTTATTAGTTTTCTTCTTCTTTTTCGCCGATGGGAATGAATCCCCATTTTTAAGTTTGTAGATTGCAGGATAGTCTTAAAAATAGTAAGTTACTAAGTTTTCCTTTTATGACGGAATCCTTATCAACTGTGTAACGAAACATCTTTAAAGGTAGAACAAGATATGAATGTCTAAATCAAATCACTAACTAAAATTTAATCAAGTCTTTAAAGGTATAAAATCGATTCGTGTTGTTTTCAATTTTAATCAACTCTGGTTAGTTTTTGTCAAATTCCTCCATCTCCCCTATTAAATGTAACTTAACACTGTGAGAGATTAATCAACAAGAAAAACTATGAAACATATTTCTTATTCTGCTTGTCGTGTGTATCCTTTATAAACTCACAAACTTCTCCTTGCATGTAAAGATTGGGGAGCTTTTCAGGTACCACAAGAACCTTTCAAATATCAACACCAACACCTTTGATTCCAATTCATAATGATTAGTTATGAATTAGTATTTATTTTTAGATGGTTACAAAATAGGTAGTAACAACCAACCTACATACACTAAATTTGGAATTTTGTCTGCGTGTTGGTTTGAAAATTAATGGCCAACCATATGCTACAGGTCCAGTTGTTACTACCTATAGCATACCAAATTAAAGTTGTTACCATTTTAAGATATTATTTGTTTAAAACATAATATTAATATAAATAATTTGATATAATAAATTAAAATATAGATTAAAAGTATCAATGTAATTATTTTGTAATAAAAGGCCTTCATGACGTCATCATATGGACCTTTAAGGGTGAAAAATTGTTGCAAACCTTGATACACTAAATGATCTTGAAATTGAAATCCTTGTTGTGCAAACCATGACAAACTCATGACCTTGGGTAACAGAATTTTCCTAGCATAAAAGTGGAAGGCATACTTCTCCACACTCAATTCCATCAGGATAAAAAAAAAAAAAGATATTTTTGAAACAAAAATAATCATTTAATTGAAATTTTATTGTTTCTTCAAGTTTAGATTTTGTTTTTCATGAAAACAAAATTGATTTAAGTTTTATTTTTATTTTTATCTTTTTTCTTTTAAAAGAAAAAATAAAGTTTATTTAAAATTTCAAAAAAATAAAATTTTTTCTCTTCCGTCATATACAATAAAGGGGGCCACATTATTAAGGGAGAAAACATTCACACACATGTACCTCTTTTCTCTTGCTTCATATGTAATAATGGCGACCCACCACGGAGAAAAAGGCTACTCTTATCACATTGGGGGAAACGATTCACCTCACATGGGGTATTCGACAAATTCTCTCACAATACATTTGGGCACATCTCCACTTACAATTCACAAAAGAAAGAGAGCCCGGGGAACACCGAAGTGACAAAACACGGTCTCTCTCTTTTTCTTGAATTTTTCTTGAAATTTTCTTGATATTTATCCATGACCAAACGTTCACAACAACCTCAAATGGCAATACCTCTTGCGTGTCACCGTCGTGCTCAACTCTGACCATCGCACTCCATGCACCCTCGTATAAACCGAGCACCTCTTTTCCTTCACCTCCAGTCCTTCTTCTCCATCCTGAGCATCACCGTTCTTCCCTCCCTTCCACTCGACCATTCTCTCATCAAGTCCGGGGTATATGGGGTGTATTGAGATAATATGTGGCGTATAACTGCATGTATGTGTTAGGGATGTTGTTGGTAATGCAGATTAGGTTTGTGGGGTTCGAGCATGTGCAGTCCGGGGAAACATATTGCGGCAATGGATTGGGTGAGGCATTTGATGGGGAAGGCATAGTTACGGAGCAGAAAAATTACACAAATTATATATGTGAAGAATAAAACCTTTCCCACTTGAAAGAACCAAGAGAAGCCTAATCTACGACAATCCAAAAATTCAAAGGGTATAAAAATAAATAATATGCAAGAGAGAAGAGCACACCAATTTTAACATGAAAACCCACAATAAGAGGGAGAAAACCCAGGGGACCTAGTCTAGAAAAATCTCCACTATAAAAATATCAAAGAGTACAAAGAAGCACTTCTAAAAAATAATCTCAGCTCACAGGCAAACATAAAAAACACTTAACAGATAAATAGAGCATATTCAAACAGTGAGAGAAATAAAATTCTAAAAATACCAGATTGATTTCAATGGTGAGATAAGCACGAGGATGAAATTTCACAAAAAATAGAGCACAAATGACTACTCAAAACAGAGTAAATAGAAACTCTAGTAGGCAAAGACTACGACACAATTTATTTTTTGCTCTCTTTTTCTTGTGTGGAGTGTAAAAACCTTAACTCACATTAGGTTGAAAACCTATTGGGCTACCACAGTATTTTATTTTAAAATAAAATGTTGTTGGGCCTAACTTGAGAAGGACTCGCACAACAAACTCCTCCTTCGACTCAAGAGAGGGCAAATGCCAAAATAAACCGACACATTTTAAACTTCCCCATTGTATGAATATTGTCAAGCTCTAATAGTTTAGAGTCCAAAAACATCACGGATCTAATGATATCGTACAATATGTTTAGATCTACCATGAAAAGTAGGATTCTTGCCAAGATGTATAGCACTTTGACTATCACAAAATAAAACACACCTCTGCTGTTGAAAAATAAGTTCTTGCACAAATTTCTTATGCTCACTCTTCATAGCCTCTTTATAGCATTCTGGTTCTCCCCCATCAGTGAGAAGCACAAATTTATTAGATGAGTAGTAAGTAGAGGGCAAACGTTGTCTAGAAGACCTCCTAATAGGAACATGAGGTTCACCAAAATCACCAACAACATCATCATTATCATCAACAAAAACATTTGTAATATGATCCTAGACATCATCATCATGACTGTCAAAATCTGCTACATTAGGTGTATCAGTTTGAGGAGCTGGATCAAAATCAACCACATCGTCAGTGCTCGGAGACTCTAATTTTTCTATCTTTCCAATATCTTCAATGGTCTGATCCTCCACAAAAATAACATCACAACTTCTGACAAGCTTCTTTTTAATAGGATAATAAAATCTATAGCCAAACCATCATGACCATAACCAATGAACATGCACTCTCTTGTCTTGGCATCTAATTTAGACCTCTCATCTTTTGCCACATGCACAAATGCCTTACAACCAAAGAGTCGAAGGTGACTATAGGAGACATATTTCCATTACCACACTCTGTTAGGAACATCAGTCTGCAAAACAACAACAGGAGATAAATTTATAACATGTGCAACAGTATATAAAGCCTCACCCCAAAAAGATCCAGGCAATTTTGCTTCAGAAAGCAAACATCTGACTCTCTTCATCAATATCCTATTCAACCTTTCTGCCAAACCATTGAGCTGAGGAGTCTTGGGAGGAGTTTTCTGATGTCGAATACCCTGCTGCCTTATAATATTCATCGAAAGGTCCACAATATTAACCAGCATTATCAGTGCGAACACGTTTCAACTTCTTTCCAGTTTCTCTTTCAACTGAAGCTTGAAATTGTTTAAATACACCAAGCACCTGGTCCTTGGTCTTCAAAACATAAAACCAAAGTTTTCTTGAATGATCATCAATGAAAGTGATAAAGTAAAGTCCACCACCAAAAGTCTTGGTCTTCATCGGACCACAAAGATCTGAATGCACCAACTCAAGTACCTATGATTTTCTAGAAGGAGAACGACTCTTGAAGGAGACTCTGTGTTGTTTCCCAGCCAAACAATGAGCACAATTTTCTAATTTGGCTCCTTTCAAACCTGGGAGTAAATTCTTCTCAGCTAGACAATTCATCCCCTTCTCACTAATGTGGCTAAGCCTCTTATGCCATAAATAAGATGAGTTATCACAATCAATAACATTTACAACATTAAATAAAATAGAAGCTTTCAGCCAATACAAACCATAAAATTTCATACCACGGGCCACGACCAAAGAACCCTTAGTGAGCTTCCATTGTGCACCACCAAAGGTATTAAAATAACCATCACCATCTAGAACACTAGAAAAGATCAAATGCAAATGGATGTATGGTGCGTGCCTGATATTTTTCAAAATGAGCTTTGTCCCATTGTTGGTTTTCAAACAAACAGTACCAATGCCAATCACCTTTGATGTATCATTATTACCCATCTTCAACCTGGAGTATAAGATGAGAAAAAAATCCTTCCTGGAAGTAACATGGAAACTGGAACCACTATCAACAACCCAGCTAGAATCATCACAGGCAACATTTATAAGATTTTCATCATAAACAATCACAAGATCATTTGTAGTAGTGGTAGAAACACGTTACCATTCTCATCATTTTTCTTCTCTTGCTTGTCTTCATTTTCATTTTCCTACTTATAACAATATTTCTGAAGATGACCTTTCTTGTCACAATAGTTACACTTAAAGGTTTTCCACTTAGACTTTGATTTGCTTCTATAACCTCCATCCTGATTTCTGTCTCTACTTATCCCCCTGTTTTCAGTAACCAAAATCTCTACCTGCGAAGAGGAAGTCTACTGAGTTTGACGTTTGACTTCTTCATTCAAAATAGCAATTTTTACAAAATCCATGGCCACAACACCACTAGGAGTAGAATTAGTTAAAGTAACACGAAGATTCTCCCATGAATCAGGAAGAGTATTAAGCAACCAAAGTCCCAAAATTTCATCTTCAAATTTAACACCCATGGAAGATAATTGAATTCATAGCCTGCTTCAATAAAAATATTTGTTCCCTGATTTTGAAACATACAAAGTTTCAAGCTTGTCCCATAAAGTCTTCGCATGTGTGTCATTAGCAATATGGTTCAAAACATTATCATCTACCCATTGATGAATATAGCCACAAACCATCTCATGTTCAAAAGCCCAATCTTCATCAGAGTAGTAAACACGGGTAAATATAATCTTTTAACCAATAAAAAATCCTTCATTTTCCTCTCCATTTATCATAATTAGTTTCATTCAAACTAATCATTTTACCATAATTAGGCTCCATAATTCAGTCAAGTAAATTCCCTAGAAAATAAATAAATCAACTCTGATACCACTTGATGGGAAGACACAGTTACGCTGCAGAAAAATTACACAAAATATATGCGTGAAGAATAAAACCTTTCCCACTTGAAAGAACCAAGAGAAGCGTAATCTACGGCAATCCAAAAATTCAAAGAGTATAAAAATAAATAATATGCAAGACAGAAGAGCACACCAATTTTAAAGTGGAAACCCCCAATGAGAGGGACAAAAACCATGAGACCTAGTCCAGAAAAATCTCCACTATAAAAATATCAAAGAGTACAGAGAAGCACTTTTGAAAAATAATCTCATCTCACAGGAAAACAATGAAAAATGCTCAGCAGATAAATAGAGCGTATTCAAATAGTGAGAGAAATAAAATTCTAAAAATACCAGATTGATGTCAATGGTGAGAGGAGCAAGGGGATGAAATTTCACCAAAAACAGAGCATAAATGAATACTCAAAACAGCCATCCAAAGTAAACAAGAAGTCTTGCAAGCAAAGACGACGACACAATCTATCTTTTGCTCTCTCTTTTTCTTATGTGGAGTGTAAAAATATTAAGTCACATTAGGTTAAAAACCTATTGGGCTGCCACAATATTTTATTTTAAAATAAAATATTGTTGGGCCTAACTTGAGGAGGACCCACACAACAACATTTGCTTAGTGAGACCAAGTTGTTTCAAGCCTTTTTGAAGATCACTTTAAGATAAATGTAAGCCACTTTAGGGGCTACTCTAGAAATGAGAGGTGTGGAGGATGAAGAACCAACTTTGAAATGAATGAAAGTATCCTCAAAAGGAATTGCAAAATCTACTTCCTCCAAGAATACTATACTGATATCTAAAAAGAAATTGGATCATCTAGTTGAACAAGCTCTTATCTGGCAACGAGAGGCTTGCTTGTTTCACAACTCATTGGATGGAGAGATGTCATTGTACTCAGAAGAGGAGACAATAACTTCCTTCTCTTTGTCAAAGGATAGCAGAATCTTGTTGGCTAATCTTTTGAACGAAGAAATGCACCTCTCGAATGTAGAAGGTGATTCTAAACTTGTTGACAAGTACAAAACGTATGGTCTTTCTAGCCCTGTCTCTTTCATTATTTGTACCACCCTTTTTACTGTGTTTGCACCCCCAAAATAAAACAAAAACACATATATAATTTTTGTGATAATCAAATATAAATCTTTTTCTTGTGTTTTTACTTAAAGTAAATTTCAATTAAATCTCCAAATGACCGTACGTGTCATGCAAGATTTTCTTTTAAATCTTAGGTTAAATTCCTAAATGACCGTCCGCATCACGGGATTTAATTTGAAAAATTTTGACTTCTTTTGGAATATCAAAAGGCTGTACGCGTCTAACGGTATCCAAAATGAAGTTTAATTTTCAAAAATAAAGAAAACAATAATGAATAATAATAAAAATACAAAATTTTAAAAAATAAAGAGTATCAAATTTCCCAAAACAACCAATCTTTCTATAGAACTACATACGCCCTGATATTCTATCACGAATAGAAATATGTAGGAGCAAGGTCAATCCTTGTTGGGCCCTTTTATTTTAAAAATTACTATTTTGTTCTTATTTGCTTTTCTTTTGTTATTTTGGAAAAAAATAAGCATTTTCAAAATCACACTTGTTTTACTCATTCGATTAAAGATACCGTCTTAGGACGGGCGTTGTGGGGGTGCTACCTTCCCCACGCGTAATCGACTCCCGGACCTAAATCCGGTTTCGCAAACTTGTTTTATCGAATCTCAGTTTTTCCATACTTTTTCATAGTAAACTATGGCGACAACTCCTTCTCTCTGTTTTCAAATCATTTTTTTTAATTTCCCATTTTAGATCGCCGTCGCGATCCAGGTTGCGACAATACTCAACCATCTGTGACCATTGGCTGAAAAACCTTGTTTGGTTTAACAAGTCCTCAACTCCACAGTCCTGAGAAGCAAGGGCTGCATCATCACCAGCTAGAGCTTTTCCTGGATGATGCCTCATGCTGCTATGTCTTTTACTACTGGAAGATGATGCCATAATTACAAAGATAACAAAACATAACACCATGACCATTATTATTGCAACATAAGATGCATTACTAACTCAAAATATGGTTCAAACATACAATAACATAACTAGTATTGTTCAAATATTACATACCATTACAAATTAGCAGGAGTCACAATACGTAATGCATAACATTAACTAAGAAAAGAAAATATAAAATTATCCAATAGCAGCAAAAGGCAATGTTTAATGTCTCCTAGTCATAACTTGTAATAACTTATTGAGACGACGGTCTTGGGGCATGCCAAATAGAAGCTTCGCTAGAGGTTGGTTATTGCATAGGGTTTCGTAACACTGGTCAAATATGTCTTCATTCCCAATGTTAGGTTCAACTAACATCTGCCATATCTCCCTTTCGGAGTAATGAACGGATGAGTGACGATGCCAGTTTTGTACATGTTCACCAAATATTGCATTGTGTTCAGCAGCAATGGATGACAATCTATCTACATTGTCATTTCCTTGTCGCATTCACGACATCAAGCTTCGCCGTCAGGTGAGCAACTTGGGAGTCAATGAGGTTAACCAGAAGGGCTTTCCTTTTTTAACTCCTTGAGGATGACGTGCCATGATAGATGGTGTAGACTCTGTCGGAGATAGACTATGTGAATCCACGACGTGTGGTGATGGAAATGGTTCTTCAGTGTCATGATCAAATGTCGATGGCTCCATGATGTATTCCACATTATCTTCATTCAGGTTAACAATGAAACCTTGCATCTACAAATGTTATCGTACTTGTCGAGTTGTTTGAACCCCACTCCCAGTGGCACAATATGCACCCCAAAGCTCCTCCATGAGGTCATAGTTTCTGATTGGTTTAACTCTCTATTTGGCGGCTGTGGGTTTAACTTGAACACAAGGTAAATGTCAACCACATAACTTCAATATTGACATAAATGGAGGATGGTGAACCTAAAATGCTAAAGGTGAATTATATACCTTTATTAGGTCATCCCACACCTCATGTTCGGCCTCAAATATTTTAGTGGATTGGTTCCACGCGAATCCAGTGAGTCCACTAAATAAGTCATGGACCTCACACGAGGTGTCTTTTAGGCTCTTTTGCCTATTTTTTACATTGTTCTTTGTGAGGCCCACCAGACCAGATTCTTGAAGTGCCTCCACAATGTTAGTGTAAGCCTGCGTTGTCCAACTACCATAAACCATGTTACCAAGTTGGGCTTCATCTATCATAGTTGATACCAGTCAGAAGTCCATATCCATAGTCGCACTTCGTGAACTCACGAATAGGTCCAGAAGAGTCTGGAACAATACTTTTTTTGCAATTCATATTGAACCTAATGCAAACATAACTCACAAAAGCATAAGATAGAACATATGTTGCGTCAAGGAATCCCAAAAAAATGTTTTTCAATAACATAAAACGTAGAAAATTATTCATTAAAAAAAATGAAAACATTAAAACATCCTAATTGTTCTCATAATTTATCCACATTTCATTACTTATACGGTCCTTAATTTCTAAACCAAGCCTATAATCGTCATCACGAAGTTGTGAAACCACAGGTTCACCCTCTTGCTCCATTAACTCTCGATCAACTTCATCAAGTAACGATTGGTCGTTGTCCACAACACGGAGAAAGTTATGAAGAATACAACATGCAAGAACAATGTCGGTCATTGTTTCCAATGAGTAATGTGGTTCAGTTCCACTACCTATTATTGGAAATCGTTTCTTTAAAACACCGAAGGTTCTTTCGATAACATTCCTAAGTAACGAATGTCGATGATTAAATAGCTCTTGTGCATTTTGTGGACCTCTATGACTGTACTCTTTCAAATGATATCTAACACCACGATACGGTGTAAGGATTTGGGCCTTTAACATAAAACCAACATCTCCAAGATAGTTTTTTCCTACAATGAAAAAAGTTTTATGCATTATTGACTACAACAAACGTATGAGTTGACAATCATTACAACAAATAACCTCCAACTGACCTTCAGGTATGACCAATGGATTATCACGTACAAGTGCATCCTTCAGGATCCTCAAATCAGATGTTGTACCTTCCCACCCACTTATAACGTATGTGAATTTCATGTCGAAATCACAAGCTGCAAATACATTTTGCGTGGGCCAATCTTTTCTTCCAGGAAAACGAGGAGCATCGGATCGAGGTACCTTCACACGTACATGGGTTCCATTTGGCCCCTAAACAATCCTAAGACAAAGAAAATGTGATAACTTAACAACAAACTCAAGTGCTACAATGTCGTATGAGAGATTCGAGTTTTACCTTAAAGTATGGGTAAATCGGTTATTGTTGAAGATATAAGGTTGGACTTCCGTTCCAGAGGGTTGCTTTAAAAATTCTCCCTCGAACATCAAAATGGCATTCAATACATTATGAAAGTGACGAGACACAGTTTCACCTGATCGGTGGAAAAAATGAAACATTCCTGTTCTTCACATTATGTCCAATAATGTGAAGAAATTTAGGAACTTGTTCCTCCACTGTTGATCGACAACCATCCCTCACGAAGTCAGTCTCTCTTAATCGTTGACATAAATAAATGAATGCTTCAGGACCCATTCGGATAATATCATGACATTGTTGGGTGTGAATTAGGTATGACATCAACTCCTAACAACGACACTCTTTTTGTGAAATGTCCATGATAGGAGTGTTTGTGATTCGATCAACAACACCCAACAAATTTACCAAGTACGGAACGATGCAAAGAATAATCATACATATCCCTTTGGTTCTCAATTGAGTTTGTTGTTGTAGTTGTACCATTACATTCATATCCAACACACCATTTCCAATTTCCTCCACGTTAAGAATTTCATCGACGTTGCCAACTTGATTTATATATCCATTGAATGAGGGTCCACGTGACGAATTTATATCATTATCCATCGTAATAATAATTATATTTAATCCTACATACGTATGTATAAAATCTTAATTCTTAACTTATTCAATATCTTAAAAAAATTAATGAACCTAAATAATATTTAGAACATTAATTTAATTTCTAAATAAAATTATAAAATTAACCTTAATTTCTAAATAAATTAGTTAATAAATTTAATTTCAATTTTTTATTTTTTATTAACTTTTTAATATCATAAATAAATGAATATCCTGAGCAAATAAAATAAATTAATAAATCAATAAAATTATGATTAGTAATAAATAAATTAAGTTGGTACAAAATTCAAAATAAAATTTATCCATTAATACTTGCACTATATTTTAAAAAAATATACATAAATAACACAACTAATTAACTAAACGTTTCAATTAAAAATATTTCGAAATAAAAACAATTCTTAAATAACTAAATTTTCACCATTTATTAAAAATCATAATGAATATCCTATTTAATTTAAATAAATTAATTAAAGAATATTATAAATTGCTAAATATAATTTCTAACGTATCCCGTATGAAATAATTAAGATACCTACCTCTAAAATCTTAATTGATTCAATATCTTTAAAAAAATAATATAAACTTAAATAATGTTTACAACATTCATTTAATTTAATTTCTAAATAAAATCCTAACATTATATTAAATCCTAATAGATAAGTTTAATTCCAAAATTTTAAATTTTGTTTAATAACATTTTATATCATAAATAAATTAATATGCTAATTAAATAAAATAAGTTAATAAATCAGTAAAATAATCATAAGTACTAAATAAATTCAATTCCTACACAATTATGATTTCAAAATAAAACTTTGTACATTAATCCATATACTATATTTTGGAAAAACGTATATAAATACTAATTAACTAAAATTTTCAATTCAAAATATTTCTAAATAAAAATAATTCTTAAATAATTAAATCTTTATTATTTATGGAAAATCATAATGAATATCCTATATAATTTAAATAAATGAATTAATGAAAATCATAAATTACTAAATATAATATTTAACACATTCAATATCAAATAATTAAGATACCTATTCTGAAATCTTAATTCTTAATTTACTCGACATCTTAAAAAAATAATAAACTTAAATAATATATATAACATTAATTTAATTTAATTTCTAAATAAAATCCTAAAATTAACTTAAATCTTAAATAAATTACTACATAAGTTTAATTCCAAAATTTTAATATTTTATCAACTTTTTATATCATTAATAAATTAATATGCTAATCAAATAAAATAAATTAATAAATCAGTAAAATAATCATAAGTAATAAATAAATTCAATTCTTACAAAATGATGATTTTAAAATAAAATTTGTACATTAATAGTCATACTATATTTTAAGAAAACGTATTTATAATTAATTAACTAAATCTTTCAAATCAATATATTCCTAAATAGAAAAAATTCTTATATAATTAAATTTTTACTATTTATTGAAATTCATAATGAATATCCTATATAATTTAAATAAATGAATTAATAAAAGTTATTGTAACAACTTAGAAAAATCTGTCATCTGAGTAGAAGTGGTAAAAGTGGAATTAGTAAAAGTGGAATGATTATTATATTATTAAACTGAAAAAACGTATTTAAAGAAAACGTTAGTAGTAAAGTCTCATTCCCACTTGGATTTAATTTTCTTATTGATGTTTGTTCTTACATGTATGATGTGGTTTTGTGAAAATTAATGGTATGTTGATCTGTTGAATAGATAATCTGGGCTAGGGTGGATCATTCATCGTGTATGTTGATTTTCGCCCAATTTAGTCATCTGAGGCATGCATGGTAATTTTGAGGTAGTGGATATTGCTGCTTGTTCTGCATTTTTCGCCCAGGCTAGGCAATCTCGCCCAGGCGAAGTCACTTGGAAACTTGAGAGGTGCTCTCGACTCCAATTTCGTCCAGACGAGAAGTGCTTCGCCAAGATGAGAAGTGCTTCGCCAAGGCGAGAAGGTAGTCTCACCCAGGCGAGGGTATAGTCGCCCAGGCGAGAATGGCCCTGGAGCAAGTGTGTTCTCTAGACTGTTTTCGTTCGCTCAAGCTAGATTTTCGCCCAAGCTAAATCCTAATTTTTTTTTTTTGGCTTTCGGTTTTGATTGTTTGATTCATTGGTAATGCAATGTAGGGATTTAATAAAATAGATTAATTGATAATTTAATGGTATTGATGGTTTAATGATTTCGTTAAATTTTGAGATTTGAGGTTGAGATTGAGATTGAAAAGAGAATGATTACATGAGAAGAGATTTAGATTATGTTTTCAAATTGATAAAGTGTTCATGTGTTGGTTAAGATGTAGTCATAGTGTTTTCAGGAAAGGAAACACCTCTGCCTAGGTCAGTTAGGAAGTGCATTGTCTAAGGACTAGATCAATAACGATTGATATCCTGACTCTACTAGTAATAGAAATCAAATAGATGATCATTACTTGGTGGTGAGAGTCGAAGGAGGTCTAAACTGGGTGACTGCAGCTTGAAACATAGTTGGTCAAGAAAGTCTCAGGAGGACTAACCCTGTCATACATGATTGATGATTCATTTATATGGAGGCGGTGTGGATTCACAGTTTGGAGATATATGACAGGTGCATATCTCGGGGTCTATTCAATGCACGAGTCTTCCAGAAGTAGAGTCAAGTTTGTAGTGTGTTAGTGTCTTATATTGTGATGGTGCATGTAACTAAATGAAAGACTTGAGTGGTGTTAATCTTTGTGTTTGAATTGAAATATTCAGAATTATTAAAAATTTGGTTAGCTTACCTTTTTTTGTTGTACTTGTGTTTTGATATTTGTCTGCAATGATCATGTTTTTTTAACACGAGAGCAGATGGTGTTGCAGATGAATCTGTGGAGGATCATTTGAAAAACAATTTGGAGATATTTTGTAATTTTGTTTTAGTAGAATTCTGAAGGTAAAATTTTGAAATACTTTAGTTTAAAGGATTATTGTATGTTGATGAATCATAATTATAATTACTAGAATGCTTAGCTTTATGCATGTTATTTTTGGGGTGTTACATTTATGGTATCAGAGCAGTTCATCCTTTGGATGACCAGAGGGTAGTAGGCATATTGTGTTTCTTCAGCGTGTGAATTTCGTTGAGCTTTAGTTTAGAGAAATAGGTAATATATTTCTAATTGGATATGTAACCATTTTGCATGAAATTTGAGTGTGTTTGAGTTAAGGTGATTGTGATGAATGTAAATGAAGTTATTAAAAAAGAAATGAATCTTGATGAAGTGATGAGGGTGCACACTCATGACTAAATCAAGAGAGGTTTCTATCTTAATGTTTCATCTTTATAATATCTTTGAAGGATATATTTTGATTGATTGATTAGATTTTGTATGAAATTTAATGTTAGTATTAAGTAAGAATAGGTGTGAAGTATTTTTTTTTAGTGTTTGATAATTTTGATAGATATAACTCATAAGATTGAGATGTCTCTTTTGGTGAATTTTAGAACTCTTATATAGAACTTTTGTCTTGTTATATGATTGGGGTTATGTTAGATTATTTTCCTTTTCACATCTTATAAATTTGTAGATTTTATAGTTGCCTTGAGCTCTAGATAATTCTCTTAAGTCATTTGTGTGTTCTAGAATGACTTCTATACCTTCTTCAAAGTTGGACTTGGATGTTGTATCTTCTGGAGTGTTCTACCTTAGCGGTTAACTATTTGTCTTTTTATTTTTTTTATTATTTTTGGCATTTTCTTTCCTATTTCATCTATTTGTACTTGTTAAAAAATTCTGGAAATTTTATGTTCTTTTATTTTATGGATTAGAGATTTTATCAAAGAATTTAAGAAAATCATGGAACATTGTTCTAAAAAAATATAGACATTTGAAATCCAAAATTCTTCATAAATTCCATAGTTTACTATTTGTTTTTTTTTTTTTTTTATTTTTT
>Ga0209700_103240_pt1 | contig 31532 bp, 19 predicted proteins | sample SiratroredBW_FD_187528 | JGI IMG/M metagenome (GOLD analysis project Ga0209700, IMG submission 187528) | Root nodule microbial communities of legume samples collected from California, USA - Siratro red BW (SPAdes) (version 2) | ecosystem: Host-associated > Plants > Roots > Nodule | place: USA...
AAAAAAAAAAAAAAAAAAAAATGGATATTACATAAGAAGCAATTGAACCCCATAAAAAAATTTAAGTTTTATGAAAATTTATTAAAATAATAACTTCCGTTAAATTCTTAAGTTGTCTTTACATTTAAAAATATTTATTAAAATTACTGTTTGTATTCTCAAAACTATATGAGAAACTTTAAATTTAGTTTTGTAGAAGTTAATAATTTTTTATAATTTTTATATTTTTAACTATTTAATTCCTAAAAAAATTATAACAATATGGGTAGCAATAGACGTGGCAACACTCCATCCCTAGTGTGCCACTAACTTATTAAGACGAGAAAATAGTTTTAGTCTACCAACATATTCTAGTTCACCAATATTTTTTCCTAAATTTAAAATTAAAATAAAATATAATTTAAAAAATAAATTTTTATATTATATTATTCAAAAAATTAAATATTATAAGAGAAATTAATTAATTAATTAATTAAAAATTTAAAAAATATTCACATGATTAAATATAATTTTAATATATATATATATATATAAATAAGTATTTTAAATGAAAATGTGGAACAGATTTAACAGATTATTTCTCAATCCGTAAAGTGAATCAAAACTTTCCATCCATCTAATTATGAAATGGTCCACTCCTATCTTGTTTTTGACGAGAACAGTTGGATCAAATTTTTTTGTGACCAACCTTATAAATATGATTTTGTACATTGAAAAGAAAAAGCTGTTAACATTGTTGTTGCAGAGGTCAACAACACAAGTAAATTGACATAAGAAAGAAAGAGCATTTAAAAAAAAATTAATATCGTTAACTTGAAAGCTTCTTCTTGACTTCTATTAATGTAATGGTCGTTTTCCTTCATAAAATATTTCCGCCTTTCTTTCTTTATGTCCTGAGTTATATGCGACCTTTTCTTCTTCCGTCTTCGTCTCCCAATACATAATTGTTTTTTCTTTTAGGTTTTCTTAAATAAGAATTATTTAAAACTATGAAACATGACATATAAAAGAGAAAAATTCTATAAAATTTTAGAAGGTACGCAAAAGAAGATTTTTTTTTGAATTATAATTATAAAAGAAACTTTAATTTTACAATAGATTATGATTGTTGTTTTATGTAAGTTACACTTCTCAAAATGATAAAAAATATTTTCCTACATCTCAATCTTTAAATTATTAATAAATACATAAAACAATTATGTATATAAAGTAACCATTTTATAAAAAAATGCGAAACAAACTACTCTTATTTAAAAATAATAATAATAATCAATTATAATTTTGGTTCCTACATTTTACAATACGTAGTTTTGATCCTTGAACTTTTTTCCCACGATTTTAATATCTTAGTTTTTAATTGTTTGCGAAATTGGTCCTTACTGCTTTATATAATTTTAATTTTTAATTATCTATAACTTTATTCAATTCTCCTTTCAAAAATACATTGAATGGCCTCAAAGTTATATTTGGTAACTCTTTGTAATTATTAGTCTTTCCAATTTCATAAAAAAATTATTAGCATCATATATCTTTTTCCAATTTTAATATATTGTGTCTAAAGAAACAAAGACCATTAAATAATTGAACAAAAGTGCAAAAGAATTAATTAAAAAATTCAGAACCGAAATTATGAGCGATTGAAACTTAAGAACTAAAATTGCGTGTTTCATAAAATATGAAACAAATTATAATTTAAAAGAGAGTGAAAATCATGGATTTGAAATTAAGTTTATTTTATAAAAGCACGTGGATCCATGGATACGATCGTGGGTACAAGTATCCATGATGAGAAGATTGAGATGCACAAAGGTTTTGGATAAGAATAGGGAGCATCCACTCTGGACACAGACAAAATTTCTAGATATGCTATCAAATTACAAGAACACTATTTCATTTGCTATCATTTATTAAAGAATGATTATTGTTGTTGTTGAAAAACAAGGATCTTTATTGTCGTCTTTTTAAATAATGATTTTCCTGCTATAAGTTTTTATAAATTAATCATATTCTCTAGTTCTTATCACATTAACTTTATCATTTATTTTATAATTAGATTTAATCAGATTTTTTCTTTATTTAAAAATTGCTCTTATCCTTTTCTTATATTTGGTGTTAATTTATTGGCTGGTTCAAACCGATCATAAAAAATTGCATTTATGCGTTCACCCAATTTTGTTCACTAGTGTAACTTGATTTTGTTGGATACAATTTATAAGAGGATTGATTTACTAGTTTTTTATTGATTGATGGACTTTGGGATAAAATAAGAGGGTTGAATAAAGGAATGTTTGCAATCAAGTTTTGTTTATATTTTGGTGAATGAGAGTCCAGTACATGAGGTTAGAATGAAGAGAGGTGTACGTTAGGATTATCCCTTAGCCTTTTCTATATTTATAATCAATTGTACGCAATTGTAGGAGAGGAATGAATTAATGAGAGAAATAGTAGTAACAAAATGTGTGTTAGAATATTATTATTATTATTATTATGAAAATAAATTAGTAAAATAGAATATAAAGATAATAAAGAGAATATCAGTAAGAATATCACGAGATAATCAAGGGAGTATCAAAGAAACAAATTAGTAGAATATCAAAGATAATTAAGGGAGTATCAGATAATATCAGTAGAATATCAGAAAATATTAAATATATTTATTTAGAATAATTTCTATATTTAGTTTCCTAGAATTTTATATTAAGTGAGCTATTGTAAACAAAGAAAAAAACATTCAATAAAAAACCTTCTTCCATGTTATCATACTCTTTGTTCTTTTTTGTTCAAAATTATCATATTCTTGTTCAACCTTTCTTAACCCTCGATACCATCGCAAAATGGTATCAGAGTGGTGTTAGATCCTGGAAACTCAGAAACCAACATCGTTGTTTCATTACCCCTCACAGTCGAAAAACACCAATAAACCGAAAATGTCATTTTGAGATGATGAAATTGGCAACAACATGAATCAAAACCAAAATAACTCCTCAACCATTATTGATGAGCTAACTTTGTAAATTACAAATATGTTTCGTAATGGCCTAGGGATTCAACAAACACAAGCCAATCTTGACAATTTATCAATTGATTTCAAATTAAATGGAGACAATTATCCATTGTGGGCAACACTCATGAAGAAAACTATCGGTGGCAGAGGAAAGAAGAGTCATCTGACAAGTATACCTCCAGCATCAGAAGAGATAGAACCAACATATAAAACATGGGAATAGGCATACCAAACTGTCTTCACCTGGATAATTCAGAATATTGAGATTAGTTTGATAAACAATGTTTCCCAGTACCCAACTGCCAAGGCTTTATGGGAGGGATTGGCTATTACCTATGGAAGCGACACAGACCCGATGCAAATATATGATTTACATCGAAAAGCAAACACATAGAAATAGGGAAAGGATACCCTAGAGGATTTCTGGAACAAATTACAAGCTATATGGATGGCGATTGACAAAAAGCAACCGAATCCTATGAAATGCTCATATGATATTGCAACCTTCAACAAAATTAAACAAGAACAAAGACTATATCAGTTCCTAATAGGGATAGATGAAAAATTTGAAGTCATTAGAAGAGATCTTTTGATGCAAGAGAAGACCCTTTCAGTAGAGTTTGCCTATGCTGTTGTCCGAAAGGTGGTGGTCCGACTCCAAATTCTAAAGCCTACCACCAGTAGCGAAGGAAACACATCATTAGGAAAGGTCAGAATCGGCTTAACCGCAAGAAATAGACCACCGGAACAGGGACAGGGATGGAGTCACCCAGAAACTATCGGATAACGTCCATCACAACGAGACAAGGAAGACAGAAGCCACCTCCACTATACTCATTACGGAATGAAGAAACACACCAAGGAGACTTGCTTCAAAATCGTGGGTTATCCGGAATGGTGGGAAGATTTTAAATAAAAAAATCGCAAGGCTGCCACTGTCATGGGCATCCCGCAAACCACTAGTAGTTGTAGTGGTGACACCGGAAGAGAGGAAGAAGCAAAATCACAAGTCATTCGTGGAAGAGTTGCGGTCACTCATGAAGGTAAAAAAAGAGAGGAGGATACCAGCCCAGGAAAATTTGATCAGTGGATTTTGGATTGTGAGGCAATTGACACCATGACCCATGATCCTCATGATTTTAACAATCTCTCCACACCTGTTAAAACTCATATTGAGACAGCCAGTGGAGAATTAGTTACGGTTCAAGGAAAGGGCTCAATTATTTTTTAAAAAAAATTAAAATTAGAAAATTGTCTCTATGTTCCTGCACTATCATCAAAATTACTTTTTATAAACTAAGTTACAATGGAGTTGAATTGTGTGGTTCTCATGTTTCCTACTTTTTTCCTTTTACAAGACATTCTTACGAAGGAGATCATTGGGCGCGGTACTGAACGTGGAGGTCTTTACTACGTTGATGAGGTTGCTCACAAGGGACATGACATGCTTGCTCACAGAACGATTACAAGACAACTCTGGTTATGGCATAGATGTTTGATACATTCTTCATTTAGATACCTTAAGATTTTATTTCCTAGTTTATTTACTGGTAACACTAAGCTCATCCAATGTGAAACTTGTATACGGGTATAGAATCATAGAGTTACTTTTCCTCCCAACAACAATAGAGTCAATTCTGCTTTTTCAGTAGTACATTCTGATGTGTGGGGTCCAACTCCTAATTCCCATAATAATCAATTTCAGTATTTTTTGTTATTTATGGACGATTTCTCTCACATGACGTGGGTATATTTTCTAAAACACAAATCTGAAGTACCCGATAAGTTCTATGCATTCTATCAAATGATTCACACTCAGTTTGGCAAGAAAATCCAAGTACTTAGATCAGATAATGGTGGAGAATTTGTTAACAAATCAATGCAAGAGTTTTTCAGAGAAAATGGTTTAATTCATCAAACTTCTTGTTCAAACACACCCCAACATAATGGTGTAGCAGAACAGAAAAATTGTAAGCTACTAGAGATGACTCGGGCCATGATTTTTGATGCACGGGTTCCAACACGGTTTTGGCCCGAAGTTGTTGCTACCTCGGCCTATCTTTTGAACAGGCTACCCTTCTAGACCCTTAACCACAGAACATCCCTACAGATCCTAGCTACTCAGACTCATACCCTTCTTGTCCAAATGTTACCACCATGAGTTTTTGGGTGCTCTGTGTTTGTTCATATTCCCAAAGCTAACGAAATCAAATTTGATCAATGTGTTGAGAAATGTGTCTTTGTTGGATATGCTACACATTAAAAGTGGTATCGATGTTACAACCCAACCACTCATTATATATATGTGACTATAGATTGTGATCTTTTAGAATCAGAATATTTCTTTAGTAGCCAACTTGATGTTCAAGGGGAGAAAACTAGTGAACCACCAAGTTGGTTAAGTAACCTTAGTTGCCAAGAAACTGTTTCAAAAGAGCAAGTAGATGGAGCCAACGAACATGTCTCTATCAACGTAGGAGGGACCAACACAACCAATGAGGATCCTTCTGAGAATGTCCAACAAGAGGTAAGTGATCTTCACTCAACTGAGTTGTCTCCTGTTATGAATGAAATCACTAATAATGATAGGTTAGCACCAGAACCAGAGTCTTTCACACTTCCTACTAAGTTATCTCCTGTTATGAATGAAGTCACTAATAGTGACAGGTTAGCACAAGAACCAGAGCCTTTCACACTTCTGCCAAGAAGAAACAGAGAGGTACCACCTGACCGATATTTTCCATAACATGTTCCTCGAAATTCCAGGTATCCTATGAAGATAACCAGAGAAGGAGTGATAGATATTGCAAGAGCTTTTCTTATTCCCAAAATAGTTCATGAAGCCAGTAAGAAGGGCGAATGGCAAGAAGCTATGAAAACAAAGAACCCTGCACAACATGACAAAACCAAGCACGTTGAAGTGGACAAACACTCCATCAAGGAGAAGATTGAGGATAACAGTATTGAGCTTCCGTTTGTAAAGTCAAAAGACCAGTTATCAGACACTTTCACCAAAGTTGTTACAGGTAAAACATTTACCCGTGTCCTCAGCAAGCTAAGCAATGGTGATCCCACTGCTCACCTTGAGGGGGAGTGTTAGAATATTATTATTATTATGGAAACAAATCAGTAGAATATAAGAGATAATCAAGAGAATATCATAGATAATCAAGATAATATAAGAGATAATCAAGAGAATATCAGTAAGAATATCAGAAAGATAATCAAAGGAGTATCAAAGAAACAAAGAAGTAGAATATCAAAGATAATCAAGGGAGTATCAGAGAATATCAATAGAATACCAGATAATATCAAATGTATTTATTTAGAATAATTTCTATATTTAGTTTCCTATAATTTTATATTAATTAAGTGAGCTATTGTAAATAAAGAAAAAACATTCAATAAAAAACCTTCTTCCATGCTATCATATTCTTTGTTCTCTTTTTTTCATAGTTATCATATCCTTATCCGACTTTTCTTAACCCTCGATACCATCGCAAAAGAATGAATGTAATAATTTCACACTTTTTAGATAACACATTACTTTTAGGCAACATGGAAAAATGTAAAAACTATATTAAGGCAATGAATTGGTGTCCGAATTAAAGATGAATTTTCACATAAGAGTAGGTTCGGTGCATTCGAGTTAGATAAAATGCATATAAAAGCAATGATTGATAAGCTGAACTATGAGACCATGGCCTTCTCTTTCAAATACCTGAGAATGCCTATTGGAGCTAATCAAATAAGGGAGGTAATAAGGACTTCTGAAAATGAGAAAGAAGCTAAAGGGGAAGTGCAAATGTATGCAGGGAGGCTATGCGTTTTGAAAGTTGTATGCATAGCGCTTTTTGTGGGATTGTGATGTTAAGAGGAAAAATATATATTGGGAAAGATGTGAAAATATTTGTAGGCAAAAGGAGGGTTAAAGGTGAAACATGTTAATTAGTTCAATAAAGCTTTGTTGAACAAACGGAAATGAGAATTTTAACATGTGATATGATATAAGATCTTGAGATCAAAGTATAGTGTAGGATCCGAATCAAGATAGATTGGTAACATAAATGAATTCAACATGTTGGAAGAATTCAGAGAAGAAACATGAGAGAGACTTCAAACATAATGAAAGATGAGTTAGAGTCACATAAAAATTTAATATTCAATAAAAAGACTTAAAGATATTAAATTTGTGCTTTTTATATGTCGTTCAATTTTTTAATTTTATTTAATATTAAATTAAATTCACATTTAAATATTTAACACAATATTAACATATAGAGAAAATAATTATATAAAATAATTTGAAGATAAGATTAAAAGAAAGATGAATAAAAGGAAATAAAATTAAATTCTAGCATGATAGATGGTTAGAATAGGAAAAAAATCCATCTGTTAGGTGTGTAACATATTGTACATGTTACCTGATTAAAAGGGTGACGTGATTGATAAATTTGATCTTTGAATGGGAGAGGTAGATCCTAAGGCAACTTGAAAACGTTTTAAGTGAGATGAAAATTGAAGAGGATAAGATAGATGAGTGAGTCTTGAAGGCAAATATTTGTGTGATATATACAGTAAAACCTGCGTATTTAGTTTTAATAGAACAATAACCAATTTCCCATCAAAATCCACTTTTAGAATGATTAGGAAACCTAAGGTGAACTTTTGTGTTTGGAGAATGTTGAAACCAAAGATCAATGGAAGGAAAGAAATGTTCTCGAAGCTGATTTTGATCTTATCCGTCCCTTTTGCAAATCAGAACATGAAATTTAAGGCCATGTTTTATGGTTGTGGTAGAGCAGAATGGATGTGAAAATCATGTTATTAATGGGTGAATATTACAACTTTTCTTTGTACTTTGGACGAACATTTTTGGCAACATAAATAGAGCAGTAAATCTATGTAAAAAGGAAATGTGAATTACAATATGATATGTACTTGTGTTTATGGAGAAAAAGAAATAAATGTGCAATGAAAGGAAAATAGTTTGGTGGGCATAATAATAAATTTTGCTTCACTTATAGGACTGGTACAATAGGATAAATAAAATTCAATGTCTAATTTTTCAACAATAGTTTTGGAGTAATATATATTAAGTTAAAGTTTGAAAAGGTAAACCAAGTTGGAAAAAAAGGAGATTCACAAAATATCAAGGTACAACTTTTGGGTGCAGAAAATGGGTGTACTGTTACTGATAATGGTCAATACAAGAAATAAAACATTAAATGATTTGGAGTAAAAGTTTCAAAAGGTAAGAGAAGTTAGAAAAAAAAAAAGAAAAAAGAGAGAGCCACAAAATATTAAAGTACAACTTTTGAGTCTAGAAAATAGGTGTAATATCAAACACTGACAATAGTCAATACAAGAAATAGAACATTAAATGATTTGGATGAAAGATAAAAGAAAACGGAGCCCATGCATATTACACTACATTTTTGTAATTACTAAGAATAGATGAACTCGTGTATTTGCTTTTGCTTTTAGATTGTTATAGTAAATATATGAATTATTTGGGAACACCTTTACAAAGGTTAGGTGGGAGCGACTTTTCGGTTTATAATATATCTGTTATGTAACTTTCGTAATTATGTACTTAGTAACGTTGTACTAATATTTGTATTAATTTAAAATTGTCTATTGATAAAAAAAGTTGAAAATTTAACTATTAAAATATTAAATATATCTCTCAATACCAAATTCGTATAAAAAGCAGTATTTTACTTAAATTCTTTCAACATCTTAAAAATTATCATTGGCAGAAAATACTCCAAATTTACCCATTAAAGAAACATGTGAAATTTAGAAAAATGGTTAAAACATCGAAAATAATACAAAGAAATAATCTAATTAGCTTGCTAAGGGATGATAGAAAGATAAGCTTAATTAATTGGCAAATTAATAATTTCAATGACGTTTGAATTAATATTATAACGAAATAAGTGACCAATTGTTTTTTTCTTAAACATAATAATTTTCTGAAGTTTTACGGATGGTGACTTTATCACGCGGGACACGTGTTGAGTTAATTTATTTCATACATGTCACATTATGTGTTGCTAATTACAGCTTGTTCATATCTGCTCAATAATTGAGTTCTTTCAAGGCAATTTAGTTTGTTTTTCTTATCTTAAGATCACGTGTCTTCTTTTTAATAGTATTACTTCTAAAGATCTAGTTTCTTTCTAATGAAAATATTGGTTAAATTAATTGTGATAATATACTAAAAAAACTAAAGTGATAAAGTTTTGTAACAGATAATTCGTGAAATTTGTCGATATATTCTAAGAAATTCAAAAAATTTGTGAAGAACGTAGAATAAGTGAACTTGTGATAAATTATAAGACCAATATTTTTCCAATTTAAAATATTTGTCACAAATAGCTGTACAGAATTCACAAATTTACTCTAGTAACAAATATTGCGATAATTTTTTTCAAGAAAAAATTCTGTTATATAACGCATCATATCATAAATATTACATATTTAGTAATATTTTTTAAAGGATTTTTGTCATATACACAAATTATCTGTCACAAAACAAGAATGAAATATTTAGTGAATTTTTTTAAAGGATTTTTATTCATCAACAAATTTTATTTTTCCTATAAATGTTATTATAAATAAACTTTTTTTAAATCCTTTGATCATATATTTTATGATTTTTATTCAACTTTATGATTATATATATTTAAAATAATTTAAAATTATATGGAAATTATTTATTATTATAATAGTTTGATGTTATTCTTGCCCACATAACAAGTTTTAGTGAAGAAATGAAGTTATAATAAAACCATGTCTATGCTTGTTTCTAGAAATATATATGTTATACATGTGATAATTATATATAAAAAAATATTTATTAAATATAAATATATATTACAAACGTATATGTTAAATAAGATTTTACGAAAACACATTTTAGGAATATATGTTTAAAATTTAAATATATGTAAACAAATTTATTATAAATAATGTATCCGAAGTAAAATTGTAGGACAGTACACTTTAATAATATTATTAGAAATGAAAGGGATTTTTCTTTTAAAGTTTTTTTATCTACTAATATTCTAAAAATCTTTGTTCAAACACTTGATTAAAACACTTTATTAATAGATTTTCTTGCAATTGAAAAGAAAAATAATAAAGATAGGGATAGAGAAATTGCAAAATATCTCTTCGACAGGTTTAAATATCTCCCATTTTACACTAATAAAAGAGATACATTCACGATATAATACAATGTCAGTTAAAATGAAATCAATATAAAGAGAAACGTGAAGATAATTTTTCTTAATATCACCTCAGTGCTAAGTGATGTCATTTCAGTGTCGAGTGATGTTATCCTAAATATTTCCTTACCAAAACCATATGATGTCATCTTGAGAGTCGAATTATGTGATCCTACATACTTCCTTCTCAGAACCGTATGACATCATCTCGGTGCCAAGTGACGTCCTCCTACATTTCCTTAACAAAATTGCATGACGTCAACTTGGGAATCGAATGAAGTCATCCTACATACTTCATTCCCAAAACTGTATGACGTTATTTCGTGAGTCGAGTGACGCCATCCTATATACTTTCTCAGCAAAACCGCATGACGTCATCTCGATGCCGAATGACGTCGTCCTGCCCATATAACTGCCTTCCCTTATGCAACACCGAATGTTGCTTCAATGTGTGTTCTTATAGTATCTCAATACTACTACTGTATGTCGAATGCCGCATCTCATGCACATTCCATTTGCTATGACCTTACACCTAAAGTGGCACCGCATGACCAAAGCGGCACAAGCTGCTTTACGGTCCCTATAGACGCAGAACCGTATCTAGATACGGTACCATATCATAAATAATAAAAAATTACAAAATTTATAAAAATTAAAAAAATAACAAATTTTAAATGCACTTTCTTTTAGGACTACGTATGCCTTGATTTTTGACCACCATGGATGAAAATATGTAGGAGCAAGGTCAATCCTTGTCGGGTCCTTTAACTTTAAAACTATTTTTTTTATTTGCAGTTTTTAATTCTATTTTGCGAAAAAATAAACTTTCTATAAAACCACACTCGTTTCACTCTTTCAATTAAAGGTATTGTCTTAGGACAAGCGTTGTGGGGGTGCTAATACCTTCCCCACACGTAACTGACTTTGGAATCCGTCTCTGTTTCATAGACCACCTTCTCCTGTTCTTGGTTTTCTATAGTTTTTCATAATAAACTATGGTGGCGACTTTATCTCTTTCTCACCCCATTTTTTCCAACATTTTAAATTTTCAGATTGTCGTCCGCCATCATCGATGAGGTCGCGACACATCTATATCGTTTCCGGATTGCCTTGGTTCTAATATCATCATAGACAAAATCATATATTTTCACTTCATACACAACCAAGACGACAAATTATAAATAATGACCAAAATAGGCCATGAACTATGTTTGCTACTTAAATTACCGTATGAATTCATTCCATCTGTTCTAAGACCAAGTCTGAGATTTCTTTGGTCACTCCCAAACTCAGGATACACATAATCATTTTTCTTCCATTGTGGGGAATCGACAGCATGTCGTAACAACCCATCACATTTTCTTCCATTTTCTTGCCACGTAAAGTTCTTTGCATCCTTAACATTGACATAAAAATGTTTGAATCACGGTATGGTTGGAAGATACCATAATTCTTTTGCAGGAGGATCCTTTTTCATGTCTTCTTCACCATCATCATTATCCTTTACTTTGTATTGTCATAACCCGCATCTACAACACTTATGCAATCCTTCAAACTCTTTTCTATACAATATACAATCATTGAGACAAACATGTATTTTCTGATACTCCATTCCCATCGGACACAATATCTTCTTCACCTTATAATGATTGGTCGACATTGTATTACCTTCTGGAAGTATTTCATAGAACAACTCGAGCAATTCAGTGAAACTTTTATCGGTCAATCCATTTCTTGCCTTGATATTAAATAATGTTAATACTATTGACAAACCTGTGAAACCTGAATGACCGAAATACAATTTTGTCACTGAATCATCTTTCAATGAATCATAAACATGTGCTTCATGGAAACTATCTTCTCCAATATCACGGATCATGTCCTCCATGCGCTCCTTAGAATGTATATTAAAATATTCACATTCAGTCTCAGATACATATGGTAGGTCTAGAACTTCACCATGCCAAGTTCATGTTGTATAGCTCTCCAAGAAACCATCACAAATAATATTCTCTCGTATCAACTCAATATGTAGTCTTTTTCGATTCAAATAATTTACACACGGACAATAATATCTTCCATGTATTTCTACTTAATTTCGTTAAGCAAATTGTAGAAACTCTTCAATGCCTTTCTCATACACATCACTTATTCGACTTTCATGTATCCAACATTAAAAGAAATTGTTGAGGATCAAACATCCTCGGACCCAATACCAACATGCTCTCTATATATATAAATTTAATAACACAAAATCATAATCAAATACACGTCTTCCAAGCATTCCAAGCATACAAAGAAAGCATTCGAAGCATACATACACCATTCCAACCAACATTTCAAAGTTAAATGCAAAGGTGTACATACCTCTTGTATATGTGAAGGCAAAGACTTGAATGGCAACTACGTGATGAATGGAACCCGACAATGGTGACATGAAGTGAATGGTGATGTGAAGATCAACGATACACAAAAATGGTGATGTGAAGTGATAAATGACTCACAAAAATGGTGATGGAGTGTTGAATGACACTTGAAAATGGCACACACTAGAATGACACTCTATAATGACACTCGAGAATGGCAATACACTATGATGAGTATACTGTTATTCACACTTTTAACCTTGACTTTCTTAGATTGCAATTGAGAATAAATCTATTGTTTTAAATAAGATTCACCCAATTAGGATTAATTGGAACTTAATTGAGATTATTGGTTAAATTTGGATTTTAAGCATATTATCTTACTTTTCTTGATTCTAATTATTTGAAGATATTATATGGATTTCAAATTCAATCAAATCTTTTGCAAAGATATTCTTCATATTTCCTAAAAAGATGATCCTCCGCAGTTCTTACTTGATTTAGAGTAAATCTTCTTAAAATATTCTACAATATCTTTTGCAGCAGATTCAATTAATATGATCTGGTGTTTGGAATAAAATTTGAAAATAAAACATCTGAAAGAAATTGGGAGATGAAAATTCTACAACTTTACTGGAAAGAAGATATTTATAAAATTAATCTTTGGCGTATAAGGAAACATATGATAATTGCAACGACAATATTTGAGAATTAAATCTGAGTTAATTTCTTGAAGAAAATGAGATTATAAATAGAGGTTGGAGAAGACATGAAGGACAAACACTACTGCATAACATAAATTCTAGTTATATTTTCCTTTGTAATTCTTATGCCTCCATCATGGAAGGCTAAACTCTTTTGGGCTGATTCTCTTGTGATTTCACAATGAATTCTGAGGCTTCTATTTAATAAAGTTTAGTGCTTTACATTCTCTATAACAATTGTTCTACATTGTTGGTCTTTCTGAAATCTGTTTTTGGAAAAGCATTTGTCTTTTAACACTTGTTGAGAATTCAATTATTTCCCCTTTAATTAGAGTTCTTGGTTAATTCGCTTAGTCTTAATCAATTTCTTATACACTTAGTCAAGAGATAAAAGATATACATCTCATTGAGTATACGCTTAGAGACGAGGTGAGATATTGAATATTTAGTAGATGCTTGTTTCGCTAATAAAATTCTATTGAATTTGATTGACATTTGTTTGATTGAATTCAACTTTGGGAGGAGAATTGTAGGATAATAATCTTAAGAAAACTAAGGAAGAATTTTTTGTGAAAGAACTTGAGAGTCAACCTATTTTCTTTATTATTTTTAAATAATCTATTTTAATTTCTTGCACAACAATCCTCAAAACTCTCTCTTTAATTTACTATTATTTCTAACTTTCTTTATTGTAAATAAGTTTTGAATATTGATTGTCTGAATTTACTATTAGATTCATTGGGAGATGACTTGGGGTTAACTTTCTCTTATCTATACTATCATTTATTTGATGTTAGATGGTCTAGCACTACGTTAGGCAGTTAACACTGGAATTCTTTTAATTTGTTCATGAAATGCACATTGGAAGTCAAGGCGAGATGAAGAGTACGAACATACAAGAAAACTGAATGTAAACCCAAAGTGAACTGAATCCGAGAACGAATCGAAAGCATTTAGCGCAAGAAGGAAGCGAGAGCAACGAAGGCACAAGCAAGCGCAAAGGGAACAGAAATTGAAAATGGGGCTAATTTTAGGTTTTAGGGAGGGGATATTACATCGATTATTGGGAGAATCGATGTCATATCCCCTTGCCAAAACTCCAAAATTTCTATTTAATTCAAATGTTTCCCATTCTACATCAGTTATGACCTATAACTGATGTAGAGTGAGGTCTCTATTACATCGATTACCCCACCAACTGATGTAATATGTGTAGCTCCAAATTTTAATTAAAACTTTTTTTTTATTTTGTGTTTGGCGATGCCTTTTTTACATCGATCAACCGATGTAGAATGGTGCTAATTACATCAGTTTGTGCACAACCAATGTAATATATGTTTAGATAATTTTAAAAATGCAACCACATTTCTCTTTATATCAGATTCATTTTAACCGACATTGTACCCTATCATAGAATGTGTTTTTTCTATTATTGATTGTTTATATACATTCTCAAAGATTTTGTGCTTTGTAAAATATTTCTTATGAAAAAACAATCTCAAAAACTGTTTATAAAGAAATTTTAGTTTTTACTTAATTGATTATGTTAAGTCATAATCAATTATTTTATTCTTATTTATTTCTGAGACACAACTTGGAACAATATAATCAATTAGTGTTTCACCTAATCAATTATCTATGTAAGAATGAAAAAGTTGTTTTATAAAGAATAATTAATTATGATAATTGATAATCAATTAAATGCACAATAGTGAAAAAGATTTGAAGCCAAATGAAAGCATAATGGATTATAATAAATATCTAAATGGTTAAATGCACAATGAAAGATTTTTTAAAAAAAATTAATACTTAATCGATTATTTAGAAAGATAGTTGATTATCACCAGAAAGTAGGTTGAAATAAATTGTGTTGACCAAAGTATAATTAATTATTATTAATGATAATCAATTATCACACAATATATTGATGAAAAAGTTATGGAAATACTTTGTTAAACTTTTTAAAGCATTTTCACAAATCACTCGAGGCTATATAAGTTGTTTTCTTGAACTTAAATTCAATCCTTTCCTATATGCACAAAAAAAAATACACAATTAAGGACTACACATTCCAACTCATAATACAAAATCTTCAAGGATATCAAGGTTCATCACCAAAACATTTTCGAGATTGCAATGTGTTTGACCTTTATTAACAATCTTCCCTTATTTTTAACAAATTTGGACAAGAATGTTTCCAACAAGCACATATGTACAATCCCTTGAAAGATTATTAAGAGACACCTTTGTGTTTGATTTGTACAAATTTCATGCATTTGTCAACAATATTAAGATTGATTAATATTAAGGCAATAAATAGATGAATGAGTACAAAATTCATTGAATTACAATGATTGTTGCAGAAAATGCTTCTATAAGATAATACATTGTCAACCAATCACTGTGAGACGAAGAAAATATTGTGCTTGATTGTTATAGAGTACAAGAAAATACATATTTATCGTAACGATTGTATATTTATATAAAAGAGTTTCAAGCATTTAATAAGCATCTAAGATGTGGGGTATCACAATATAAAGTAAAGGATGATGATAATGATGATATAACACAAAAATGGCCTTCTTACAAAAGTATTGTGGTATCTTCCAATAATTTCATGATTTAAACATTTGTTTGCTAATGTTAATAATGCAGAGAACCTTATATGACATGCAAATGAAAGAAAATGTGATGGACTATTAGGGCATACAACTGATTCATCATAATGGAAGGAAATTAATAATTTGTATTCGTAGTTTGAGAATTGAAACACCTCGACAAATATATAAATATTTTTTATTTAATTAAAAATTGAGAATACATTTTTTTTGAATAATAGCTTCTTAAAGAGAACATTAATTACAACATATCCTCATAGATATAAATGAATGTCAATATTTTACATCTTTATAATTATTCATAATATATTACAAAAACATATAAGTTTTGTACAATATTAAGAGTTCTACATAAGAATAAAGACTATATATATATATCCTACAAATATTTAAACCAGGCTCCTTATGAGTCAATATTCGAAAGAAGATCTCCAAAAGATTTTTTGAACCAACTTTTATTAAGCAAGTTATTCGTACTGTAGATACATATAAAAAAAAAACAAATAAAAAAGAGTGAGGCCTTTGTAAGTCTTAAATATCATTATGAATAAACTTAACACACTATACAAATAATGTGATCGCATATGCCATAGCCACTTAAGTCAAATAATAAAGATGACACAAAACCAGAGTCTTGTTTAAGAACTTTTGAAAAGATTGAGTTTGTCTGAATCTGATTAAGCCTCCAACTAACTAATCAAACCCAAATGCAATTGTGAAGAGATCCTTTTAGAAAGTATTGAACATCAAGAAAAAGTTATTTGGGCTATGTATTTGGGCCAAGTAAAATAGGGTTGGGTCTTATATTTTAGTCTCAAGTAGAGTAGGGTTAAAACTAGTGTTTGGAGTGCTTTGGAGCATCAAGTGGGCTTAAACAAGCCCCAATGAAACCCTAATACACTTAGGGAGTAAGTAGAGTGCTACACATGGAGCACAAGACCTTACAAAATGCATTAAACATGTGTTAAATGAGTGAAGGAGGCATGAGATGCATGCATGACAAGTAACATGCTCCTATTGGCTAGATTATATCCAGGTTTTTAAATTTTGAATGTAATTTTCAGATTTGGCTCCATTTTGGGTCAACCACACACACTATAAACGAGTGTACTGCCTATTTAGAAACTCAACATTGAATGAGTAGAGAGTTGTTGTCAAAATGGTGTCTCACTTATTCTTGCAATCCTCTAGGTTAGCACGACTTTAATGTCTATAGCTCATGACTCTTTGTAAGAGTTGGTCTCACCTCTCTCACAATCATTTCTTCACCTAGGTCACCTCACATGAACCTTTCTTCTACCTTCAATTCATCAATTTTGTTGCATATTCCACACCATTCTTAGGTAAAATACAAAGATATAAGGGGAGAAGGACACACGTCACAATGGGGCTTAGGATTTGACTTACAACCATAAGACTCAATCTCAATTTATCAAACATATGGATCCATATTTCACTTTTTATGATCGACATTGAACATCAAAAGTTACTTGCGAAGTGTACCGTTATGGATAAGTCGGACATCCAAAAGTTGAATAACACTCTTTATTGAAAGTCTTTTCGCCTAGTTTGGCTTAATGCTAGGGTGTTGTGTACTATTTGTTAGTCTAAATTCTTATTATAAGGGAATGTAACTCATTTAATGGGTCAGTTATAAGACTTACTAATCACTAACAAAAGGATTTTGATGGACGACCATTTGAAAGACCACATGTTGGGCCTTTGACTAGGGTCATGACTTGGAGAATGGAGGAAGAAAGGCCTCATAAGACACATCTCTTATGGAGGATGGACTATTATATACTTCCTTTTCTTTTCTTCTTGGCATTGTAAAATGTAAATAAGTAACATTGTATAAAAATAGGAGTAGACTTTTGTATAGGCATAGTTTATCTCTTATGTAAAAAATTTAAAGCCATAAGAGGGCTAATTTTGGACCTAATTAGGGTTTAGGGTTTGACTTGGGGAGTCAAAGCCCTAAAGTGCATCCTTCCTCATTAGGAAAGTAAAAACCTTAATTGAAGAGGCCAAAAGGAGACCACATGACCATATGCTCAAGCCAAACAACCAAGCATTCACTCAAGGCACCATGGAGCTTATAAACATATGAAAATACAACAAACAAAGCAATGTGAGAATCCTTCTACATGAGACACCTAGTTTTCCAAGCAGCTGAACTTTTCACTCATTTTTGTCCCATATCTCCTAAAACATTGAGTGATAGGAGCCCTCAAACCTATAAATAAAGGCCTACCCTACCCTTTGTAGTCACTTTGAATTGAATGAGAATTGACTATGCTATTTTTCTTGTCTTCTTATTTTTTGAAGTCATTAAAAATTGCAGAATTCTCCTAGGATCACCACCAAGGATCCTTCATGAGAAGTGAGGGCCTCCCGAGTTTCTATAAGAAACTTTGGGAACAAGTTGAATTTTCTTTTTGAGTGTTCCGCTGCTAAAGAGGATGCTTCCATTAGAGTCAATGAAATGACCCAAAATCTTAGATAAAAATAATGGAAATATCTACTTATGATACTTGAAATCGGTTGAGAAAAATACAAACATTAAATATTATATAATATTTGTTAAAAATTCAGAAGATAATGAAACAAATAACTAAGATTTATAAAATACACCTCTCACTATGAATAGAAGGACTTTGATTTTGAATGTTTCAGTTTGAGGCCACGCAAGCTTTGAATTAAAATATTGGAGCCCACTGCCTAGCAAAACCTTTTCCGACACCCTTCTTTTTATTGAAGAACCTAATGTAATAATATTTTTAAAAGAGGGTGATCAAGTTTATTTCTTCCTTTAAGATGTCACTACAAGATCAAAGTTTCAAGTGCTTTTCTGTTTCACATCTCAAGAAAAAGTCAATGCTAGGATAATGTAAAACCTACAAGATTGTATAAAACCTGCAAGATGAAAGTACAATGAAGATAATTTCATAATTTTATAATCATAAAGAGGTTTCCTGCCTATCTCAACTATTATTCTTTTTGTATTTTCTAAACTTGTCTATTAATATCAGAATCATTAATAAATAATTCTTTATACGTATGATATAATAAAATATCTTTTAAAATGATGAATGAAGGATTGTTTTGGTAAAAATATTAACAAAATATTTAGGAAATGTATATTGTGTTATCTATATTTAAATATAATATCAGATTAAATACTTTTTAATAAAATATTTTATTATATATTGTATTATTTAATTTTAAATATAATTTTAGTTTTAATATTTTATTTATTTTAAAAATAATAAGTAATTATCTTTAATGATTTTTCAGAGTAATAATTTTATTGTTATATAACTCGATTAAATAAACAAATTAATAAACATAACTTTTTTTATATTATAATGTAACATATTCAATATTTATATTAAATAGTTTATTATTTTGTAAGTTACGTTGTTATCATCTTTAAAGATTGATTATCCTTTTAAAAAAACATTTATTTCATATATATATATATATATATATATATATATATATATATATATATATATATATATATATATATATATATATACTAAAGTTTTCAATATCTTAAATATCATATTAATTTTCATAGAGATGATTATAAAAATATATAAATAATAATTTTATTATTATTAATTAAAATAATTATTTTATTTTATTAAAAGATACACTTACGTTAACGACTCTAGTTTGTTTGGAGTCTATTAGATAGATAAATGTTGACTATTCAACATAAAGACTTAAGTTTGACCATAAAATCAGCCTTAGAAAATTAAGATAGACGATTTGATACGAACGACTCCAACTCTATTGGTATACAACATTAGATAGATTAAGGTTGACCATTATATACAAACATCTCTTGTTCTCCTGCAGTTCGACCATAAATAGACAGAGGTCAACCATTCGACATAAACAAGTTTGGGTCGATTGGAGTTTGGCCCTAGATAGACTAAGGTTGACCACTTTATGCTAGTGGCTCCAACTCGGTTCCAGTATACCTTAGTTAGACTAAGGTTGACAATTCTAAGAAAACGACTTGATGTAAACCCTTAAAGGTTTGTAGGATTTAGTCCAATCCAAAAAGAGATGAAGATTGTATTTCCAAAGAGAGAACATAAGTGGGTGCAACCAAGGAAGCCATGGGAACCATGACGCTTACAGAAAAGTAGAAACAAGACATGAACAAGTATTGGAAACAAGAAAACTTTAAAGAAACAAAACATGAAATGGATTAAGGTAAAAGATGAGATGAACACGCCACCTTCAGGTTGAAGCCTTTCAGGATGAGTGAAGGAGGATCCTCCACTTGAGAAAGCTTCTCAAGATAAGAATAAAAGAAAGAGTAGAGACAAAAGCTCAAAACCCTCACACAATTCACAAAAGAAACTCTTCTTTATTCAACTTGTGATTTTACAAAGGAGAGCACTCCTATTTATAGCCATGGAATTAGGCCAAATAAGGAGTCTCAAAAGATAAAAAGAGTAAACTAAACTAATCAAGGTTAACTACACTTAACTATGTTTAAGCTAAAAATCCCTTGAAATTAGGAAGATGCATTAGGTAGTTTCTAGGATACATGAATGTAACGATTACTCTAGGATGCATGTACATAGAAGAATCCACTAGGTAGTTACTAAAATGCAAAGAATGTAATGATCACAATACATGTACTTATAAAAGTCTAGATTCTATGAATGTGTCTTGAAACTTGAAGAGTCAAAGATGACTTAAGTAGCCTATGTGAGGTGCTTGTGCAAACTTAAACTTTCAAAAGACACTTATAATTTAAGACCAATTTTCTCAAGTTTCGACTCTCAAGTTTGTACTTTTCTCAAGTTATTTCTAATTTTTATAATTTACACAAATTTATATTTCTAATTTGTTCCTCCAAAAGCTTTAAGACTCTTTCTCTCTTTATTTCTTCATCTACATCTTCATTTGTCACACTTCTTTTATTTACTCTTCATGTATTCTCTTCTCTTTCTTCAACAAGTTCTTTCTCATTCTCATATGTATCACAACTTCAACTCAGTTAGTGTTCCGGCTTAGATAGACTAAGGTCAACCATTCGATGCGAATGACTCTAGCTTGGCTTGATGGAAGAAGGTCCAGGAAAGGTTCTATCACCAGAGCCATGGCAAGACACATAGAGGATCAATGGGAGTCAAAAGCACTAGTGCAATTCAAAATGCTAACAAACTTGATTCATTGTGAAAAATTGTAAAATTTGTAAACATAGAATAGGTTCATTTGTTGTAAATAAATACCTTAGGCGCATTAGGGTTAGGGTTAGATTTGCACCTAGGGTTAGGGTTAGCAAAACTTCATGAGAGCTTGCCACTTGTCACCACGACAATTAAAGCTTGAAGTGCAATGTAGGGTTATTAGACTTGCTCCACATGCTAGGGTGAGGGTATCTAGCATGTGAAGCAAGCTAGGGTTAGGGTAGCTTCTTCCATACGCTACCTAGCTTAGCTTCTTCCACAAACTTTTCTCCATCATCCTTCTCTAGAAATAGATGTATTGGCCAAATGTAAAATAGTTGGATTCACAATAATGCTACTAAAAATTTTTCAGCATTAAGCTCTTCTTTGAGTTCTCTCCTTGAGATAGACTTAGAAAAACTCTTGATAGTTGGCCTAACATTTATCATGAATCCTAATCCACCTAGTTCACCATTTCATTGCACAGCTTCCTCCACACACTTCATTGTTCACGCCTACTCCACAGAACAATTTTCATTCCTTATTGCTTTTGCATCTTCAAGGAGCTTTCCTTCTCTATTTCAATCGGTGCAAAGCTTCTCCAAGGCTTTTCTTCATCATGTGGAGTTCATTGAAGCAAAAGCACCAAGGAAGCTCTCCAAACAAAACTCTCATTTCTTTATCTCTTTTCCTGTTTTCCTTATCTCTTTTTCTATTTTATTTCTCTTTTCTTCTATTATTTTCTTCATCCCTTTCTTTTTTATTTTTTCAATCATTCTACTGAACATATATTTAAGGTTTATCTCCTTTTGTTGGTCCCTCATACTACCATGTACACTAGAGTGATTAGTATGATTACTCATTTTTATTAAAAACGTTTTTCATAAATATTCAAAAGTTTTCAGAAATGGTTGTTTAGAGAAGTTTTCTGAACATAAAAGATGTTGAAGGTTTACTAAGTACACTTATAAGAAAGAGAGGTGAGTAATAAGTGGACACACTAAGTACTAAGTCTTTCCTTCAAAGTTTTCCCTAGACCACTTTCACAAACATTCTTTATAAAAAAACTTCAAAAAGGTTTTCCAAGTGTGTGTACAAAGACTCCTAAAGACCAAAAGAAGGTCATTAATCATTCAAGAGATTTTACCTAGTCTTGCCACAAATATAAAAAACGACATGGTAAAAAAAATTAAAACTAAAGGCAAGTAAAAATAAATTAAACTAGATGTGTCCTATGTGAAAGTTCAAGTGATACTTGTAAGCCTTTTGAAATATTTTCAAAAGTCTAAAATGAAACTATTACAATGTCTAAATTGGGAGATGAGATTGTTTCAAAGACATTTTCTCAAGACATCTAAGAAAAAGAAATTACAAAGCAAAATTGTTACACAAAATTCATGACAAAAATAAGTTACAAATTTAGAACAAGATTAGCCACATGTATTAGTTATAGATTTTTGCATTTGCGATTGAGGATTTTGTCACTAATTTGCCTTTGATGCTTTTGTTGGCTTTTATCTTTATGTTTTTGGTCCAGTAGCCAATGGTATTTTCTCTTAAGTGCTTCCACTCCTTAAAATGTTGTTTTCTTTCTCCAAAAGTCTTCTTAACAATAGCCTCCAAAAATTTCTTCTACCAACACCTAGAAAGCTACCTTTAAAAGAAGTGGGTTTCTTTCAATATTCAAGAGAAGTGTTCAAATATTTTCAAGTAGAGTTAGAAGAAACAAATCAATAAAAGTAGAATTTGAAGAGGATAACTTTCCATTAAAATATTATATATGGCAAAACTCTAAGAATTTCAAATGAAGACAAGAAAAAATTAATACAAAATTTAAGAAAAGGCACGCAAAATGAACCTATGAAATAATTTTAGATTAAGAGTGATAAAACCAAAAGTTAAACAAGTTCAATTATAAACAAATGAAAAATACAACTTCAATTATGAGTGAAAATTAAACAAGCAAGTTCACTCAAAGATGCTTCATATACAAATCAAGTCATGTAATAAACTAGAAATGTAAGTTTATGCATGATCACAGTCGTTTCACGAGTAAATTAAAACAATTCTTGTGTTAACCGCATAACACAATGCTAGACTGTCTAACACCAAAGAGAAGATAGTATAGATAAAAGAAAGTTAACTCCAAGTTGTTTCCCAACGAAACTAAGAAAAATTAATAATAATAGTAAATGAAAGGAGGATTTTGTAGATTGTTGTGTAAGAAATTAAAATAGATGATTTAAAAATAATAAATAAAATATGTTGACTCTCAAGTTCTTTCACAACAAATTCTTTGTTTGTTTTCTTAAAATTGTTATCCTTCAATTTTCTTCATAGATTTTAACTTAATCAAACAAACATAAATCAAAATGAAACAAAATCTTATCATCAAAACAAACATCTACTGATATATTCAATATATCACCTCATCTCTAAACGTCTACTCAATGAGAAGTATATCTATTACCTCTTAACTAAGCATACAAGAAATTCATTAAGATTAAGTAAATTAACCAAGAACTCTAATTAAGGAAAAACAATTGAATTCTCAACAAACATAAAAAGAAATTCCAAAAATAGTTTTCAAAAAGACCAATAATAAAGCATAATTGTTATAGAGAATGTAAAGAAGAAAACTTTATTGAATAGAAATCTCAAAATTCATTCTGAAATCACAAGAGAATCAATCAAGGGAGTTTAGCCTTCCATGAGAAAGATGAAAACAAAATAATAACAGAAGAAAATATAAATAGGGTTTATGCCATGCGACACTACAACCGTCTGTTATCTATGTCTTCTCCGATCTCTATTTATAATTTCCTTCTCTTCACGAAATCAACTCAAATTTAATTCTCATATATTATTCTTACAATTATTAGAAGTTTCCTTATATGTCACAAAATATCTTCGTAGAATTCAGATACAAATTTTTGTCTCATATATCATTTTGGTAATTATCAATTGTTTCCATCTTTATCACATATTAACTTGCATATATATCTTTTTAGATCTGTAGCAGGAGATATTTCAAAATATTTGAAGGATATTTTCTCTAGATAAAGTAAGAATTGTAGAAGACTATCTTTGTAGAAAATTTGAAGAATATATATGCATAAGATTTGATTGAATTTGTAACTCATATAATCTCTGCAAATAATTAAAAACAATAAAGGTAAGAGAATATACTTAAAATTCAAGTTTAACCGATGATATCTATTAAGTTTCAATTAATCCTGATTGGGTAAAACAATGGATTTATTCTCAATTATAGTATAAGAAAATCATGGTTAAATTCTAAGTGTGAATAAAAATATACTCATCAATGTATCTAAGAACGTGGTTTGTATTGTGAATTGTCCTGTTCTTTTTTTCTTTTCGCCTCTACATGATTAGGACAAAACCTATTAAATTTTTCTTTCTAGAATTTTGTTTTCAGTTCATGAGGCCATATATTTCATTTTTATACATTCAATTTTGTAACAATTCACAACCTAGATCGAATTCTACTCCAATTCAACTAGCAAATGTACAAGTTATGTTCAATTAAGCAATTTAACTCAAAGTTTGAAAGAAATAACTCATGCAAATCTCTACAATCAATGTTTATATGTTTAAATAATGCATTCATTTTGCAACCAAATTCTCATTCAATTCAAAGTAAAATTTGCAAGAGGCAAGAGGCTCTATATATAGATGTTGAAGCCCTCTTGAGCTTCATGAATCTAGGGATGTGAGATTAAAATTACAAATGAAAAGCCAACTACACGTATGAAGAAAAATCGGCACACCAATACTTGAATGTCCCTGATTTAGCAAAATTACGTGATTTTAAGCCTTTATATATGCTTAGGCTTGGATGTAAAGTCAATATCGTGTACTCTCCTTAATTGGTCGTGTCTTGACTAGGATGTGTAGGGTTGACCTTTAAACGAAGTCTAATTGAAAGCTCACTAATACATTTTTTAGGGTTACATCTCTACAACTTATAAGAAAAAACTAGTTCTATTTCTATACATTTTTTTTACTAGACTAAAGAGAGGCAGGGGGATTCTAATGCTCAATATTCCAAGGAATGAAAGTTTTCTCCTTCTTGACTTCTTCTCCTCAACCCTTATAGTCAAAGGTGGTTTAAAAAATATAATTATTTAAATATTAAAACTAAGTTTGAACAATTAACTAATTCAATTAATAACTAAATCGATTTATATGAATTAAAGATAAATATGGTTTAATTTAATTCATATTCAATTCTCAAATTAAGATTTGTCTCGATTAATATGAGATAATGATTGCATCAACAATTTTAATTTTTCAAATTAACTCAATGTGGTTATAATATAAATATAAATCCAGTTATCACATATAAAAATATTAAAATTCAACGCATTGTCTTGTTTTCTCTTAATAATATATATTACTCTTTTAATCTTAACCTCATCACTTTAATTAAAGCAATAATAACTTTCATAATTATGTCCAAGATAAATTATTAGTGAGACTCCCAACATATATGTGTTAGATACACTTTCTGTCAATAAAAATTGTGCTTTAACGCACTTCCGCTAACCTTATCCAAAAGGGCTCAACTCTTAGATTATTAAGAAACAAAGAGTCACAAAAATATAATATTGTTATCGCTTTCAAGTTTAAAATGGTGTCATCCACGAATAAAATAAAATGAAAGCCGATAGGGATGTAGCTTAGATGTTTTAATCTTGAATTTGGATAAAATCTTCTTTTATGAAAAGTAATCGAACAAAACTAAATTATTAACAAATTTCAAATATTTATAGATGGAACAACAGATTATATATGTTTTATGACTTTGAACAACTTTTACCATTATGAAAAAATGAAGAAAAAATTAATCATTATATGGTATGTTATTTATGCTTTAATATTTTATTTAACTTTTTAAGAATAATCATAAATTGAAATTAAATAAAGCGAACTATTAATTATAACCCCTTAATTATTATTAAACATGATTATAACTTTTACAGAATACTTTTAAATTATATTAAATATATAATTATTAATTAAAATTATCAATTTTTTTGTATTTAAATAGAAAAGCAAAAAAAATTTCCAGATTAGAGTTACACTTCCAGAAAGTCGAATGTAGATCGATTTTCCGGTGCGGCCATGGGCACTGGGATCGATTTTCCCAGGTTTATCTGTGTAAATATTCGGTGGTTATTTATTTTTTTTCTAAAAAAATTGGGTATATTAAGGTAAAAGAATCATGGTTATAGAGTAGAGACATACGTAAAAGAATAACCTGCGTGCCAGCTCATCCTATGGGTCCACTTTCCCAATTTCGTCGCTCTGTGTGTTTCTCTTTCTCTCTCCTCTGCCTCTGCTTTATCTATTTTTCTTCCACCATATCAGGATCCTCCTCTTCCTACGATCACAAAACCGAAAACACGAGCACCCGGAACAAGAAGAAGAAGAAGAAAAAGAGGAAGAAAAAGGGCTTCTTCAGTTGGTGAATGATCAGAGATGGGGGTCTTACAGGAGAAGCTGTCATCGTTCTACAAGAACCGGTGGCTGGTGTTCGTGGCCGCAATGTGGTTGCAGTCGTGGGCGGGTATCGGCTACCTCTTCGGGAGCATATCGCCGGTCATCAAGAGCTCCCTCGGCTACAATCAGAAGCAGCTCGCCATGTTGGGTGTGGCCAAGGACCTCGGCGACGCCGTCGGCTTCATGACGGGGTTGCTCTGTGAGTTGTTACCCATCTGGGGTGCTCTCCTTGTCGGTGCTTCTTTGAACCTCATCGGATATGGCTGGGTCTGGTTGGTTGTAACAGCTCAAGTTCCAGTTTTGCCTTTGTGGGCTGTGAGTTTCGCTCTTCTTCTTCTTCTTGTTCCTTGTTTGGATTTTTACTTCTTTATCATTTCTGGATGTGATGGTGATCATGTTTTTTGATTTGGAGGAGGGCGTTGTCTTGTTACTATCAATCTTGACATATTGTTTTTCTCTCTCTCTCTGTTTTTTCTTTGAAATTGGGTTTGAAGCAACTCGATTATATGGAAGTGGATAAGCCCAGTTCCATATACTGTTTTGGATTTCCCTGAATCAGATAATTGATGTTTTGTGCAGCTTTAAATTTACCATGAGGCATGAACATGAAAAGTTTTATTTCTGAATTTAATGTTTGTTTCTGTACGTGTTTCTTCTACCCATCATTTCCTTTGATTCGTTGATCCCGGTTTTCGTGTTAGAATCAACCGTAATAACATTTTTTTTTTTTTTCTAATCTTACTGAGTGAAGTGGGTTTCGTGGATCGTTGGACGTCATTCGGTTTGATTCCTCTTATTCTGGGAATTCTGTTATGAAAAGGTTGAATTTTAACATGTCGTTAATGTCGGTACGTATGGGTTAAAATATAAGCTTTTGGGTAAAAGAATGTGCGTAATAAAGGGCTGTTTCTTTGTTTGTTGAACTTGAAAAGTGAGAGGACACGGTTGTTGGCCGAATCGAATAGCTTTGTACTTTAGAGACTCATCCTTTTATGTATGAATATTCCATTTATACCCTGTCAATGCTCAATATTTGTTTGGGGAGATTTCCCTTTCTCATCTGTTTGCTCATCTGTTTTTGTTTTTATTTCATCTTTTTTCTGTTTTTGTTTTTTCCATGAACATCACTATACCAGCGTGATGACGGGTCACCGTCTGCTCTTAAAATTATGAAACGTAGTATGAAATATGTGGCACGTTGCCACTAGGCACAAGAACATTGTCGAAAGGTTTTGCACGATACTAAACGCTTAATTAATGAAACTTCAGCCTACTAAATTTGGCTGTGAGCTGTCTCCCATATGAACGAACATGTGATGTGATGCCAAAGCTTGGCCAGATTTTCTAACAATTAGTACAAAGAGATAACTTATATAATTGATCTACCTTTTGGTTTTTTATTCTATTCTTCCTTTTGTTTTGTTGTTTGTTCTTTGATGTGCTGCTCTTTGGAAAATGTGTATGCATTAATTTTTAGTAACGGAAAACATAGTTGCTGTGTCATATTTCTTTATGATATGTATCAAACTTGCAAAATACTACTTGAAATTGAAAAGTTGTTTTATAAATACAGAGTTTGGACCGTAATAATGACCTTGACTAAGAAGGGAGGGAGGAGATGAGCTTATCCCCGTAGTATTGATGTGTAAATAGTTTGGATGTTTCAGGAGCTTCATTTAATGAAAATATGCATCACTCCCGTCAACGTTTTATGATGAAAATATACATTTAATAACAATATAATCATAAGAAATCAGCATAGTACCTTTATTTCTTCAAGAGATGTATTTATTGGCCATAATACCAAGTGATGAATGGTTATTGTCATGCAGATGTGTGTTCTTATCTTTGTGGGAACAAATGGTGAAACCTACTTTAACACAGTTTCTCTGGTGTCTTGTGTACAAAATTTCCCCAAAAGCCGGGGTCCTGTGGTGGGAATTCTGAAGGGCTTTGCTGGGTTGAGTGGTGCAATCTTGACACAGATATATGCATTGTTTCATGCCCCTAATCAGGCATCATTAATATTCATGGTTGCTGTTGGTCCATCATTGGTAGGAATAGGCCTTATGTTCCTTGTTAGGCCTGTTGGGGGTCACAAACAAGTTCGGCCATCAGATGGAAAATCCTTCACATTTGTGTATGGTGTGTGCCTCCTATTGGCTGCTTATTTGTTGGGAGTCATGGTTGTCCAGGATCTAGTTGAAGTGAGTGAAACTGTAATCTCTATATTCACAGTTGTTCTCTTGTTGATCCTTGTTATCCCAATTGTTATTCCCATTATATTGACTTTTGGCCCCGAGCAAAGAAATCCAGAAGAAGAGTCCCTTCTTCCAGAACCACAGAATAAAGATCCAGGGAAATCTCAGTCAGATTCTGATGAAGTAATATTGAGTGAGTTGGAAGATGAGAAGCCTAAGGAAGTGGACATGCTCCCTGCATCAGAGAGGCAGAAACGTATAGCGCACCTACAACAAAGACTGCTCCAAGCAGCTGCAGTAGGAGCAGTGAGGGTTAAGAGGAGGAGGGGACCACACAGAGGGGAAGATTTCACCTTGATGCAAGCATTGATCAAAGCAGACTTTTGGCTTCTTTTCATTTCCATGATCATGGGTTCTGGATCCGGGTTGACTGTAATTGACAATCTGGGTCAGATGAGCCAATCTCTAGGATATGACAATGCACATATATTTGTCTCCATGGTCAGTATTTGGAACTTCCTTGGCCGTGTTGGAGGAGGTTACATATCTGAGCTTGTTGTGAGGTAAAAAACCAGTTTTTACACTCATTGCTTACGAAGCAGTTATTCTAAAAGTCAATAATTTTACTGTACATAAACATGCAATATATATATTTATGTGTTAGATGTCTCCTTAACATCTAATTTAATTTCAAATCCCATCATGGTTTTTCTTGAGCAGAGATCATGCGTTTCCAAGACCAATTGCATTGGCTGTATTTCAACTCATTATGACTGTTGGGCATCTTTTCATTGGTATGGGATGGCCAGGAGCAATGTATGTTGGCACTTTACTGGTTGGACTTGGTTACGGGGCTCATTGGGCAATTGTTCCGGCCACTGCCTCTGAGCTGTTTGGTCTGAGAAACTTTGGTGCACTGTACAATTTCATTACTCTGGCAAACCCTGCAGGAACACTGGTCTTCTCTAGTCTCATTGCCAGCACCATCTATGATTCTGAAGCAGCGAAACAACATCCCCAAAGTATGGGATCATTGCTGTTGCATTTGCCAAATGCTGCTGAGTCTCTCAAGTGTGAAGGTAGCGTATGCTTTTTCCTAACTTCCATGATCATGGCAGCATTATGCGTTCTTGGAGCAGGCCTATGCTTGGTTCTAGTGTTACGAACAAGGATTGTTTATTCCAACCTATATGGAAAAACTTCTTCTAGTAGACTTCGATTATGAGAGAGTTTGGACTTACTTTGGTGTCCTATAGTTTTGAAATTACTGTTGCCGATTTTACTTCAAGAAAGATTGAAGATGCTGAACCAAGCATTTGATTTGAAGCTTTCTCTCTGGTGTGGAAAGCTGAAGAAGGGAAATTTTACTCAAAACAAAAGGAGAAAAAAAAAAAGGAAAAAACAAAGTGTGTTGTCCAATACCTCCTACCGCATGGCTTTGTGCACTCTGGTCCATTTTTGTTGTTATAATATTCTTTCCTTTGCGAGTAAAAGTTTGATTGGCGTTAAATTTTGACACTATTCGGTTTCTACTATTATTTCCCACTTATTTGGTTGCTAGGGAAAAAAGAAAAAAATGTTATCATTTGTTGTAGTGCTAAGTGCCAAGATTATTATGTATTGTCTTTTATTAAAAAGTTTACCCTGAACACCCCCAGAAGCTCAAGAGGTGAAGGCTTTTTTAATTTTGACAATTTTTTAATGGCAGCATCTGACTTTCTGAAAAAAAAAAGGTTGTCTGAGAATCATAATCTTATTTTACTTCTGACAACTAGATCTATCGACAATAGCTGCATCTTACACTGCAAATAACGGGTGCAATTGTGTTTAAAAATAATAACCATCTTAACACGTACTGACAAATATTTACTATTTCAAATAGGATTATATTCATTGATGTGTTTACGATAATAAAACTGTTTTTTCTTCACACTAACATCTGGTATGGTTTAGAAGTTACACATCTTAATAGTCTATAAACAGAGTTATTCAATTCTTAAAGATGTAATAATTCGGATACGCTTTTAGTATTATAAATCTATGTTTCTTAAAACTTATTATAGCCCATATTATTAGTAATAACCTTTTTGTTTAACAATTTATCTTATCTTAAATTTATCTACTTGAATTAAATTTATCTAGTTCGAACCCTAGGTCTTTATCTCTTTATTTTGTAAGTGATATCATTGGGTGATTTTTCATTCGTCTTTAAATTTAGTAAATTAAAAATAAATTCTTGAAAGTATAATTCTTTTATCACGTAGGTGGATTCTAGTTAACTAACACTTATACGTGTCATATTAAATTATATCCATATTGTGATCTCATTAGGGACAAATTGAAGAGTTTTAAAATTACAATTTTACTTTATTTGAGTAAAATAAATAATTTCATAAAAAAATTATTACCGTTACAAATATGAGTAGAAATAGGTGAATAACATATGACCTAACTTGTCAAAGATCTGACTCAACATATTTATTAAAAAAAAAAGTTAAGTTTAAACATTTTGAAAAAGTTTATTTTAACTAAATATCATGCTTTAGGCTTTAGAAGAGGTTGTTAGATAAGGCGGGTTAGCTTATATAATAATAATAATATATATTTTAGATACAATACATATTATATAAATAATATATATATATATATATATATATATATATATATATATATATATATA